>Ga0207433_10002931_pt1 | contig 33680 bp, 29 predicted proteins | sample YelNatPaOPGAMG01_FD_187559 | JGI IMG/M metagenome (GOLD analysis project Ga0207433, IMG submission 187559) | Hot spring thermophilic microbial communities from Obsidian Pool, Yellowstone National Park, USA - OP-RAMG-01 (SPAdes) (version 3) | ecosystem: Environmental > Aquatic > Thermal springs... | reverse complement strand
TATGATTTCATCTTTTACCTCCATTTTTAGATGAATCATATTATCATATCCAGCTTTGAAAGCGGACATTTCATTTGTTAATAAAGCGGACATTTCATTATTTTATAACATAGAAAAATTCTACTTCTTCACCATTGCGGGAATTAACCCTTTACCCCGGCCTCCTCTTTAGCAATAAGGTCGGGTAAAGGTTTCATCGCTTGTACAGCCTACTTGTCCGCCGAAGCTGAGTGCTAAAACTGCTTAAGCAAAGGCGGAAAGACTGGGTTCCCACATTGTGTCATTGCGAGGAGAGCCAAAATAGCTGACTAACGAAGCAATCTCTCTTTATTAGATTGCTTCATTAGCCTGCCTTGTAAGCTCACTTCGCAATGACAAGAAAGAAGGATTAAATGTGCCTTCAATACATTGAACTTACTTCTCAAAATAGGGCTTTAGTCTTGCAGGGATTATTGCTTCTATATAGATATGCTCTCCCCTGGTTTCTCTTTTAATAATCTTCCCATGCTCATAAATAAAATTTAGCTTATCCATCTCATTAAAACCTATTTTAACCTTTACCTCCACAACCAGGCCTGACAAAATTTTCAGTATATTATCTATTAAAAAGTCTATGCCAGAGCCATGCAAAGCAGATATAAATACCCCATCTTTAAAATCTCTCTTTATACGCGTTAGATAATCCAGATTATCAATCAAATCTATCTTATTAACCACAGTTAGAATCGGCTTATCCTCTGCCTTCAATTCTTTTAAGACACTATAAACGGCTGAATCCAAATCATGCATTCTTGGATTAGAACCATCTAATACATGGAGAAGCAGATCTGCCTCTTTAACCTCCTCCAGTGTTGCCTTAAAGGCCTCTATAAGATGATGCGGAAGATTGTATAAAAATCCAACTGTATCATGAAAAAGAACCTTTAAATTATTTGGCAGAATATACATCCTGCTTACTGGATCCAGGGTGGTAAAAAGCCTATCAGCAGTCAATCTATTAGAATTAGTAAGTTTATTTAATAGCGTGGTCTTCCCGGCGTTTGTATAACCAACTATTGCAATGCTTATAAGCATTGCATCCTTACGTCTTTTACGTAAGGCATGACGTCTATTTTCAAGTTCCTTAAGCTCTAACTTTAGTTTTGAGATGCGGCTTTTAATTCTTCGTTTATTATACTCAAGTATTTTTTCACCAGGTCCTCGCGTACCTATCCCACCTCCAAGCCTGGAAAGATGTATGCCCCTTCCAGTGAGACGCGGCAAAAGATATTCTAACTGAGCAAGCTCTACCTGAATCTTCCCTTCTTCGCTATAAGCATGCTGAGCAAAGATATCAAGTATAAGCTGAGTCCTATCTATAACCTTTACCCCATTAAGTCCGCGTTCAAGATTTCTCAATTGCGTAGGACTCAGGTCGTTATTAAAAATTACCACATCAATATTCTTTTCTCTACAAAGTCTGGCAATCTCTTCAAATTTGCCTTTTCCTATAAAAAGGTCTGGCGTGGGTCTTTCTCTTGTGCACAAAATTTCAGTATCTCTTAATACCCCGCTAGACCAAACAAGTTCTCTAAGTTCAGAGGCCCTATCTTCAATAGACCAACCATTTTCGCTTTTTAAATCAACTGTTACAAGTATCGCTCTTTCCATAAGATAAAACCTTATCTGGTGTCATCCATTCTATACGCGGGTCAGCCCTAAACCATATCAATTGCCTTCTTGCAAAATTTCTAGTATGTCTTTTGATAAGCTCCTTGGCAGTTTCAAGTGAATATCTTCTTTCTATATATCCAAGCACCTCTTTATAGCCAAGGGCCATACTGGCGGTCTGACTAAGATTTAACTTAGAAAGCCTCTCCACCTCTTTAATTATACCTTTCTTAAACATCTCTTCTACCCTGGCATCTATATTTTTATACAAAACTCCTCTATCTATATCAAGGCCTATCATCTTTACAGCATATTTTAATGGCTGCGTCTGAGAAGACAACTCTGATGGAATTTTTTTCTCGGTATGATATATCTCAAGTTTGCGTATTATCCGCCTCAAATTATTAGGATGAATTTTGGCTGCGCTCGCAGGGTCTATCTTTTTCAACTTATTATAAAGATAGATATTGCCATACCTTTTAGCGAGAAGTTCCTGCCGTCGTCTAAAATCCTCGTCCTTCTTAGCGGATGGAAATAGACCGTCTACCACTGCCTTTACATATAACCCGCTTCCGCCTACAAATAAAGGGACCTTACCTTGCGCAAAAATATCCTCAATCGCATCCAGCGCCAAGTTTCTATATTCAGCAACATTAAATTCTTCTGTGGGCTCTATTATATCTATTAGATGATGCCTTATCTTTTTTCTGTCCAACCTTGATGGCTTGGAGGTAAGTATATCCATGCCTTTATACACACACATAGAATCGCAGGAGATAATCTCTGCGTTCAGTCTTTTTGCCAGCTCAATAGATAATTTTGTCTTTCCAGATGCTGTAGGTCCAAGTAAAAAATAAACCATACATGTCTAATGTACCGTTTGCCAAATCCCTTATCAAAGTGTCCCTTTTATCCTGGGGGACACTTTTAATCTCAAATTTGGGGACACGTTGCCGATTGAAATCGCAAACGGTACAAAGATATCTTTTTCTGCATATCTAAAAGCAATCTATGCCGACGTTCCTTTTCTTCCTTTGAGACATCGTCTTTATATCTTAAACTTGCCTTTGTAAATGGTCTTGGAGAATATTTAAAAATATAAGCGGCATCAAATCTAATATCCTTAAGTACCTCCATAGTCTTTTCAAAATCCTCTTCTCTTTCTCCTGGAAAACCAACTATAATATCTGTAGTAAGAATAGCATCTTTTACTATGCGCCTAAATTCACCCACCAATTTTGTGTACCTTTCAATTGTGTATCCACGATCCATCCTCTTTAAGATTCTATTTGAGCCAGACTGCATTGGAAGATGCAACTTTTTTGAAATCGACTTTAAATCTGCCATTGCCTTAAAAAGATTTATCCCTGCATCCTTTGGATGACTTGTAATAAAATCTACTTTTATAATATCTGATTTTTTCTGCTGACTGCGGCGTTGTATCAATCTATCAACCGACTCTAACAACCCAACAAAATCTGTGCCTTTTTTTAAATCCTTTCCATATGAATTTACATTTTGGCCAAGAAGTGTAATTTGCTTAACGCCATTATCTATAAGACAATCTATTTCATCTAATATCTCGTCTAAAGGCCTGCTCCTCTCAGGGCCCCTCACATAAGGGACTATGCAATATGAACAGAAATTATTGCACCCCTCCATTATCTTCACATAGGCATTCTTATCAGTGTATCTATCTTTTGAAAATTTCGGAAGCCGTCTTGTTTTATATCCTCCAAGACGCATAATACGACCTGCGCCTTGCCTTATTCGATTAACTATATCAATCACTGCATCCAGGTCAGCCGGACCGCATAAAAAATCAACATGCGGCAACTTTTTAAAAATCTCGTCCTTTTCTGCCTCTGCCATACAACCAAGGATACCTATAATCATCCAGGGCCTTTTCTCTTTTAGGTCTTTGAGCCGGCCGACCATACCATAGGCCCTTTCCTCTGCATGTCTGCGGACACTACAGGTATTAAAAAGCACCACATCCGCTTCATCAACTTCATTCACAACACTATAACCCTCTTTTAAAAACAAATCCCTGACCCTCTCAGAGTCATGCTCGTTCATCTGGCAGCCGAATGTGCAAAGATAAACCTTTTTAAGGACCTCCATACTTAACTAAACCTTTCTTTATTTAACGCCTTCATAAATCTTTCAACGCACTGCGCTCGGTAAAATGTTATGGGGACGAGTCAAAAAGGATACACTTCGCGCGATAGATGTGTCCCTAAATGACACGTCTCCTGTTTTCCTTATGCACAGCCTACGAGGCTGGGTTCCAGAATATATGGGGAATTAACCCTTCAGGGTTTCATCACCTTGCACAGCCTACTTGTCCGCCGAAGCTGAGTGCTAAAACTGCTTAAGCAAAGGCGGAAAGGCCGGGTTCCCACATTGCGTCATCGCGAGGAGGGCCAAAATAGCTGACTGGCGAAACAATCTCTCTTTATTAGATTGCTTCATTAGCCTGCTATGTAAGCTAACTTCGCAATGACACTATGTAGGATTTACCCTTTAGCCCGACCTCTTTTTTAGCAAAATGGTCTAACTAAAGGTTTCATCACTAGCCTTTACGAACATCGTATTCGTCCTCTATCTCCCCAACTATCTCTTCTAACAAATCTTCAAGCGTAACCAAACCCTCTACCCTTTTATTGGTATCCACAACTATAGCAAGGTGGGTATGGCCTTTCTGAAATTCCTGTAAAAGCTCTGTTACCTTTTTAGACCCATCCACAAAAATAGGCGGATATATAATATCCTCCAGAATAATCAGGTCTTTATTCACTGATAGATTTAGTAAATCCTTCATATTTATAATCCCTATAATATTATCTAACTCACCGTTATATACAGGCAACCTGGAATAACCAAGTTCCAAGGCCTGCTGTAATATATCGTCTATACCTGTCTTGATATCTATGGCTGCAATCTTATCCCTCGGGGTCATAACCTGTTTTACAATGGTTCCGCTAAAGTCGAACACCTTAGAAAGCATCCTATATTTTTCCCTATGACGAGGCCCTTCCTGCTCCCCTATCTTTATCAGGGCCTTTATCTCATCCTCTACAACAAGGGAAGGTATCCCGGAAGTCTTTATCCCAATAATCTTCAATAATCTATTGGTTATTAATGAAAGGACCTTTACAAAAGGACTAAATATAATGATGAGGGTCTTAATAAGTCCTGCTAACATCAATGAAATTCTTAGTGGTTTTTTTGCGGCTATGGTCTTTGCAGTTACTTCAAAAACTATTATAAGAAATGTAGCCACGAATGTTGCCAAGATTACTGCCTTACCCTTATCTGATATTAAAGAAATTACAATGGCTGTAAGAATGGATGCTATAAAGGCATCTACAATATTATTGGCAACAAGGATGGTGCCAAAAAACTTTTCTGGAGTTTCTAAAATCTTTAATAGCCATTTAGCAGACCTTGAACCTTCCGAAGAAAGTTTTTTTAACTTTATAATGCTGGAGGCAATCACAGATGTCTCTGAGGCAGCTGTTAGACCACCTATTAACAATAGAATAATTATAATAAATAATTCTATAATAACTCTCATCTCAAAAAATATTTAAGTTTAATATTAAGGAAAATCGGCTTAATTCAACCAGTATGGAGGTTTAAACCTCCTCTACCGATTGAAAATAGGACAGATCTTAAATGAGATTATTTTCCTTTAGTTCTTTCTCTAACATAAGGACTGCGCTTTTTAACTCTGGATATAATTTCACATTTATAGATATGCCTTTTGAGGTGCGAACCATCTCATTTCCACCTTTTGGCAAGGACCATGTCCTGATATCAATAAGGTCATTGCCTTCATAATTTGTTATACTAACCCTTATCTCCTGAAACCTATTCTTCTGAAAGGTCTTTACCACTTTATCCATTCCTACACTCCTCTCTACTTTTTTAGATATTCCAATAGCATCTGTACTATTCTATCACAGTAATATTTTAAAAACCTAGCTTCGTCTGAACGCGCTATATTTACCAATTTTATGCCGTTGAGAAACCTATATTGACCGCTTGTCCCTTTCATAGACTGGTTTGCTTCATGAGACCATCTTATCTCTCCGATAAGGCGAACAGGGGGCATGCTATCCTTCAGGTCAACCTCTAATTCCACAATCGCACCTATCCCAAGCCGTTCATCTGCTTCAAAACACAGTCCTTCTGCAGAGATATTTCTGATTAGGCCACGCTCCATAATCTCCTCAGAGTCCAGTATCCTATATTTCGCCTCTACCTTTAATTCAAAGCGAGGGTATCGTCTTCTTTCAACCATCATAGCACCTCCATTATAAGTTTCCTTGCCTCATTTGGGGTTGCCGAAATAAATCTTTCTCTATGCTCGATTATCCCAAGCCGTTTCAGACATTCCTCTATATAACCTATAGTCTCTAAATTGCCTCTATCAAACGATAATGCAGAGACAAACTCTATAAGGGCCTCTTTAAAACGGGCCTCGTTTAGTAGCAGTTTTCCACATCTCATATATGCCTCACAATTTATATAAGGAATTTCACAATTGATATCTATAACCTTTTTATAAAAATTATACGCCTCCTTAAAATTCTGACTTTCGAAATAAAAATTCGCTATGTCAAAAAATGCCCTCGCAATATCAGACCTATTTATGTATCTAGTCTCTTCTGGTTTTAGATTATTTATAAAGGTCTCAAATTCACGTATCCCATTTTGCGTTTTTAAATTATCTCCAGATATCTTTAGATTAAACAAATTATACATATATTCCTCAAGGACATGGTCTATACGGTCAGTAAGGTCCTGAAGATACCATTTTGGATTTAGGCCCAGGGCCTCTTTATACTTTTTAATTGCCTCTTTATAATATTCATCTGCCTGCTTATAATTTCTCCAGCGGGACTCAATCCTCGCCTTGTTATGAAAGTCAAGGGCGCTATCTACAACAGGCTTTATCCTCTCCCTTTCTTTATTCCACTCTTCTATATTTTTCAGTTTTTCTTCTATATTGTCAATTATGTCATCATCCATAAATAGTTCAAAAATAATCTGAGGCCTTAAATATAAGGGGTCTCTTAGAATTATCTATTATTTTCCCTACCAACTCTCCTATAAATAGGTCATGGTCACCTGACTTTAACATGTCTACCAACTTTGTCTCTAAATAGGCATATACACCGTCAATAATAGGTAGGCCAGCCTTTGAATAATGAAAATCTATTTTTTTAAATTTATCTTTGTCTCTTCCAGAGGAAAATCCGAAATGCACTCCGAGCTCTTTTTGATTCTCAGCGAGAATATTTATACCAAAACTACCAGACTCTTTTATAAGACCATAGGTAAATCTTTGTGGCGCGATGCTAACTGCTATAAGCGGAGGGTTGAACGCCGCTTGCATAATCCATGCAACTGTCATACCATTTATCCTGCCTTTACTTTTTGCTGTTACAACGCAGACCGGACTGGTTATCACATCAAGAATTTCTCCTGCCATAACACACCTCCAATTAATACTATCTTACAAGTATGCCATTTTAATATAACATAATAACAAGCAAAAGTTAAGGATTTTTTATTCTTATATTTCCCAATTGCCAAGATCCTATATTGGCAACAGGAAACTTAACTGAAGGCTTTGACTTTTTTCGCCTATTATGATATAGTTTGCATATGTCCATATTTTATACATTAATCAACCTGATCTATCCAGCACAGTGCATTGTCTGTGGTAAAAAAATTAACGAGTGGAATAATGGGATATGTAACGACTGTATCAAAAAGATAAAGAAGAGGTTGCCACCTTTCTGTGCAAGGTGTGGCAGGCATCTGCCAGAAGGCCCTGAGACATATCCTCTATGCGTTGAGTGTAGAAACAATCTTTTTTACTTTGACCGGGCAGTCTCTGTATTCTACTATGAAGGTGTGTTGAGGCAACTTATACATAATTTTAAATACAATAAGATGATATCTCTCTCAACATATTTCTCCTCTTGTATGGTAGATTTTATGAAAGATTATCACGTAGGCAATTCCTGTCAGATAGTAACCAGTGTTCCAATGCACCCTTTTAGACTCCTGACAAGGGAATTCAATATCCCTGATATACTTGCAAGAAAGATAGCAAAAGAATTGGGATTGGAATATTGCAGATTGCTTAAAAAAATCAAAAATACCGTCCCACAAAGCATGCTGGACAGGACCCAGAGATTAAAAAACGTAAAAGGGACTTTCTCTATCAATAAGAACAAAATAAATAAAATAAAAAATAAGGATATCCTTCTCGTAGATGACCTTTTTACTACTGGAAGTACGGCGAATGAATGCGCCAGGATACTTAAGGCTGGAGGGGCGAACCGCGTAGAGGTCATAACCCTTGCCTGCGCGGATAAACCAATATGAAGATATTACACTCATACATCCTGAAAGAGGTCTTTATAATGTTTTTGTTTTCTTTCCTTATATTTACATTTGGGCTTTTAACCGGGAACTTTATCAAATTGGCTGACCTTGTTATAAATAAAGGTGTGAATATAGTCCTTGTGGGAAAGCTGTTCCTTTTATATATACCTTTTCTCCTAAGTTATACGATACCGATGTCTATCCTGAGTGCAATCCTTATGGTCTTTGGGAGATTTTCGTCAGACAATGAAATTACTGCTATGCGTACTCATGGCATAAATCTATATAAACTTACTCTGCCGCTAATCATATGCGGTATAACACTCAGTCTTTTTTCTATTATACTAAATGATACTATCCTGCCGGCATCACATTTCACCTCAAGAAAGATATTAAAGAATATGAGCATAAAAAACCCATCTGCATATCTTGAGCCAGGGGTTTTCATAAAAAACTTCAAGGATTATATCATCTACATTAATGATATCGACCAAAATAGGATGGAGGGCATCCGTATATACCAGATACAATCCGGTAGACCTACGCGAACTATAATAGCCAAGAGAGGTGAATTTATTGTTTTAGAAAAACAGGATGCTATCAAATTAAAATTGATAGATGGCACAAGCGATGAGCCAGATGCAAAAGACCCAACGCGTTTTTACAAATTGAATTTTAAAACCTACTATCTCACAATAAATCTAGCCGAATCCGGGCTATCGTTAGAACAATCTATAGAAAAAAAACCAAAGGAAATGAACTTTCGCGAGATACAACAAGAGATAAAAAGACTTGGAAGACATCACATAGATGCCCCTGCGCTTATAGCAGAATTTCACAGGAAAATATCTATATCGCTTGCAAATCTTGTCTTTGTGATAATCGGGATATCCCTAGGGATATTTACAAAGCGCGGAGAAAAAACAGTGCAGTTCGCAATTGCACTTGCTGTAATTGTGATATATTATCTACTTATGGCTGGAGGGATGGCGATATCCTTAAAGACAGGCAGGGCTATTCCGCTCTGGATATATATGCCCAATATAATAATGGCTACGATAGGGATAATACTTTTCAAAAAAACCATAGAATATTAAATAAGACCTAGGGAAGAAAAACACATGCGCATATTGGACAAGTATATAAGCAAAATTTTTCTTGGCACATTTTTTTACTGTCTTGTATTATTTATTTTTCTTTATATAATAATAGACATGTTCGGGCATCTCGATGAGATACTCAAATATGGCGTTCCCATACTCGTCCTACAGGAATACTATCTATCTATGGTGCCTTTTATCATATTGCACACCGCGCCTATGGCAAGTCTTATCTCCACTATCTCTGTAATAAACACTATGAATAGATACGATGAGATTACTGCTATGCGTGCAGCAGGGATAAATATATACAGAATCTTTTTCCCTTTTATATGCATAGGCATTCTGATATCACTAAGCGTATTCGCCCTATCCGAAAAGGTGTTGCCTCTAAATATGAAAAATGTAACTTATATAAAGGAGAATTATTTTGATAAAGGGGCCTCAGGCCAGACTAAAGAAAAAGGCGATAAGATAGTAAACAATATTACACTTTATGGGAAAAATGATACGATTATATTTATAGAAAGTTACAACCTGTCTACTCATACAGCCCGTGGCATTACACTGCTAAAACAGGACAAAAACGGTATGGTAACACAAAAATTGAATGCCCGTGAGGCAAAGTGGACAGGGTCTACCTGGGAATCTCTAAATACCATTATATACAAATTGGATGAAACAGGTGCCATAAAGGGTGCGCCTTTGTTCTTTGAACAAAAAAATATAGATATAGAGAGTCCTGATGAACTTATATCTAAGGGTGTAAATTATGAAGTAATGAATTTTAAAGACCTGTGGAGATATATAAAAAATTTCTCAAATGCATCACCTGAGATAATCAACAGATTGCGCGTAGAGGCGCATCAAAAAATAGCTATCCCTTTTGCAAGCCTTGTAATAATCATCCTCGGTTCGTCTATTGCAATAAGAGTAAAACCTAGGGGCAAGGCCACTACCTTACTCGGGATAGGCCTGACTATAATAATAGGATTTATATATTATGCTACAATGGCAATTTTTATAGCATTTGGCAAGAGAGGTATAATCCCTCCTCTTATAGCTGTTCAGGCCGTAAACGTAGTATTCCTTTCGATAGGGCTGCTTCTAATAAAAAACTAAGCTTAGACTGTATGTCAGTGTAAGGGTGTAAGGCCTGGACCAGCCAAGTGATGAAACCTTTAGTTAGACCATTTTGCTAAAAAATAGGTCGGGCTAAAGGGTTAATTCCCGATACATTGGAAATACCACCTTTATGTGCCGAGTTCCCATGAGGAGAGATATTCTTTTTGGGAGGATGTCAACTTATCTATTTTAATTCCCATGCTTTGCAATTTCAAGGAGGCAATATCCCTATCAATTTCTTCAGGCAGTTTATAGACCTTATTTTTTAACCTGCCTCTATTTTTAACAAGATATTCAGCAGCAAGGGCCTGATTAGCAAAACTCATATCCATAACCATAGCAGGATGACCTTCTGCACAGGCCAGGTTAACAAGTCTGCCTTCTCCAAGAAGATTTATCCTTCTTCCATCTTTTAAAACATATTCCTTAACCCCTGGCCGGATAAAACGACTCTTCACACTCATCTCTCCAAGGGCCTTTATATCTATCTCTACATTAAAATGACCCGCATTTGCTAAAACTGCACCGTCTTTCATTGCTTTAAAGTGCTCTCTCCCAATTATACTAGTATTTCCTGTCACAGTCACAAATATATCCCCTTTTCTCGCAGCCAGTTTCATTGGCATAACTAAAAAACCATCCATAACTGCCTCAAGCGCCTTTACAGGGTCCACCTCTGTTACAATTACATTAGCGCCCATGCCTCTGGCGCGCATAGCAACGCCTCTGCCACACCATCCATAACCACATACAACGAAATTTTTACCTGCTATCAAAATATTTGTAGCGCGGATTATACCATCAATGGTCGACTGGCCTGTCCCATAGCGATTATCAAAAAGATGTTTTGTATCCGAATCATTTACTGCAATAACAGGAAAAAGAAGCCTTTTATTTTTCTCAAGGCTTCTTAGCCGTATTATGCCTGTGGTGGTCTCCTCAGTGCTGCCAATTATATCTGCGACAAGTTCTGTCCTGTGTTTATGGATAGTCGAGACCAGGTCTGCGCCATCGTCCATTGTAATATGAGGTCTTATATCAAGGACATTATTTATATGTTGATAATAAAGATCCTCTCTCTCGCCTCGTCTTGCAAAAACACTAATCTTGAAGTCTCTAACCAAAGAGGCGCTAACATCGTCTTGCGTGCTCAATGGATTAGAGGCGCAGATAGTTACATCAGCACCACCTGCTTTTAATGTAAGCGCCAGGATAGCTGTCTCTGTAGTCACATGTAGACAACAACCAATCCTCATTCCTTTCAAAGGTCGTTCTTTTTTAAACCTTTCTCTTACAAGTGCCAATACAGGCATATTCTCATCTGCCCAATCTATCCTCGCCCTTCCGCTATCCGCCAACTTTATATTATTTATATCGTATCTCATATTGCCTCTCTATAGACTAATTTATTCGCGCTGCCTTTTTTAATATCTTGACTTTATCCACTCTTTCCCAGGTAAAGCCTTCCTCCTCTCTGCCAAAATGTCCATATACAGCAGTCTTTGTATAGATCGGCTTCAAAAGGTCTAATTCTGCTATTATCCCTCGTGGCGTTAAATCAAAATGCTCTTTAACGATATCCACAATCTTCTCATCCGAGATCTTGCCTGTCATATTAGTATCTATCATAACGCCTAGGGGCTCTGCCTTACCTATTACATAGGCAAGTTGCACAGTGCATTGTCTGGCTATGCCAGCGGCAACTATATTCTTTGCGATGTATCTCGCCATATAAGCACCTGAACGGTCCACCTTTGTAGGGTCTTTTCCAGAGAAAGCGCCTCCTCCATGAGAAACTGCCCCTCCATATGTATCCACGACTATCTTTCTCCCTGTCATACCAGTATCTGATTGCGGGCCACCTATTAAAAATTTACCTGTCTGATTAACATAATACTCTGTTTTATAATCAGCAAGCTTTCCAAGAACAGGTTTTGCTATATGGTAAATCATCTCCTTTCTTGCAACATCTGTTATCCGTTCACCGCTTTTATCCAAAATCTCTTCTGTATGCTGACATGCCAAAACAGCAGACCTGACCCTTTGTGGGACACCGTTTTTATATTCAACTGTTACCTGGCTTTTGCCATCCGGGCCAAGATATTTTAAAATCCTATTCTTCCTCACCTCTGCCATTCTCCTGACAAGCCGATGCGCAAGCATTATAGGTAATGGCATAAGTTCTGGCGTCTCGTCACAGGCATAACCTATCATCAGGCCCTGGTCGCCTGCACCTCCCTTATCTACACCCTGAGCTATATCAGGTGACTGCGCATGGATTGCATTCAAAACCGCGCAGGTCTGATAATCCATCCCATACTTTGGATGGGTGTATCCTACTTTCTTGATAATACCTCTTGCTAGATTTATCACATCCACATAGGCAGTTGTTGTAATCTCGCCTCCTATAATGACAAGACCCATTGTGACAAATGTCTCACAGGCGACACGTCCTCTTGGATCCTGGCGTAAGACATCGTCAAGAATAGCATCTGATATCTGGTCGCCCAATTTATCAGGATGACCCTCTGCCACTGATTCTGATGTTATAAAATATCTACCTTTTGGCATTGTCTCTCCTTTCTACAAACTACAAAAAATGGCTATTTAAGTGTATTCCTTATTTGCCTGAAGATATGAATCCTGGTCTCCTATATCAAACCACTTTTTATCCTTAAAGATAAAACCAAATACTGGCTCTTTTTTATAAAGCCATTCCAGAAAATGGCCTGGCGCATCCTTCGCTACCCCACTTTCAAGATATTTTTTCAATAGGCCTAAACTTTCTTTTGGGAAAAAATAAAGGCACATTGCAGCCAGGGTAGAGACTGGTTCTGGTGACTTCTCTACAAAGCACTCAACCCTATTATCCTTCCCAATAAGCGCAACCCCATAACGCCTTGCAAGTTTTAAATCCATAACATCGTATAAACCAAGCGTAATATGAGGCCTTTTTGAAATAGAAAACTCTATAAATTCACCAAGGTCTGCCTTAAATAAATTATCCCCCGCTATTATTAATAAGTCATCCTTTAAATCTTTTTTTTCTATTACAAACTGTATATCACCTGTTGCGCCAAGCCTCGCCTCTGGGGTAGTTGTCCCGTCATTTACTATAACTATCTGCTTAGGCCCTTTGTAAACATCCTTCCATCTCTCAAAGTCTTTATTAAACTTGTCGTTAGTCACTACAAAAACTTCATCAACGTCCTCCAGTTGTTCAATCATATCCAGGATAAAGTCAATCACTGGCCTACCTGCTATACGTAGGAGTGGTTTCGGCTGGTCCAGGGTAAGTGGATAAAGTCTCGTGGCATAACCTGCTGCTAGCAATAACGCCTTCATCTTCTACGCCTTCATCAATTCCTTTTTCAGATAATCCACTCGCTTTACAGGTGTTGGATCTATCTTGTTTAATATAGCAAGATAAAAACTCAGGAAATCGCCTATATAAATTAGAGAAAATATCCTGGCAAGAAAAGAGGAATTTTCTCTCTCTATTGGAAATATCTCTGCGCCGGATTGCTTTATTATATCTATGGAGATATCTATCCGTTTCTGTGTTCTTGGATGGTCATTTTTATCGCGGAGCACTATAACCTTAAAATCCTTAAGCAGTTTTTTCGGAAATTCCCAACCAACTATCTCGTTATGATTCATCTCGGGAAGGACATGGCTTGAAGAAAGGGATTTAGAGTTTTCGGCTATCTGACCACGCCATCTCAATGCCACTGCCTCTGTGGAATCACTTGTCCCATATACAACGCAAAATCTATTGTATAATTTCTCTGCAAGGGTCTTAGAAAGATTTTTTGTTATAGGGACATCTATGCCGATTTCCCTATCCCTCAAATCAGAAAGTGCTGTATAAACTTTCTCAACCTCACCGCCTTTATCCTCTACAATGCCTAATTGATTCAACACTGCCAATAGTGTAATAGACATATAGCCAATGGCTGTCCTGGGTGGATACCCTGATGGAATATCTATATGAGTGAATCCATTCTTTACAGACAATTCCTTTAGTCTCCCGCCAGAACCAAGGGTAATTATAAAGGCGCCTCTACTTAAACCATCCTCAAAAGAGGCAAGGGTCTCTTCTGTATTACCTGAATAACTGGAGCATATTAAAAGTGTATTTTTACCTACAAAACCAGGTAGTTTATAATTTCTACTCACGACAATAGGCACTTTTAATTCATTCTGAAGATATATTCTTATAACATCAGCGCCAATTGCAGATCCGCCCAATCCTGCAAAGATTAGATTGTCTATCTTTTGAGGCATATCATGTAATAAAATCTTCTTTCCAATACCATAGGCATCTCTACATTGGCATGGAAGTTCAGATATCAACTTCAGCATGTTATGGGTATCAAATTTTGAAATGTTTTTTGGGTCGTCAAGAATTGAAGACATAAATCAATCTTTTGTTTGTGTCTCAGTAGTAGAAGAATTTTGTTACACCCTTATATTGGTCGCAAGATGAAACCCTAAAGGGTTAATTCCCCATATGTTGGAACCTCTATCCCTATTCTCTTGCCTACTATTATCAAACTCCGCACCTGGTAATAGAGTATAATAACTAGCAACCTGTCTGTCCGACAAAGATAAAATGTCGCAGATACTTATATACCCAAAATTATCTTTTTCTTATTTTCCTAAGAGCAGGAACCAACTCACTCAATTTGATTTTTATGAACTCTTCCACCTCTTCTGCAGTTGGCAAGGAAAGCGCTGTCTCTGCAATCTTCTGGGCCTCACTAAACTTGACATTCCTTATGGTATATTTTATCTCAGGGATAGCTACAGGACTCATGCTAAATTCATCCAGACCCATGCCCAATAATATCAAGCTAAATCCAGATTCTCCTGCCATCTCTCCACACATCCCTACCCATATATTCTGTCTATGTCCTGCGTCGATTATATTCTTTATAAGACGCAATACTGCAGGGTGCATTGGTCTATAAAGATATGCGATCTTCTCATTGGCCCTATCCACTGCAAGTGAATATTGTATTAAATCATTAGTTCCTATGCTAAAAAAATCCACCTCTTTTGCCAGAAGGTCGCTTGTCAATGCAGCCGAAGGTATCTCTATCATAGCACCTACTTCTATATCCTCGTTAAAATCAATGTGTTTTGCACGCAATTCATTCTTGCATTCATTTAAGATGACTATGGCCTGCTTCAGCTCCTCCACCCCTGATATCATCGGAAACATCACCTTTACATTTCCAAAGACGCTTGCCCGTAATATCGCCCTGAGTTGCGTCTTGAATATATCTGGCCTTGCCAAACAAAATCTTATAGCGCGCCATCCAAGAAATGGATTCATCTCATGAGGAACTTCTAACTGCGATAAAAATTTGTCACCACCTAAATCAAGGGTTCTTACAATCACAGATTCTTTTTTAAACCTTACAGCCACTTTTCTATACGCCTCGAATTGTTCCTCTTCAGTCGGTAAATCCTTTCTATTCATATAAAGAAATTCGGTGCGATATAATCCTATCCCTTCAGCACCATGCGCTATAACAGAATCCACCTCTTCTGGTAATTCAATATTAGCAGATAGCTCTACCTTGTGGCCGTCTATGGTCTCAGCAGGTTCATGTTTAAGATTCTCCAGGGTCTTTTCAAACTCTAAAAGGTGATGTTGCCGTATCTGATATCTCTTGAGAGTTGCACTGTCTGGATTGACTATAACCAACCCCTCTGTCCCATCTACGATAAGCGTATCACCTGCCTTTATAGTTGCAGTCGCCTTTTCAAGACCAACAACCGCGGGTATCTCTAAAGATTTTGCCATGATGGCTGTATGAGAAGTACGGCCTCCTATATCTGTAACAAATCCTATAACATTCTTCTTATGCATTGTGGCAGTATCTGATGGCGATAGGTCATATGCCACCACAATAACCTTATGCTTTAATTCGCTAAGAGAATATTCTTTTGCACCCAAAAGGTTTCTTAGAACTCTTTTTGAGACATCATCTATATCGCTGATCCTTTCTTTAAGATACTCGTCGTTGATTCTGGAGAATGTATTTATATATTTATCCATCACTTTTACAAAGACATATTCTATGCACTTACGCTCTTTTCTAAGCCTTTCTATGACCTCTTCTATTAACATCCTGTCCTCAAGGACGAGAAGATGCGCATTGAATATTTCCCCATGATGAGAGCCCATCTCTTTGGTAATCTTTTTTTGAATCTTCAGTATCTCGGAACGTGTCTTGATAAGGGCCTCTTCAAAACGTGCAACCTCTGTTGGTACCTCGCTTTTTTTAATGCCTCTAGTAGGAATTGTCAAGTTCCTTGTGTCAAATAAGAATGCCTCGCCTATAACTATCCCTGGCGATGCAGGTATTCCTTTGAGTAACATCAAGTCACCTCTCCTTTAATTATCTTTTCTAACTCACGCATGGCTTCTTTAGCATCTGGGCCCTGTATCCTTATATGTATAACACTTCCTTTTTCAGCAGCCAGGGTCATAAGGCCCATTATGGACTTCCCGTTAACCTCTTCCTGGTCCTTTCTTACAGTGATATCACTTTCGAACTTGCTTGCAATCTGAACAAAAAGTGCAGCAGGTCTGGCATGTAAACCTTGTTTATTTCTAATAACTAAATTTTTTTCTATCAACATAACTAATCAACCTCGGCTTACAATGATAAGCAGTAAAAATGTTTGCCCTCCTCTGCTACCATTAATTAATAGTGATTTTTTACTTTGCCTTTGGTAGCAAGACTTATAATAAGTTTTGAAAGTTTCTTAGAATCGTGCCTTACAAAATCCTTTGTGTTTATAAAATTCCCTTCTATAATCTGATATCCCTTCTCAACAATCTTATCTGAATCTGCTATTACAGGATACGCATCTTCTTCTTCATATCTCTTTAACAACTCCTCAGGAACAGGACCTGTATTCACTATACAGTAATCCACTATATCAGGCCTCGTATGAGAGATTATTGCATTAAGATGATCGAAGGCAGTATAATTGTCTGTTTCTCCTGGTTGTGTCATTACATTGCAGACATATACTTTAGGGGCCCTGGCCATAGCAATTCTATCGCTGATACCATTGACTAATAGATTCGGTATTACACTTGTATATAAACTCCCGGGGCCAAGAACAATGATATCAGCCATATCTATAGCATCAAACGAATCCGCGCTGGGTTTGCAATCCCAAGGATCGAGATATACCCTACGTATAGGAAAATGTTTTTCAACTATCCTTGTCTCGCCTCGGGCATTCTCACCATTATAATATTCTGCTACTAATTGCACCCTATCAAAGGTAGAAGGTATGACCCGTCCTCTTATTGCAAGAACCTTGCTCGACTCTTTTATGGCTTTCTCAAAATCCCCTGTAATCTTTGAAAGTGCTGTTATAAAAAGGTTTCCAAAACTATGGCCTTTCAACTCTGATTCATCTCCAAATCTAAACTGAAACAACTCGCGCATCAATGGTTCTGCATCAGCAAGCGCTACAAGGCAATTCCGGATATCTCCCGGGGGTAATATATCAAACTGCTGCCTTAACCTGCCAGAAGAACCACCATCATCAGCCACAGTGACAATGGCTGTAATATTGCTTGTCTCTTCCTTCAAACCATGGAGAAGAACTGAAAGACCAGTGCCACCACCAATTACAACTACCTTTGGGCCTTTCTCAAGCTGGCGATGATGATACATTATATTAACAAGCTCTTTTTCTCTCTGTGGAAGGAATACCTTTATAAAGGACTTTACCATCCTTTTTATTCCATATATAAGCGATAAAGAGCCTAAGATAAAAATGCCTATGCCAACAGGCCGTGAACCAGGAAATCTTTTTAGTATCCAGATAATCGAACCCACGGCTATCAGAATAGCACCTATAGCACACATAAAAATCCAGCGCTTTATCTTCATTCCGGGATACAACCACTTTAATCTTCTCACGCTAAACTCCCAATCCTTAGTATTATATCTAATGGTTATGCCTTTCTTTCGTCTTCCTCTTTTATAATCTTAAGCAATTCCTTTTCATTCTGTGCGTTTTTTAACCCATCTCTAAAATATTTATCTTTTAGTAATTTTGATATACGGGCAAGCGCCTTAAGATGAGGACCTGATGAATCAAGTGGGGCTAACAATAAGAAAAATATATGGGCTGGTTCTCCATCCAGGGAGTCAAAATTTACACCTTTTTTAGAGATCCCTATTGCCCCAACAAGTTCTTTCACGTATTCACATTTGGCATGTGGAATAGCAACCCCCTGGCCTACACCTGTAGAGCCAAGGGCCTCTCTGTTAAGAAGGCCTTTTATTACATCTTCCTGCATCTTTGGTTTTAAAGCGCCTGCCTTTACAAGTAATTCTGTTAATTCTTTAATTACATCTTTTTTATCCTTTGCCTTCAGATCTGCTGATACTGCCTTTTCATTCAAAAAATCCAATATCTTCATCTGTTACCTCCTCTTAAGATAAAATATAACAATGCCTTTTACCAGGGGTTATTTACTAAAGTTATACTCTTCGGATCGCGGCCTCTTCCTCCTATTCGTCGGCGTTCGCTCGTTTCGAGACCCTTAACTAACAAATCTGGAGCGGGTGATGGGTCTCGAACCCACGACAACCACGTTGGCAACGTGGTGCTCTACCTACTGAGCTACACCCGCCTGAGAATTATCACAAGGTACATAAACCAGCTGCTATAGATGTATCTATTATGGGGAATATAATCCCTCGACCAACGCATACTGCAAGGGCCTTCCTCTACAACTTACCTCGCTTCGCAATGCCCCTATTCCTCGCATTGCTCCGCTGTTACCCCTTAGGAATGTGCCTGCACCCCTCTTAAACTCTCCCAGCAGTATAGGAAAGCATTTTATACAAGTTATTCACAATGTAGGTGACCCTTAAAGGTCACCTACTACTACTGCAAGAAAATGGTGGGCGGAAGAGGACTTGAACCTCCATGGATTTCTCCATACGGTCCTAAGCCGTACGCGTCTGCCAATTTCGCCACCCGCCCGTTATATCTTCAATCTAGTACCTAATCTTACCAAAAATTATTAGATGGTACACCCCAACAGGGCTCGGCTACTTCGGCCTCGCGGATTGCTCGGCCTGCGTAACCTCTCCTCACTCGCTGCCGGGCCGGATTGGCCTCTTTTCCTCGCTTTGCTCAGCCCTCGTTCGTTTCAAGCCCTTACATCTTAAACCTACCCTCCAACTTTTAAACCTTTAAACTACAAACTAATCTGGTACCCCCAACAGGGCTCGAACCTGTGACACCCTGATTAAGAGTCAGGTGCTCTACCAACTGAGCTATGGGGGCATTTATTTCTTTTCTATAAAGGAGTTGCTACTTTAGTCTAAATTTAAAAGTATTAAATTTGAATAATATCACAAAAAAGACTATTCGTCAATTTAATAAACTTATCATCCCTTTACTAATAGCTAGTATAGACAAAAATTCCTTCTGATAAAGTCTTTAGATTGACACACTATTTTATGACATACAACGTAAATCCTGCCTGCTGTCAGGCAGGATTAATGGGGAATTAACCCTTTAGCCCGACCTCTTTTTTAGCAAAATAGTCTAACTAAAGGTTTCATCACTCAATTTATAAACTATCTGACCTGTTTTCTTTCCTTCCGCTAAAGAAGTGGATTTATTACAGGGGGAAAACAATCTTTTCCCCCTGTAACCCCCTTTTTTGGCTTATGGTATATGATACAAATATTGTGGCGCGCCTAGGAGGACTCGAACCTCCAGCCTGTCGTTCGCTTCGCTCACTCCTTAAAAAGGAAACCTGATGTTTCCTTTTTAATATTTTTTCTTCTTCCGCTAAAGAAGTGGATATGACAGGGGGAAAACAATCTTTTCCCCCTGTAACCCCCTTTTTTGGCTTATGGTATATGATACAAATATTATGGCGCGCCTAGGAGGACTCGAACCTCCAGCCTACTGGTTCGAAGCCAGCCACTCTATCCGATTGAGCTATAGGCGCCCATTATCTGCAAAACTATAAAATTCATTATCACCTATTATAATATGGTCCAATATATTCAGACCAACTATATCCCCTGCTTTTTTCAATGCCTTTGTAAAACTAATGTCTTCACTACTTGGTTTTGGATCACCAGATGGATGATTGTGAACTGCTATGATACTCACTGCAAAATTCTGCAGGGCCTTTACAATTACCTCCCTAATATGAGGATTAGCAGAATCTACAGTACCTTCTTCTATCTCAATTATGTTTATTATATTATTTTTACTATTCAGAAGCAATATCTTAAATATCTCTTTTTTAAAATCTCGCAATCTTGGCATAAAAAGCGCTGCAGCATCTACTGGAGAGCTAATAACCTGCCTTGCCTGGCTCTTCTCGGTTATAAATCTCCTTGCTATCTCAAAAACCGCCTTTAATCTGGCAACCTTTGTATATGCCACGCCTTTAAAACTCATTAACTCACGAATATCAGCATAACTCATATTACGAAACCCCTTAAAATGCGCCATCATATCTATTCCAATATCCAGCGCAGTGTTATCTTTTGAACCAGTTCCGAATAAAATTGCCAATAACTCTGAGTTGCTCAAAGTCTGCTCACCATATCTAAATAATTTCTTGTATGGCTGCTCTGTATCTGGCCAATTCTTTATTGACTGTCTCCCCATATGGATTCCTGACCTTAGATTTAGACGTATCTATAAAATAGACACAAAAAATTTGCGCTTTCTTTCAAAAATAAGTTTCAAATCAAAGTTAAGAAGTTATAACACATTTACTAAGACCTGCTTTTAACTATCTACACCCAACATTGCAAGTTGGCCACATCCTGCCTGTATATCTAACCCCCTTGAATTACGAAGTGTCACATTGATTCCATTTTCTAAAAGTGTTTTTCTAAAAAGTTCTATCTTCTTCTTATCAGGCGGGGTATAAGATTTGCCTGGTGCAGGACTGCATGGAATAAGATTTACTTTAGCATCCAATCTCTTAGCAATACGGGCAAGTGCCATACTATCTTCGGAGGAATCGTTGAGGCCTCTGAGTAATACATATTCAAGGGTAATCTTTGTGCCTATTTTCTTCTTGAAATCCAGGCAGGCAGATATCACTTCCTGTAATGGATATATCTTATTTATAGGAACAACCTTGTTTCTCAATGTATCGTTTGCAGCATGCAGAGATAGCGAAAGATTTATTTTTAGTCCCAAATCTTTCAATCTGTGAATACCAGGAACTATACCGCATGTAGAGACAGTGATCCTACCTGCACCCAAGCCTAATCCTTTTGGGTCATTTATTATCATAATAGCCCTGGATACATTTTCATAATTATCAAGCGGTTCGCCCATCCCCATAAATACAATATTTGTAATTGGATATTTAAGGACATGCTGTATATACAAAATCTGATCGATTATCTCCGATACACTAAGATTTCTTTTAAAACCATTTGCTCCGCTTGCACAGAATACACATCCATATTTGCAACCCACCTGCGTCGATAGACATAATGTATATCTTGAGGCGCTTGGTATAATCACGGATTCAATAAGTCTTTTATCGCATAATTCAAACAAAAATTTCTCAGTGCCATCACTGGATTTTAAGGTCTTTTTGAGATATAGAGCATTAATGTAGTAAAATCTTGATAATGTATCTCTAAAATCCTCAGGGAGGTTGGTCATGCAGGAGAAATTGTGGACCCCTTTTTTATAAAGCCAAAAAAATATCTGGTCAGCCCTATAGGAGGGCATAAAAAATTTAGAAATCTCTTTTCTTAATTCTTCAAGACTAAAATCTTTTATACATCTTTTATCCATTGTGAAGGTCTGAATGGGCAAGATGACTTAAAAAACTAAAAATTAGGTAGAGCTACGGGTTTTTAAACCTTGCATTGAACAAAACTTTTTCTGAACAACATATCTCTCAGGAGCAAGCCAAGATGCAAAACTACTTGTAAAATCAGTCTTTCTTCCTAAACCGTTCCAATATTTTTTTTATATCACTGTCTGCTGAACGAACTATCTGGCTACATATAAAAATTAACACAGAAAATTGCCAGCAATCTTCTGGTCCTACTATAAGTCCAGAATGAACATCCTCTTTCCTCTGTAACATCTCGGTATAATACACTATTGCCTTTTCGATATTGCCTTCATAGATATTCAAGGATTGGGTTTTATTATTATAGTTCATAGAAGGGAAAATCACGCCTCTAACAAGAAAAAAATTTGTAACCATATCAGAGCCAACTTCAAACTCTTTCTCAAAATCAAACCCTTCAAATTGGGGCAGATTATAAGGGAGTATCAAGGCAGGCTTATTTACTATTACCTCACCCTGCCTAACTATTGTATCGCCTTTATTAACAAGCGCCTGCGCAAGAAATATATAAGGAAGGTTGGTATCAGAAAATGTATAGAGCCCCTGCGCCCTTGGTCGAATTATCCTTGTATTTTCCAATGCCTTCTCCCATGCATCCTGTATATTCATAAAAACCTCTCTTTAATTTAGTTTACACTGGTCTGCGCTATGTGTCAATCTAAACTTAAAAAACCATTCGTTTAAACAGTTTTATACTTATAAGTTCGATGGACAAGTCGGCTGCTACTCCAGCATATGGGGAATTAACCCTTTAGCCTGACCTCTTTTTTAGCAAAATGGTCTAACTAAAGGTTCATCATGCGCATGGACAGGACTAAAGGTAGGCTCCTAAAATAAGGGTGTAAATATAATCTATCGATATATTGATAACCTCTGTCTAGCTATCTCATAACAAAAGATAGCACAGGCCATAGCCACATTCAAGGAAAGCGCCGCGCCTTCCATAGGAATTTTTGCCTTTATATCCAGATGTTTTTCTACACCATAGCGTATACCTTCAGATTCAGAACCCAAAACAACTCCAACAGGAAATGGTATAGATATATTAAATATATCCTTGGCTTCAGGACTTATTACGCCTCCTATTATCCAGTATCCCTTTTCCTTTGCCCTTATTATAGCATCAGAGATATTGACAACTTCTGCTACGCGCACATAATTTTCCCCTCCAGATGCAACATGTAAAACTGCCTCTGTAACCCCACAGGCATTATATCTTGGAATAACTATATTGAAACGACCCAGGCATGCTGCTGTCCTTATAATGACCCCAAGATTTTGCGGGTCGTTCAATCTATCCAAAAATATAAGGCCCGGTCGAAGGCCGACCCTCCTATCTGAAAAATCCAGCAATTCATCCAGAGAGGCATATCTATATGGTTCTACCTCAGCGATTATACCTTGCAGGTCCTTTGCCGGTTTTATCCTGGATAATTTTTTGAGTGTAGTACGTTCCACAGGAATCTTGTGCCTGTGTATCAAACGTTCTATACGCTCAACATCAAATCCTTCCTGCAAGATAATCTTTTTTATACTCTCTGGATTAGCCTTTAACCTTTCATATATAGAATTTCTTCCATAAAGAAACATACCCATCCCTTTCCCAATTTAAAATCTACAGGGCATTTACTTTGATAGATTCAATGAGTCTTTCTATAGTAATAGGCTTAGCAAGACATGGATATAGATAATTTCCTATCGTAATTCTCTGGGATATCTCCTCACTCTTCTTTACCATTGCAGTCAAAAACACTACTGGTATATGCTTGAGCTCCTCATCTTTTCTTAAAGAAAGGGCTATCTCTGCTCCATCCACATCAGGCATTATAATATCTAAAAATATTATGTCAGGATTAAATTCTTTAATTGCATTATAAGCGCGTTCCCCTTTTGTCTCTACCCTTACCTCGTACTCGCCTGATCTCTCAAGATTCAACTTGACCATATTGCAAAATGGCTCTTCGTCATCAATAAGCATAATCTTTTTTTTAACCATATCTACCCCCTGGCTTTGGCATTAAAAATTAATACCACCTCGACCCCACTATCTTTTCTATTCTGAATGAATATCTTCCCATTATGTAGATCAATTATATTTTTAACAACCGACAGGCCCAGACCTGTACCACCTGAAGTTCGTCTTGTGGTAAAAAATGGCTCAAATATCTTATCCAGAATATCCTCAGGTATACCTACGCCTGTATCCTCTATCTTAAAGACTACTGTCTTATCCCCTGGCTCATAAAAACTTTTTATCAAAATTTCCCCTCCCTGCGGCATGGCACTTATGGCATTCAAAAATATATTGACAAATACCTGTTCTATCCTGTTTTCGTCAATCTCCACTAAAGGCAGGTCCTCCTGAAGTTCTTTAATGACCCTTATATGGTATCTATCAAATTGATGTTTTAATAAAAATAAGGCCCGTTCTGCAATAATATTTATGTTGCGCATCTCCAGGTCTAATCTGGAAGTGCCTGAAAAATCCAATAATCCCCTCACTACATTGTCTGCCCTTTTTACCGCCTCTTTTATATATTCCAGAGTCATAGAGATATTCTTATCATCTGTAGAGATATTCTTTACAAGATACTCGACACACTGCAATATAATCGCTAACGGATTTTTTACCTCATGCGCTATCCCACTTGCTAATCTTCCAATCGTCTCCATCTTTTCTGCCTGGATAAGTTGAAACTGGGTCTTTTTAAGTTCTGTCACATCCTCAACAAAAACTAGAACCCTCTTATCCTCAGATTCTAACAATGGTATCCCTGTAAAATTTCTTATGGTTACCTTTCCTCCTAGATGTGACCTATATTCTACTGGACCTATATAAAATGGTGTACCATTTAATGCCTTTCTAATTTTATCGCTAAGCCCTATCTCTCTATAAGTAGGTAATTCAAAGATATTCAATCCTTTAAACTCTTCGTAGGTTGTGCCTGATATATGAACCATAGCAGGATTGACATAATCTATGTATCCATTATTATTTACTACGTATACCCCAAAAGGCGCTTTTTCAAGAATGTCTTGCAACATGTCATTGGCAACTCTCAACTCCTTCTCTGTCTTTTTAAGTTGAGCGATATTCTCTTCTAAACGGCCCCTCGATATCTTAAGCTCATCCGTCATTTTATTAAAGGCAGACCCTAATCTACCTAATTCGTCTCTGGTTAAGATGTCCACACGATATTCAAGGTCCCCTTCCGAAATCCTGCGCGTGCCTTCGACCAATTTATGAATCGGTGTTACAATCGCACCTACAAGAAGCCATGTTACAAGTATCCCTACTAAAACAACTACCAGCGTAACAAAAACTGCCAATCTTTGTAGTTTAGAAAGCCTGGCATCTGCGCTACTCATTGAAACTCCTACCCGCACTGACCCTATCCTGACAGTCCTTGACTCCTGGACCTGTGTAGTAAAAAAATCAAATTCACTACCAGGTCCTTCTGAAATGGTCGTAAAGATTGGCGCAATCGCCTCACAAATCCTTACACCATGAGTGGTATTGTAAAATCTCGCCATGGCCTTATCGCTGTCTAATATTGTATTAACATAAGATACCTTTTTTGTCTCTGGCACATTGCCATCGTATAAAATAACATTGCCATCCTTATCCTCTATAACACAATATGCAACATCACTTTCACGGACCACCCCATGTGTTAATCCAGACAATATATCTTTATTTGAAATTAATACACCATATTCGCTGTTATAGGCAAGGTTCGAGGCAATGCTAATGGCATATCTGACCACGGCATCCCTCTCGCTTATCTGCACCTGTCTGATAAAAAAGAAGGTCAGAATGAGCGATACTACAATAATTATCAACGTAATATATATAACCCATTTAAATCGTAAATGCATCTGTCTCCTTATAATAAGGTCATATTTATTAATAAATCTCAGCGGCCTTTTCCACGATATCAGAAGAAAATTTTATCCCTATTATATCACCAACTTTTTTATTTAGAAAGATAGCGCTATCCTCAGCCAGGGCCACCGGGATATCGCCTGGAGAGGCACCTTTCAAAATCTTTAAGGCAATCTCTGCTGCCTTTTCGCCTTGCGCCTTATAATCTCCTCTAAGACCTATCAAGGCCCCTGCTTTCACTAATTTATCAGAAAATGCCACAAATGGAATCCTGTGCCGCAAGGTAAAGAGGATAATATATTGAGCGGATTGAGGCGTATAGACAGTGTTATCTACCGGCGCCCATAAGACATCTATTTTATCCTTTAAAGTCTCAATAGCACCAGGGACATCATCCTCTGAAGAAACAGGGACTTTTACAAGTTCAAATCCTATTTTCTTTGCCGCGATATCTGCCTCTTCAATATACCTATATGTCTTATTCGGGTCATATACAATACCGATTTTATTTACGTGATGCAATATAGAACTTACCACGTTAAACTGGATATCGATAGGAACGTCCAGTGTCACGCCTGTAAAATTACCACCTGGCCTAACCATGTCAGACACTATCCCATTTCCAACAGGGTCAAGCACCATTGAAAATACCACCGGGATGTTATCAATATGCTCCTTAAGGAACCGTGTTGCCTCTGTGCCAAGTGCTAATATCAACGAAGGATTCAGAATCCGTATATCACTAGATAACCTATCCAGGGTGCCTTGTGATTGCACCACTTTCAAATCATAATAAAAAAATTCTACTCCAGTCTCTCTGGCTCTAAGGGCCTTTTCAAAAGAGACCATTGCAGTATTATATGGCTCTATATTGCGGCTTTTCAAAATAGCTACTCGGAATCCTTCAGGATATGCGTAATCATCGCCTACTTTCAAAATCCAAAGCATAAAAAATAATATAAAAAATGCCTTTTTTGCCATACTAAAATTTATATACCAGACCCAGGCTAACCCCTGTCCCAATCTCGTCGCCTGTGCCGGCACATTCTCTATGCTTGTCATGCAAGATATTATAGATAGTCACTGCCAACTCCAGGTCTTTATGCGGGAAGATATACCCTATACGGCCATTCATTAAAGTATACGAATCTACCTTCCCAAGCGTCATATCGTAATCGTCTACATAATGTAAGGTTAAACTTCCATTTATACCATTTTTAAAATTAAAATCCAGTCCTGCATTGAACTTATTAGAAGGTACGCCCCTGTCAATCCCACCCTCCTTCTCATCTTTTACATTCTGGATTGTATAGTTACTAAATACCCTCAAAAAATCAGTAATTAAAAATTCTGTGCCTAACTCGCATCCAAGGATATCTTTCTCGCCGGAATTGTAGTAAGAATAAATAAGCCCTACTGTCTTCGGCTCAATAAGCTTATCTAATTTATTGTGAAATAAATTTATATTGCCTTTGACGCGCGGGGATAAAGGAAACTCATAATCTATCTCATAGGCGTATATCTTTTCAGAATCAAGTTGTTCGTTTCCGCGCACCTGAAGAAGACCCTGGGTAGTTCTACTATAAAGCTCTACAAATGATGGCGTCTTAAAAGAAGACCCTGCCCATAATCTTATAAGATGACCTTTTTTAGGAGTATAGACTATGCTCCCTCTTGGGCTTATCTCTTCATGGGTCAATGGATGGTAATCTATTCTTGTCCCAAAATTCAATAAGACCTTCTCGCTTAATCTTAATTCATCCTGAATATATCCCGCAAAGATATTCCACTGATGTGCATTGTCTATCTGCTCGCTATTAATTGTATTATATCTATAACTGGTCCCCCACGTAATTTTATGTGACCGCAACCAATCAAGATAAAAAGAATCCTGGAATTCAAGGTCATATATATTTGAAAGGCCGTTTATACGGGTATCTGAGGCACCCTGTTTCTTTGAATCGAAATCTGTCCTGTTCCAAAAAAATCTAAGATAGGCATCTGTCTTTCTATATTCTACCTTTATATAACTCAGGGTTGCCTCTGTATCATAGTTACCACCCCCTGAACCTGTTATTGACAATTCACTCTCACCACTGCTCATCCCCCCAGATAATGAAACCTTTGCGTCTTCACTAATCGCATAATTCACAACTGTATTAAACCTCCCTATACCGAGCGAATCCTCATTTGTATTCTCCCATCTATTAGCCTCCCTCCAACCCGTAGAGAATTTGTAGTCTATATTATCCTTTACATCAGCATAATAAAAATCACTATATCTTGAGCGCCAGTTTCCTATGCCACCGGAAAAAAGTGCACCTTTCATATCCTTGGGAGACTTTGTTATAATATTCACTACGCCTGTAAATGCATTTGCGCCATACAATGCAGAACCAGGTCCTCTTATCACTTCAATCCTTTCTATCTCCTCGATACCTATCTCCAGATATTCCCATTCTGTCATACCATAAAAATCCTGATACACACTTCTACCATCCACCATTACCAGAAGCCCATTATAAAGAGTGTCTATATTCCCGCGCACACCCACGTCTATCTGCGACGCCTTGGATGACATAATCTCCATGCCAGGCAATCTCCGTAAAACCTCCTGGATATCTCGCATCCCAGAACGCCTGAGCTCGTCTCCTGTAATAACATTGATAAGCGCAGGCGATTCTGTAATTGGTTGCTCATATCTTGCTGCAGTGACTACTACAGGGACCTCTTCGAATATCAAAAGCTCTGAATCTAAGGACAACTCTCCTCTTGTGGGCCTGGTCACTGCCAATAATAAGATCATTATAAGACCCAACAAAAACATTTTTAGTTTAAAAAATCTCATAGCGTCCATTTTAACAACGTAACTTTTTAAATGTTTAACCCCTTTGATATCCTATCTATCATCTCAATATCAGTTGTAGGTCTGGCAAGATAATATCCCTGTCCTGCATCTACCCCAAAATCCAACAATGCATTCAACTCTTCTGGTGTCTCTATCCCTTCTGCTATACTGACAATGCCTGTATCTTTACAAAACATCACAATGGCCTTTAATAGATTTTGCCTTACCATATCAATATTTATATCACGGATAATCTTGATATCTATTTTTATAAAATCTGGCTTTATCTCCACAATTGTATCTAAACTTGCATAAGCACTGCCCACATCATCTATTGAAATCTTGAATCCCTTTTTCTTAAAAAATTTCAACAATTCCAAAAATGTGTCAAAATCTCTTATGGCTGTGCGCTCTGTTAATTCAAGCGTCACCCTGTCTGATGCAGTATAAAAATTATAAAATGAACTAAAGTCTCTATATTTCTCTTCCTCTATCAGATAAGGACTCAGGTTAAAAAATACTAAAAAATCCTTTGTCCTGTCCCCCAATTTCAACAAGGCCTCTTTGTGACAAACTATCTCAAGGTCAAATAATATACCAAGATGAAACGCCGTATCAAATAAAACCTCTGGATTCTCAAAATAACTGCCAGGGGGTAAATGGCTCAATACCTCCACACCTAATAATTTTCTCGAGTCCAGATAAAAGATAGGCTGAAAGTGCGGAATAATCAAACGATTCTGTATAATATTTTGAAGTTCCCTGAAAGCAACTGCCTTATTTTCTTGTTTCTTTTCATATATTTCAAGGCGCCGGAAAATCGCCTCTATGTGCGCAATCAACTCTGCTGTTTCAAAGGGCTTTATAATATAATCATCTGCGCCTATATACAAACCCTCTATCTTCTCCTGGGTGCTACCTTTTGCTGTTATCATTATAATTGGTATATCCTGTGTGGACTCATTCTCGCGAAGACGCTGGCAAACCTCATAACCACTCATGCTGCACAAGACCACATCCAAAAGTATCAAGTCTGGTTTTTGCCTAAATACAATCTCTAGCGCCTCTTCTCCGGTATAAGCCACATCTACATCATAATCATGCGATTGAAGATTTAATCTTAAAATATTCACAAAGTTAACATCATCATCCACCAATAATATGTGTTTTTTGCCCATTATCCCTCTCTTTCTATTTACGTATATTATGCCATCAATATAACTGGAAAACAAGCCGTATTTGGCCGTATTTGTAGTTTGCAAAATCCCTCATCAAAGTGTCCCTATTTTCAAGGGGAGGTTAACGTAAGATTCTTTGGTGGATTAGAGGCACTTTCTAACATTATGAGAGCGAGAGTTTTTAATATCTTCTTTTCCTTTCTTCACAGCGACGCCAAACAGATGCCCTTCCATATCCTTTATATTTGTGATACTTATAATTTCTTCTCTAAATCTCTTTTTTATATAATCTTTAACCCTTGAAATTATTTTTTCGCTATCAAACATGACGCGCCCACCTTCCGGAGGCATATAATCTACGAATACAAAATCCCCGCCTTCCGGCAAGATATTTTTCCAAATAGCATCTAAGTGAATCCCCATATACATATCCTTACTTTCTTCGCTAAGCCCGAATGTCATGATGGATCCCTCGTTTTGATATACACTAGTCATATATGTCCACATATTGTATAATAATACGCCTTTAATTTTTTCGCCTGGCTTCAACGCCGCGCTAATATCCTCAATGAAATCCGCTTTTAGATAATCTCCGAAGAAAAATCTTCCTCCAAAATTCTTGACTAATGGCTCCTTATCCACATTGATAAAATTTTCTTTAATAACGGGATTGCGGCCGGAACCCAAATTTAACACAACGCTCTTCCTATCCCACTCATCCATCCAGCCAATACTATTAAATATATTAACGGCGTTGATAGCGATATTGTTTTTATAATTATCCTCTTTATAAGAATGAGGGTTCAATTCAATCTCTTTTGTCGTTTCTATTATATCTTCCTTTGTTGTTGCGCGCGCGGCATAATCTTTCTTGGGCATATCAGGATAGTCGCCAATAAAATCAGAAAGGGTTCTAAGCCGCTTAGCGGGATCTCGCATCCGCAATAAAGGTTCATCCTTATTAAAAAGGGCCATCATCCCTGTCAAATTAGCTAAGCCGTTATATAAACCTATCATATCTTGTACTATTGTGATGTTTGGCATATTTCTGATAAATCTTATATTATCCTGCCCATCTATCAATAAAAGCACTGCCGTTGGGTCAACCTCAGCCGGCATGCCTTTATAGAAAATCTTGATACCAATAAAGACATCCTTGCCGCCTTGGTAAACGGCCCTTTCCTCGTCAACATAACACATAACCTCTGCGGTAAATTCATCTATATCTATCTCCCTGAGGCCCTTTTTTGAATTATTCATCAATCTAAACAAATCTATCTCGCCATCTTTGTCATAGATAAGTTTCCACAACCCCGCCACATAAATGGCCAGGACAGGGTTTAAGACATGTTCTGCGCCCTCAAAAATCTCGTTAACCGATATAAGATTAGCCCCTTTTCTTCTAATAATAAACTTGCGCGTGCCTATATCCAAACACACTATCCTTGTGCCGTCTGTCTTTACGTCTTTAGTAAGGCGCACGCTGAACTTTGCCCCAAATCTGCTGTCGCGGCCCCTGATAGTAAAATACCCGTTTTCATTTTTATCCTTCCTGTTTATATTAGAAGGGTAGGTAAACCTTGTAACCCCGCATCTTGACACAAACTCATCCAACACACTATGAAACATACCCTGTGTTGTATATTTGTCCATATCTATTTTGCCTTCTCTTGCAAGGGCCAGGGTCATAACCTTTTCCTTCTCCCCGCTATCCTCATGCGCCTCCTTGGCGCTCATCTCTGAATAATAGCCTTTATAAATAGCGTTCATTTCATGCATAATCGCCTGCTCTAAAATAGCCATGCTTTCAATGTCGTCAAAACCCATTAACCCTCCCTCTAACAATTCAAAAGGAAGTATCGGAATCCTTCCGAAATTTGTGCCAAAAACCCTTGCGCCTTTATATTCAAAATACGGATTCCCTCTTTCCTTGGCCCCGCCGGCGTCCAAGACAAACCACATTTCCTTTATTACGCCGTTACCTATCCCCTGAACCCCAATCTGTCGCAACCCCCGAAACCTTGCCTCAGAAACCCTGCGCTTAAAAGCTTCTAATCCCGACGCGCCGAAATCGCCTGCCGCAAGCGGGTCTAAAAAAACTAACCTATCGCCTTCTGTCCTACATAATGACACATCAGACACCCTGCCTTCGCCATCAAACTCAAACCTTAAAAATCGCCCGTTTTTTATAACGCTGCCCACCAAGACATTCCTATCTTCTTCCTTCAGATATTCATCGGATAAGGCCTTGGCCCTATCTTTATTAAAATTATTCTGCGATTTCTCAGCAACAAGTAAAGGCGTAATCGCTAACGGCAACACCTTTTTTTCAGTATACTTAAATTGCCTTAACTGCAACAACAAAGGGTCCAATAAATCAAAACTCATATCCTCCACATTGGGAGGCAGGTTAAATTCTCTGGCATCGTCTCCAGCGCCAACAAACGACAAACGGTTATTTTCTTTCACATGCGGCATAATAATGCCAGCGGCTCTTTTAATCCTGGCTAATGTCCTCTTTGCCAATGGAAAATCTTTTATGACGAAACTGTAAAGTTTCTCTAAATTCTCTTTGTGATGCGCGGCATACGAACACATATGCACCAAGGAATGATCCAGGTAAAGGTCATCGCCAATCGTAATTAAAAATGCCCCATTAAAAATATCCATTCCTATGCGCTTAATAAAAATATCATCCACATAGGCCAATGAAACAAATTTCCCGCTCTGCCAATTAATATTTATCGGCTCCAATTTTTCTATAAAGTTAACCTGTTCGCCCTTAGACCATCTATTATTAACGCGTATGTAAGTCATTAGTTGCGGCGTGGGCATGCCGATTGCCACGCCCTTAACAATAAAATCAAAATCAGACCTCCTGACTCCTACCCTCCGCAAGTCCTCTGTGTTTTCGCTATATTTTTTAGACCTTCTCATTGCCTTTAGAATATCCTTTTCGTTTCTTTTGGCAGGCATTTGGATGGGTATGGCCCGATTACTAATTATCCCGACTATAACATTATTATTAGCACGCAAAACCTTCAATAATCTTTTCAAATTTTTTACCTTTGGCTGCCGCTTTAAATCCACCAGTGTCTCATCAATATCAAACATAACTACAACAGGCCCTTTAATACCCTTCAGTGCCTTTGAGACCTTCTTCAACCTATCGTCGTAATACTCTTTTGTAAAACCCATTATCACCGGATACTCTTTTATTCCGCGGATAATTTCGGCAAAAGAAATTTCCGGTTCTAGCCTATTTACACTTAAGGCCTCTCCGGTTTTTTTAAATCTCGTTTCAAAAATATTATTCCTCTCGGATGTATTTGCCAGCGGCACCCGTAATTTATACCCTGGCCTATATATATCAGCTATACTTGTATTATAATTATTCATGTCATATTCTGGATAGATTGAGCCAAAAGAGAACGATTGGATTAATACAAAGGATATTATCTTTATTAATGTTTTGCGTATCATGGCAATAAAAACCCGAATTTTAATTGCCGGGTTTTTGGCAGTTCAAACTAATAATCTAATGAAGGATTATAGAAAATTCTTTTACAAAGTC
>Ga0207433_10002930_pt1 | contig 33684 bp, 27 predicted proteins | sample YelNatPaOPGAMG01_FD_187559 | JGI IMG/M metagenome (GOLD analysis project Ga0207433, IMG submission 187559) | Hot spring thermophilic microbial communities from Obsidian Pool, Yellowstone National Park, USA - OP-RAMG-01 (SPAdes) (version 3) | ecosystem: Environmental > Aquatic > Thermal springs... | reverse complement strand
GTTACAACGCGCAGGTGGTGGTGGATGCCGAAGGCAGCCAGTTGATGGTGGGCCAGTGGGTCAGCGACAGTGCCACTGACGCAGGTCAGTTGGAGCCGGATGTGCAGAGCATTCCCAAGGAGCTGGGCCAGCCCACGGCGGTGCTGGCCGACTGCGGGTATGCAGCCAAGGCGGACTTTCAACGACTGGGGCGGGAGCGAGCGGGCCTGGAGCTGTATGTGAGTGTGTATCGGGAAGACGCGCACGCTCAGCGGCGCTACGACTATCGACCGCTGGACAAGGTCAAGAGGCCCCGGAGGCTGAGGGACCCGGTGTTGGTGGCGATGGCCGAGAAACTGACGCGGCCTGAGGGTCGAACGCTTTACCGGAGGCGGGTGTGCACGGTGGAGCCGGGGTTGGTGGGAGAGACCATTCGGTTTTTGAAGCAGAGCTATCCGTTGGAGGGCCTGCGGCTGCTGGGGTCGGAGCGGCTGTGCCACAGGGTGAGGTTGGTGATGGCGGCGGCCCATGTTGCAGCGGGCTGGCTTGGGCAAGCGCTGAAGCAGCGCGGTCTTGGCCAGTCGGGTGATCCAAGTGGCCAAGAGGTTGTTTGAGGTGCCGGCCTTTTGCCACTATGCGTTGGCAGATGGGCTGCGGGTGTTGCTGTCGCGGACTGGCTGGTGGCGCCGAGGCCGAGCTGCGACGCCCTCCAGCCCGCACCTGTGGCTCTTCCGCTTCACCCAAAAGCGGGGGGAAAGTTCTCACTATCTTTTTGTTGACAGGGGTTGGGCTCGCGGTTATGGGAAGGGCTGTCGTTTAACCCAAACAACTGACACATGAGCCAACAAATCCAATTTTGCCTGTCGCAGGCCGACGCGCCCAAGCAATGGTATAACCTATTAGCGGATTTCCCCGAGCCGGTGCCCCCGCCGTTGCATCCGGGAACTCGGCAGCCAGTGACGCTGGAAATGATGACGGCCATCTTTCCGGAAAATCTGGTCCGGCAAGAGATGAGCACCGAACGGTGGATCGAGATACCGGAGCCGGTGCGGGAGGTGTATGCGTTGTATCGGCCCACGCCGCTGCTACGGGCGGTACGGCTGGAGCGGGCGCTGCAGACGCCGGCGCACATCTACTACAAGTACGAAGGGGTAAGCCCCGCTGGCAGTCACAAGCCCAATACCGCAATAGCCCAGGCTTTTTACAATCGCGAAGCTGGGACCAAACGGTTGACCACCGAGACTGGTGCGGGCCAATGGGGTTCGGCGTTGGCGCTGGCTTGTCGCCTGTTCGGTTTGGAGTGCCGGGTCTACATGGTCAGGGTCAGCTACGAGCAAAAGCCCTATCGCAAACTGATGATGGAAGCCTGGGGGGCCACCGTGTATGCCAGCCCAAGCTCCCAGACTGAGTTTGGGCGCAAGATGTTGGCCCAAGACCCCAACTGTCCGGGCAGCCTGGGCATCGCCATCAGTGAAGCCATCGAAGACGCCGTCAAGAACCCCCACACCAAGTATTCCTTGGGCAGCGTGCTGAATCACGTCTGTCTGCATCAGACGGTGATCGGCCAGGAAGCCATGAGGCAGATGGAGATGGCGGGCGAAGAGCCTGACGTGATCATCGGCTGTATTGGCGGCGGGAGCAATTTCGCCGGGCTGAGCTTCCCGTTTGTGCGACGCAAGATCACCGAAAAGAAGCCTTACCGGATCATAGCGGTGGAGCCGAAGGCCTGCCCCTCGGTGACGGAGGGGGAGCTGCGATACGACTTTGGTGACACGGCGGAGATGACGCCGCTGTTGATGATGTACACGCTGGGGCACAAGTTCATGCCGCCGCGCATCCACGCCGGTGGCCTCCGCTACCACGGCATGGCACCCATGATCAGCCACTGTGTCAAACTGGGCTTGATGGAGGCGGTGGCCTACCCACAAACCAAGGTTTTCGATGCGGCGGTCCGGTTTGCGCGCACGGAGGGCATCCTGCCCGCGCCGGAACCGGCGCATGCCATCGCGGCGGTGATCGACGAGGCTATCCGATGCCGCGAAGAAGGCCGTAAACGGGTCATTCTGTTCAACCTCTGTGGCCACGGCATGCTGGACCTCAGCGCGTATGAGTCTTTCCTGTCCGGAAAAATGAAGGACGTGGATTGAAGGTGACTGAATCAGACCGAAGAAACCAACACTGATGCGACACGCTATGAAAACTCGATTGTGCAGCCTGACACTGCTGATCTGTGGGGTGAGTTTGCCGGAGCTGGTGTGCGGCCAAGCCTTTTTGGGCCATTACCCAGCCGGCGTCGAAGGGCTCAAAGCCGCCACCTTGCCGCCGCCCGGGGTTTACTTCCGGGACTATAACTACCTGTATTGGTCCGAGCACTACCGCGGCGGTCCGCCCGAGTTCGAGCTGTTGGCCTATGTGCAGGCGCCGCGTCTGATCTGGATCACCGACTGCAAGGTGCTGGGGGGCTATTATGGAGCCGATATCTTGGTGCCGTTCGTGTATCAGAACTTGGAGTTTACCGGGTTCGATGATTCCCGGTTTGGCCTCGGCGACATATTCGTCGAGCCCATCACGTTGTCCTGGCACCCGAAGCAGTGGGACCTGGCGGTGGGCTACGGGTTCTGGGCACCCTCAGGAGATTACGACCGGACAGACCTGACCAGCCCGGGCAAGGGGTTTTGGAGCCATATGTTCACCGCCGGTCTGACCTACTACCCCGACAAGGACAAGACCTGGTCAATCTCGGCCCTTAACCGCTACGAGATTCATCATGAAAACGATGACTGGGACATTACGCCGGGCCAGACTTGGACCTTGGAAGGTGGCATTGGCAAAGCGCTGACCAAGACGATCGAGGTGGGCGTGGTGGGTTACTACCAGTTGCAGACCACCTCCGACAGTGGCCCCAATGCCAGTGATGCCAAAGACCACGTCATTGGCGTCGGCCCCGAAATCAACATGGTCTGCCCTCGGCTCAACCTGATCACCTCCATCCGGTACCTGCGCGAAGTGGGCGCACACGACCGGCCTGAAGGCAACACGCTGAACATCACCTTTACGCGGCGGTTTTAGGCTGGGGCACATCCTGCAACCCACAAGCCCCCCGGGTGCGCTGGCCGGCTCCGGGCGAGGTTGCGGTGCCCGTGCCGTAGTTTTCCGCTAGTGCGGTTGGGCAAAGGCACCTGATTAAGAAAACCGGGCCAATGCCGATGTTCTAATCGCAGGACAAACGTGGAGCCATGGCGGGGGACGACTTCCGGGGGTTCGCGTCCCCCGCCTTCGTTTTTCAAGGCCACTACAGCAGACCAGGTTGCTGCGTTCGGGTATCGGCTGGAACGTCCCGCCGGAACCCAGCCACGCATAACTCCGGCGGGGCAGACGCCAGGTCCGCCCGCCGGCGCGCCAGCTCGAACCATGCAGCTAACCGTTCTGCCCCGGGTCCTTGCCCGCGCATTCGGAAGCCAAAGCGCGGGTCGTCCAGCCGCCCACCGCGCAAGGCGCACAGTTGATTGAGCACTTTGTCTTTGCGCAGGGGGAAATGCCGCTGCAGCCACGCCTCGAACAATGTTGCCACTGGCTGCGGCAACCTGAGCAAGCTATAGCTGGCAAAGCTGGCTCCGGCTTGGGCAGCGGCTTGAAGCAAGGCGGGAATTTCATGGTCATTGAGCCCAGGAATGACCGGGGCGACTAACACGCCTACCGGCACCCCAGCCCGACGCAAGGCACTAATGGCCGCCAGCCGGTGCGCCGGCAACGAGGCTCGCGGCTCAAGCCGCGCCGTCAGAGCCGCATCCAGCGTGGTCAAGGACAGATAAACCCGGGCAGCCCCGTAGGCCGCTAACTGGCTCAGCAGGTCAATGTCGCGGGTGACCAGGTGGTTCTTGGTAACCACGCAGACCGGGTTACGGGCTTGGGCGAGCACCTGCAGGCAACGCCGGGTCAACTGCAAGCGTCGTTCGACAGGTTGATAGCAATCGGTCACGCCACTGAGGGCTACTGGCTGCGGTTGCCACTGGGCTGAAGCCAGCTCCTGCCGCAACAGTTCTGGGGCATCGGGTTTGACCACGATTCGCGTTTCGAACTCCAAGCCTGCCGAGAATCCGAGGTACTCATGCGTGGGCCGAGCATAGCAGTAAGGGCAGCCGTGTTCGCACCCTCGGTAAGGATTGACGCTGGCGGCGAAACCCACATCGGGACTGTCGTTGTAGCTGATGATCGAGCAGGACCTGTCCCGGAAGAATTGCGTGGCCGGGCTCGGCCCAACCTCATCGCAAGCCTTCGGGTCCGGCTCCACATGAAACCGCTCGAACCGGTTCGGCGGATTTTCGGCTGTGCCGCGTCCGCGGATGCCCGGTGCAGGGCTGCGCATAGGCCAAAAGTGGCGCAAACCCACTTGAACGCAACCGCTTTGATGCCTACCTTGAGGTCCGACGTTGCTGCCGCTGCAGCGCCGACCGGCTCGGGCACAGTGCCCGGATGCTGGGGACCGGGCTGTGGCACGCGGCTGGGACTTAAGCAAAACCTGATTACGACACAACGCCAACGGACATCCACATGCCCACACAAGCCTTTCCGAAAATCTCGAAAATCCAATACGAAGGGCCCAAGTCCAAAAACCCCTTGGCCTTCAAATGGTACAACCCCGACGAGATCGTCGAAGGCAAGACCATGAAGGACCACCTGCGGTTCTCGGTGGTCTATTGGCATACGTTCCGTAACCCCTTGGCCGACATGTTCGGTGCCGGCACCGCTGTGCGGCCTTGGGACGATGGCACCAACTCGATTGCCAACGCACAACGCCGTGTCCGGGTCGCCTTCGAGTTCATGGAAAAGTTGGGTGTGCCATTTTACGCCTTCCACGACCGGGACGTGGCGCCCGAGGGCCGGACCCTGCGTGAGACCAACAAGAACCTGGACGCCGTCGTTAAAGTGCTCAAAGAAGAGCAGCAGCGCACCGGTATCGGCCTGCTGTGGGGCACGGCCTGCCTGTTTGCGCATCCGCGCTATGCCATGGGCGCGGCTACCAGTTGCAATGCCGACGTGTTTGCCTATGCGGCTGCCCAGGTCAAGAAGGCTATCGAGGTCACTCATGAACTGGGCGGCGCAGGCTACGTGTTCTGGGGCGGACGCGAAGGCTACTCCACCCTGCTGAACACCGACATGAAACGTGAGCTGGATCATCTGGCTAAGTTCCTGCACATGGCGGTGGACTGGAAGAAGGAGCTCGGATTCAAAGGCCAGTTCTACATCGAGCCCAAGCCCAAGGAACCCACCAAGCACCAATACGATTCCGATGCAGCCGCGTGCCTGAATTTCCTTCGGCAATACGATTTGCTGCCGCATTTCAAGCTGAACATCGAGACCAACCACGCCATGCTGGCCGGCCATACCATGTGGCATGAGCTAGAGGTGGCCGGTGCGGCAGGGGCCCTGGGCTCCATCGACGCCAACACCGGCGATCCCATGTTGGGCTGGGACACCGACCAGTTCCCCACCGACGTGTATCTGACCACGCAAATCATGCTGACCATCCTCAAATACGGCGGGTTCACCACCGGCGGCGTCAACTTCGATGCCAAGGTGCGGCGCGAAAGTTTCGAGCCGATCGACTTGTTCTATGCCCACATTGGCGGCATGGACGCGTTTGCGCGTGGGCTCAAAATCGCCGCCGCTATCCGCCAAGACGGGCGCTTGGACCAGTTCATCAAACAGCGCTACAGCTCCTGGGACACCGGCATCGGCGCAAAGATCGAAAAGGGCGAAGTGGGGTTCCGCGAGTTGGAGGCCTACATGCTCAAGAAGGGCGAGGCCGATCCCAACACCAGCGGTCGGCAGGAATACCTCGAAAACCTCATCAACGAGTTTATCTAGGGCCTCTACTGCCCAGTAGCGCAGGCATCTGAGGGCCCAGCCCGGCTTCGGCTGGGCTGGGCGCAAAGCCCAAGCGCCGCCGCAGCGGTCCGCATTGCCCAACGGGTGCGAATCGCGTGTGGCAGACTGCCCTGTCGTGCCTGGTGTAGCTGGGGCTTGGTGAAGCGCGCGTGGCGATTGAACAAAAGCGCACGGTTGGCGCACGCTCGGTTGACCAACTTGCCAGCCATCCACTACGCCGGTCAAGCCCCCGCCTGCCTTTGCCGATAATCCCTTAGGCGATGGTGTCGCTAAGGACAACCGTGTTTGGGACCGATGAGCCAAGACGGAGCGTGCTGGCCAGTGGCTGGCCTCTGCGCCAATCGAGCCGGGCCGAATTGCGTTCCGGATGCTTGGGGAGCACCCCGAACCGGTTGCTGGATGGGTTCCGGGGTTCGACATGAACATTTGGAGTCGATTAGGTCTGTCGGTGGCGTTCTGCGCCGGCTACTACATCCTGATGGTGGAGCTGCTGCAGAAGACCGCGCAGTTCCAAGCCTACAAAATGCAGTGCATCCTGGGTTTGTTGGGCGGGGGCGCGCTGATGGCCTTGTTGAGTCTGGGCAGCCGCAGTGGCCGCAGCGGCAATGTCAATGCCTCGGGTGAGCTGGGGGGTGGCACTGCAGGTCCTGGCGATGCCGGTGCAAGTAATGCCGGCGGGCGTGGTCTGTTTACCCTACCCTACTGCGGTTGCATGCTGATGGCGTTCGGGTTGATCACCCTCATGATCACACCCACCGCACGGTCCCAGGCCATGGCCTTGGCACGAGCGGTTACGGCCCGGCCACGGCCTGCCCGGCCTCAAGCGCAACCGGCTACCGCCCAAAGTCCGATACCGGGCTTGAAGCTGCAGGGCATCATTTATCGGCCTAACAACCCGTCAGCCGTGATCAATGGCCAGCCGGTGTTCCAAGGCGAGACTGTGGCCGGTGCGCTCGTCAAGGCCATCACCACCGACGCCGTCATCCTGGCTTGGGGCGGCAACGAAGTGGTCTTGAGCCTATCGGGCCGGCTGGCGCAGGCATCCCAACCCCCGTAGCGCAACCGCCAGCCAAAGTGGCCAAGTCGAGCCGATCGCCTTCGCACCAATCCACACCCAGCCGTGGGCCACAGGCCTGAGCACTGTGGGAGCTTAAGGTTGGGTTGATCGGCCGGGCCGGATGCCAGGGTTAATCTGGGTAACCGTTCGGATGCTTGCGGTGCCAGTGCCAGGCGCTGGCCACAATCTGTTGCAAGCTGGCAAAACGGGGAGTCCAGCCAAGCTCGCGTCGGGCTTTGTCCGCGCTGGCCACCAAGCGTGGCGGGTCACCTGGCCGCCGCGGTCGTTCCACCACCGGGATCGGGGCGCCTGTGACCTTACGGCAGGTGTCGATCACCTGGCGCACCGAGTAACCTTCACCGTTACCTAGGTTGAAAAACCCGGTCTTGCCCGGCGCCAACGCCGCCAAGTGCGCCTGGGCAAGGTCGGCCACATGCACGTAGTCCCGGATGCAGGTGCCGTCGGGGGTGGGGTAATCGGTGCCGTAAATCTCGCAGTGAGGCGCTTGGCCCAAAGCAACCTTCAACACGTTGGGGATGAGATGAGTCTCGATGCGGTGATGTTCACCCAGTCGTTCGGTGGCACCCGCGGCGTTGAAGTACCGCAGCGCGGCAAAGTCCAACCCGTGCACCTGCCGGTACCAGACCAACATCCGTTCCACCAGGAGCTTCGATTCCCCGTAGGGATTGATGGGCTGGCGCGGGCTGTCCTCGGTAATCGGGACATGGTCCGGCCACCCAAACACCGCACAGGATGAGCTAAAGACAATCTTGCGCACGCGGCACGCCACGGCGGCATTCAGCAGTGTGATGGTGGCGGCCACGTTATTGGCGAAGTATTTGGCCGCGTTGCTCATGGATTCGCCCACCAGGGCGCAAGCAGCAAAGTGCATTACTGCCTCAGCCTGCGCTTGCTGCAGGACCTTGCGCACCTGGTTCTCATCCTCAAGGCCGCCCTGCACGAAGGTCGCCCGCAGGTCAACCGCAGATCGGTGCCCTTCGGACAGGTTATCCAACACGGTTACCCGATGACCCGCATCCAATAATGCCTCGACACACACCGAACCCACGTAGCCCGCGCCACCGGTCACCAACACGTTCATGACGCTGAGCCTATGGCCCCTGTGCTCCATCCACAACGGCAAACCAATCCACCGGTCCAACTCGGACGCATCTCATTTATCGCCCCCGGCGGGTCCACCGGGTCCGCCGCCTTACGGCGGCGGCTACGGAAAACTGGAATCGGTAGCCGCCGGCGTAAGCCGGCGGAGAATGCGTAGCCGCCGGCGTAAGCCGGCGGATTGATCGGCCAGGCCTTGTGAGTCCGCCGCCTTACGGCGGCGGCTACGGAAAACTGGAATCGGTAGCCGCCGGCGTAAGCCGGCGGAAGAATGCGTAGCCGCCGGCGTAAGCCGGCGGATCGATCCACCGGATCGACCAAGTCCGCCGCCTGACGGCGGCGGCTACGGGAAACTGGAATCGGTTAGCCGCCGGCGTGAGCCGGCGGATTGATCGGCCAGGCCTTGTGAGTCCGCCGCCTGACGGCGGCGGCTACGGAAAACTGGAATCGGTAGCCGCCGGCGTGAGCCGGCGGATTGACCCACCGGATCGGCCAAGTCCCCCGCCTTACGGCGGCGGCTACGGAAACGGAGAATGCGTAGCCGCCGGCGTAAGCCGGCGGATTGATCCACCCGGTAGGCTGACTGGAAGTGGGCGATAAGGCAGGTTGGGAAACCTGCGTTACGCCAGGAACCTCCACCGGCAATGAACTGAGATGCCCCCCCAGCCCCTGTGACTGGAGGCGCCCAGACCCAACTTTACCCGTTACAACCACGTGCTCACACCTGCATTGAGCTGGCTTTGCCAGTTCGGTAGTGTCGGGGCCGGACGAATTTAACCTGTGGCCCGTGGCGGGCATTTTGCTGGGCGCACGGCTCACAGCCAGGCAAGTTGCAGCAGACGGTCCCGGCTGCAAAAGCAAGACCCCGGGGCAAGCTGCTCACAGGTTGGCTAGGGTCACATTAGACCAAGACCGGTTCCGGCCGGCTAACAACCGAAGACCTTGGTGGCAACAGCTAGCTACGCAGTAGGCATTGACCTGGGCGCCACGCGCATGAAGGCAGTGGCGGTGACGCCCCAGGGCCAACTTTGCACTAAAATCACCGGCCCAGTGGCTTCCGATCAGCCCAAGGCTTGGGCTCGGCAGGTCCGTGAACTACTCGCCCAGTGGGAATCCGAGCAGCGCGGCCCGGCGCTGGCGGTGGGCCTGTGTGCCCCCGGCTTAGCCGCGCCTGACGGCCGGTCGATTGCCTGTTTGCCCGAGCGGCTGGAGGGATTGGAAGGGTTTGACTGGGCCCAGTGGCTGGGGCGCGGCCAGCCGGTACCGGTACTCAACGATGCGCATGCGGCGCTGTTGGGTGAGGCCTGGTTGGGCGCTGCTCGAGGCTATCGCAATGTGTTGCTATTGACCCTGGGCACGGGGGTGGGGGGCGCGGCGATTGTGGATGGGCGCCTGCTTCGGGGCCAGATCGGGCGCGCCGGCCATTTCGGGCATGTGTGCTTGGATCCGGACGGGCCGCCGGACATTTGCGGCATGCCAGGCAGCCTGGAGCTGGCGGTGGGCAACTGCAGCCTTCGTCAGCGTTCCGGTGGCCGGTTTGACAGCACCGAGGGGTTGGTAGCGGCGCATTTGGCTGGGGACGCCGAAGCCACCCGGTTGTGGCTAAAGGCCGTCCAAGCACTGGCCTGCGCGATCGCCTCGCTGATCAACGCGTTGGACCCGGCCGCCGTGATTTTGGGTGGCGGCATTGCCCAAGCGGGCCCGGCCTTGTTCGAGCCGCTCCAACAATGGCTGGACAAGGTCGAGTGGCGGCCCTTGGGCCACCGCGTGCCGGTATTGCCGGCTGCACTGGGCGAATGGGCCGGGGCTTTCGGCGCAGCCTGGCACGCGCTGCAGGCGCAAAACGGGTAGATGCTCAATCCAGCCGTCATCCGATTGGCAGCCACCGTCATCGAGCAGGCTGACCGGGCGCATCCTGCGGATGCGCTGCTGCGTCAGGTGCTCAAACGCAGTCGGGCTGAGGCCGAGCTGGGCCGGCAAGTGAGCCGAGTGGTGTTTGCCTATTACCGGTGGCGCGGCTGGGTGGATACGTCAAGTTCGATGAGCCGCCAACTCAGCCAGGCCTGGAAGTTGGCTGAGCAGTTTGCCCGCAACCCGCTCAGTGTCAGTGCTGCCGAGCTGCGCCAGCGCGCCGTGCCGGCCTGGATTTGGAGTGAGCTGGAGGCGCCGGTCACGTGGTTACGGGCCTTACAGGCCGAACCGGTCTTGTGGATTCGTGCTCGACCTGGTCAAGGGCTTGTCTTGGCCAAGAAGTTGGGCTGTTGCCGCCCAGCAGGTCCAGGCCCTTTGGCAGATGCACTCCAATACCGGGGGACAGCCGACCTTTACCGCACGCCTGAATTTCAAGCCGGTGCATTCGAGATCCAAGACATTAACTCGCAATGGGTCGGCTGGCTGTGCGCTCCGCGTCCCGGTCAAACCTGGTGGGACGCCTGCGCGGGCCAAGGCGGTAAACTGCTGCACTTGGCGGATCTGATGCAGAACAAGGGCTTGATTTGGGCAAGCGACAGATCGCTTGCTCGCCTGGCTCGACTGCGCCGCCGGGCCGCTCGGGCCCGCGTGTTCAACTACCGCTGGGCTAGGTGGGACGGCGGAGCGCGGCTACCGACCCGAACCCGGTTTGATGGGGTATTGGTGGATGCGCCTTGCAGTAGCGTAGGCACTTGGCAGCGCAATCCGCACGCGCGCTGGACCACTACCGACGCTGACGTGCGCGAGCTAAGCCAGGTGCAGCTTCGGCTGCTGCTGCACGCCGCAGCCGCTGTCAAACCCGGCGGTAAGCTGGTGTATGCGGTCTGTACCTTAACCCGGTCCGAGACCGTGGGCGTGGTCGAACAGTTCAACCAGCATTGCCCCGACTTTAGCCCGTTGCCGCTGCCGGATCCGTTTCACCCCGCGGCACCGCCTGCGCCGCAATTGTATGCGTGGCCACAAGACCGCGGCGGGCAAGGGATGTTTGTGGCAGCTTGGCAGCGGCAAGCCTGATTAGCTTGAGGAGGGCCTAGTTCCACGCTTGCCCCAAGATCATAGGCGCAGTTGCCCCGCTGCGGGTGGTGCGGCAGCTACGCCGAAGTGGTCAGCCGAAGCGCCCTGGATCAGTTGGACCAAAACAGGTCGTCGCAGTCCGGCCCGGTGCGGTTATCGAATCGGCCGTTGGGGCCGGCGCTCCGAATCAGGACAGAAGTGTCTGAAAAGTAGATACGCAGCGGGGTGCCCCAAGGGTCCACCAACTCGCCTTTCTCGTTCAGCTCGTTTTTGCGGCTGACCAAGATGATGACGTTCTTGGGGTTTTGGCCCAGCAGAGCCTTGACGATTTGAGCGTTGTTCCCGGTGGGGTAACTGCCCACGTGCTCCTTGTACTGCTGCAAGCCGGCAAACAGGTTGTCGATGTCATTGTTCAGCTTGGCCAAGCGGGCGTTGGCGCGGAAATTCGACACCCACGCCGCCAGCCAGATGCCCAGCCCGACTGCGGCGATCAGGGCCACTCTAGTCAAAATCCGCTTCATAGCAGGGCTCATTCAAGCAGATGGGGTGCCACCGGGCGGTTTGGGCTGGTGGTGAGCCGGCTTGGTGGCAAGCAGGTCGGCCTGGGGGTAATGAGCGTGGCTTACAGGCTCAGGTTTTGGCCGGGCGCAGCAGCCGGTGCTGGTGGCGGCGCGGCCTGGGAGGGGGCTTGCGCGCCTTGGGCTTGGCGGGCCGGGCCGGTGCTGGCACGCACAATCAGCGGACAAGGCAACTGGCGGGATTCGACCCGTTCACGCCGCAGCAGCCGGAGCAGCAAGTCCATGGCAGCAATGCCCAGAGTCCACTTGGGTTGACGCGCTGTGGTCAGCGGCACGCGAAAATGCTCGGCACTGAGGATGTTGCCAAAGCCAACCAGCGAGATGTCCTGCGGGATGCGCAAACCTTGGTTGAGCAAGACCGTGCCGGCGCCGATAGCCACCAAATCGTTGTGGGCCTGGATGGCCGTCACCTGCGGCGCTTCTTGAAGGAGTTGGGCAGCGGCTTTTTGGCCTTCCTCGATGGTGCTACCGGCATGAAACACCAGCCGGTCGTCCGGTTCAATCTGCGCCTCGCGCAAGGCGCGGCGCCAACCGTCCAACCGTAGTTGCGCAGCCGGCACCACTGTCGGGCCGGCGAGAAACGCAATCTGCCGGTGGCCCAGCTCCAGCAAATGACGTGTCAAGGTGTAGCTGGCTTCCAGGTCATCGGTCTCCACACTCACAAAATCTCGGCAGAAGGCCGCCCGATGGCCCAGCAGCACCGTTGGCACGCCAGCTCGGGCCAGCTCGTCATAGACAGGGGCCGACGGCTCCAACCGATATACCGGCGCGATCAATAACCCGTCCACACGGCGTGACAGTAACCGTCGGATGGCCACCTGTTCGCGCTCCGGTTCGTTGCGGGTATGATGCAGGATGATGTCGAACCCGTGTTGGGACGCCACTTCCTCGATGGCCAACAGCATCCGCGCCAGGATAGGGTGCGTGCTGGCGGGGATCACCACCCCCAACAAGGAACTGCTGCGGCAGCGCAGCCCGCGTGCACTGGCGTTGGGGGTGTAACCCATTTCTTGGGCCAGGGCACGGATGCGTTGCTTGGTGGCTTCCGAGATGTCCGGTGCGTCGCGCAAGGCCTTCGACACGGTCATGACCGACACCCCGGCGCGAGCGGCAATGTCTTTGAGTCGAATCATGGCCAGGCTAGGTGGGTTTGATGCAGTTACACATGAGCACCGCTCCAGTTGAGCTTGGTGCGCAGCGTTTGGAAGAACGAGCTGCCGGCCAGGTGCAACAGCCGGATGCTATGCCGACTGCGGCGCACTTGGATGATGTCGCCTGGAGCCAAGCTGATGGTCTTTTGGCCATCGGCACTGAGCACAGTGTCAACCTTGGAGCTGAGCACCTGCACCTGCACCGTGGCGTCTAACGGCAGAATCACCGACCGGTTCGACAGTGTATGCGGGCAGATGGGAGTCAAGGTCAACACCTCGGCAGCCGGGCTAATAATGGCGCCGCCGGCAGACAGCGAGTAAGCCGTTGAGCCGGTGGGCGAACAGATAATCAGACCGTCGCATCGGTATCGGGTCAGTTCTTCGCCATCCACGCGCACCTCCAGCTCGATTAACCGCGGGGCTGCACCGCGGGTGATCACAAACTCGTTGAGCGCTGGCTCGGTAATGGCTTGGCCTCGGGCTTGGCCGGTGGCTTCGATCAAGGGCCGGGTCTCCACCAAGGTTTGGCCGGCCCAGATTTGTTTGAGCGCCAGGGGCAGTTCGTGCGCTTGGGCGCCCGTCAAAAAGCCCATGCCACCGGTGTTGATCCCGATCATGGGGGTGCTGAGCCCCACCAACGCGCGCGCCATCCGCAACATGGTCCCATCACCGCCAAAGACCATCAGCAAGTCCACCGCACCAGCCAGGCTATCCACTTGAGGCATGGTGCTACAGCGTAGCCCAGCCAACCGCGCCGTAGCCACATCCGCCAGCACGACCCGGCCACTGGCCCGGATGAGAGCCGCAGCCCGACGGACCAATGGAGGCGACGCCGGCTTTTCAGTATTGGCCACTAGCCCGATGCGTTGGATCTCTTTATGCAGCCTTTTCAAGCAGCACCAAAAATTCCTTGTTGCCCGCCGGGCCAAGCAGAGGCGATTCGGTCACCGCGCGCCAGTGCAGGTCGGTTTTCTCGTGCACGAACGCTTCCAAGTGCTGCAAGACCTGCCGGTGCACCGCCGGGTCGGTAATGACGCCTCGGCCTTTGTCAGCCTCGGCTTTGCCCGCCTCGAATTGAGGCTTGACCAACGCGACTACCCAGGCCCCAGGCCGCAGTAACGCTGCGGTCACCGGCAACAGATGCCGGAGCGATATGAACGAGCAATCAATCACTGCCGCGTCCAGCAGCCGAAACGGTGGCGGGAAACTGGCCGAGGTGAGATACCGCGCATTGGTTTTTTCCATGACCACCACCCGCGGGTCATGGCGTAGTTTCCAAGCCAGTTGGCCGCGGCCCACGTCCACAGCATAGACCCGCGCTGCGCCGTGTTGGAGCAGGCAGTCGGTAAAGCCGCCGGTCGATGCCCCCAAGTCCAATGCCCACGTCCCCTGCACCGACAAGCCGAATTGCCGCAAGGCATGTTCCAGTTTGTAGCCGCCCCGGCTCACATACCGCTGGCCCGCCTCCAGCTCGATCTGGTCATCGGGCCCAACCCGATCGCTCGGTTTGCAGGCTGGCTGGGCATTGACTCGGACTTGGCCGGCCAAAATGGCGCGTTTGGCCTGTTCACGGCTTGGGCACAAGCCGCGTTCGACCAACGCCACATCCAAACGCCTCATGCCACTGAGCATTGGACCGAACTTGGCGAAAGGCAAGACACCGCTGCGCCAACTCACTGCCCTGCACTGGCAGAGGACATCCGGCATGGGGCATGGAGCATGGGTTTGGGACCTGGGAGCTCGAAGCTCGGAGCTCGGGTGGTGGTTTCGGCGGGCCGCCGAAACCGACCGGCCAGCGGCCGGTGCTCCCCAGACTTTGGCCGCCCCAACGGGGCGGCGGTACATCAACTCAGGGCAAGCCCAGTGTCGCCCTGGGTAAGCCGTGCGCCGGCGGGCATTCCCTCTCCCCTTAACGGGGAGAGGGTCAGGGTGAGGGGTGAACAGCGCCGAGCATGGTTTCGGCGGGCCGCCGAAACCGACTGGCCAGCGGCCGGTGCTACCCATGGCCACCGACTCGAAGATCGACTCGGTGAAGTCTGGGCCATGGTGGGTGACGTGGGAGTCGGCCCGCCAGATCGGTGTTGTGGCCCAAGGCCACGCCGCTGCGCTCAGGCAGCTAAGAACGGCCTAGTTTCCGGTTGTGGTGCCGCATTGAGCTTTCGCGTCCTGAGCCTCGGGCTTTGTTTCGGATTTGGCGCCTAGAATTTCCCGGTCTGGCAGCCCGTTGCAGTTGGTTGCAGAGAAAGATTTTCAGGCGCCCAAGTTGGCGGTGTGCCCCAGGCGCAGGTGCAGGGGGAGCCAGCCGCCGCTTAGTCTGGTTAACCGAGCTTCTGCTGCAGCCGGCGGTAAGTGTGCAGGAACAGGTCATTATCGGCCACGGCTTTTTGGATGAGCTGGATCAACAGGAACATCTCGGAGGGGTTGACCACGGCATGGACGCTGTATTGGAAGGCCTGCAGGGGGTTGAAGGTGGCCAGCGAGAAACCAAAAAGAATGATGACCGCATGCCGCCGTTGGTTCATCGGCAAGCGCTGGAGGGTCTGGAGGCTTTCGTTATCCTCGAGCGACCCGCCCCCAAAACAATCTTCCAACAAAACCACCTGGTAAGCGATCTGATTGAACTTGTGGAGGAATTCACCGTGGTTTTCAGCTTCGTGGACCTTGTAGCCCAGTTGCTCGAGCGCGGTCCGGGCGGTGTCGCGCAGCTCCGGCGTGCTGAGGGCCAAGAGCGCCGGTTTGTCGGTGTCAGTGATGAACTCGAACTCCGAGGCCATAGGTCTATTTGAGTTTCAGCGTCAACGGCGGGGGCGGGGCTTTGGCCGTGGGCGGGAGAACCCGAAGGTCACTGCCGGCTCCGATAAATTCGCCTCGGCTACGTTTAATCTCGTCAATGCCACGACTGACCTGAGCGCGTTTGGTCGCGTAGCGCAGGGCAGTTTCTTCGGTGATGATGCCCTTCTTGTAAGCCTCCAGAGCGGAGGCGTCGAAGGTGCGCCAGCCGAAGGGTTGAGCCGCTTCGATGATCTCGTAGAAGGTTTTGCCTTCGCTCTCGCCCAGCATGATGCTTTCTTTGGTGCGGAGGTTGGACCCCATGATCTCGACCAACGGGTACCGTCCGCCGCCGATGCGCGGGACCAGGCGCTGGCTGATGACCCACCGCAGGGTGTCAGCCAGCCGATAGCGAACCTGCTCCTGCTCTTCGGTATCGAACATACCCAAGATGCGGTTGATGGTTTGGCCAGCGTCAACGGTGTGCAAGGTGCTAAAGACCAAATGGCCAGTCTCGGCTGCGTTCAGCGCAATCTCGACCGTGGCCCGGTCCCGCATCTCGCCTACTAGAATCACCTTGGGCGCCTGGCGCAGCGCAGCCCGCAGGCCGTTGGCAAAGGTGTCGAAGTCCGACCCCAGCTCGCGTTGGTTGATAGTGGCCTTTTTCTGGGTGTGAATAAACTCGATGGGGTCCTCCAGCGTGACGATGTGGATGGCTTGAGTCGAGTTGATCAGGTCAATCAGCGATGCCAGCGTGGTGGTTTTGCCTGAGCCAGTGGCCCCGGTTACCAGTACCAGCCCGGTTTTTTCCTGAGCCGCTTGAGCAATGACCTCCGGCAGGTTCAGTTCTGCCAAGGTGGGGATGACCGCGTTGAGTTTGCGCAACACGATCGAGTAATGGCCGCGTTGCGAAAAGATGTTCACGCGGAACCGGGCACGGTCCGACAGCGAATAAGACCCATCGCAAGAACCGGCCCGCAGCAGTTCCTCGGTTAAGCGGGTGCTGCCCCGGATCAAGTTCAACGCGATGGTCTCGGTCTGGTAGGGGGTCAGCCGCTCCAGCGGCGGGTTGGTGGGCACAGCTACCAGTTCACCTGCAAGCTCCACCTGGGGCGGCTTGTCCACCGTAAAGATGATGTCCGAGACATCCTTGTGGTAGTCCAACAAGGTGCCTAACAAATAGTCCAGTTCATTCCGGCGCATCTTAGCAGCAATGCTCCAGCCTGTAGCCTTGGAGGCCCACGGCGTCCGCCGGACCAGCCGGAGCCAAACCCGCCGTGCAGGTGGCTTGCGGGCCTGGCGCCTTCGGCCCGGCTGCCTTCTGGCCAGTGGCGAGGCATGAATCGTGCCGAGCAACGGCCATAGCCCAGCCAACCAGCGGCTTCAGACCTCATCGTCCAACGGTGGCGAGGACAGGAAGGGACGGAACTTCTTCTTGTCCAAGCACTTCTCGTAGGCTTCCTCGGGTGAGATGCGTTTCATCTTCAGGTGCTCCATGATGGCGTCGTCCAAGGGCTGGTTGCCGAGGCGTTTGCCCACTTGGATCATACCGGGGATTTGGTGTGTTTTGCCCTCGCGGATCAGGTTGGCAATGGCGGTGGTCACGACCAAAACTTCCAACGCCGCCACCCGGCCCTTCTTGTCGATGCGCCGGAATAGGTTTTGGGCCACCACACCCCGCAACGATTCGGCCAAGGTAGCCCGAATCTTGTTTTGCTGCTCGGCTGGGAACACATCGATGATCCGGTCCACGGTCTTGGCCGCGCTTTGGGTGTGCAGGGTGCCGAAGACCAAGTGGCCGGTGTTGGCGGCGGTGATGGCCAGCTCGATGGTTTCCAGATCGCGCATCTCGCCCACCAGAATGATATCGGGATCCTCGCGCAAGGCGCCGCGCAGGGCCGAGGCGAAGCTCTTGGTGTGCAGGCCCACCTCACGGTGGTTGACCAGGCAGCCTTTGCTTTCATGCACAAACTCGATTGGATCCTCGATGGTGATAATGTGGTCGGTGCGATGGCGATTGGCGTAATCGATAATCGCGGCCAGGGTGGTGGACTTGCCCGAGCCGGTCGGCCCGGTCACCAGCACCAAGCCCCGGTGCAGCATGGCGAATTTCTTGAGCACCGGCGGCAAGGGCGAATCCATTTTCTCGAAGTCCTCGAACGTGAGCACCTTGTTGGGGATCTGCCGGAACACCGCCGCGATGCCGTTTTTCTGGTTAAAGAAATTTGCGCGCAGACGCATTACGCCCGGGATTTCATATCCGAAATCGACGTCCCCGGTCTCTTCAAAGGTTTTGATTTTGTATTCCGGGGCGATCTCATACAGCATCGCTTTGAGCGAATCGTTCTCCAAGGGCGGGTAGTCCACCCGCTGCAACTCCCCGTGGATGCGCAGAATCGGCGGGTTGCCCGACGACAGGTGCAGGTCGGAGGCTTTCTGCTCCAACATCAGGTTGAAGAATGCGTCCAGCTTCGCCATACCAGCCCCATGGCAAGCAAGACCAATACCGCATTGGCCTGCGCCGGCTGATGAGTGCCCTGGCCCAGTACATCCGTGCCCAGATTGCCCAGACGGGGCCCATGTCTTTTGCCCGGTTTATGGAGCTGGCGCTGTATCATCCGAAGTTGGGCTATTATCAACAGCCCCACCGCCCGATCGGCCGGCGGGGCGACTTCTACACCAGCGTCAGCGTGGGCTGTGTATTTGGCCAGTTGCTGGCCTTCCAGTTTGCGGAGTGGCTGCAGACCCTGCCCGGCCGGTGCGTTCGGCTCATCGAGGCGGGCAGCCACGATGGGCGGTTGGCCGGTGACGTGCTGGCCTGGCTGAGCCGGCATCGACCTGGCTTACTGGACCGGCTCCAATACTGGATCTTGGAGCCCTCGGATGCTCGGCAGGCGCAGCAACGGAGGCGCCTGGAGCAATTTGCCGACTATGTGCACTGGATCACCGGCTGGAATCACCTTCCTGAAGCGGTCCGTGGCGTCATTTTCTCGAACGAACTGTTGGATGCGATGCCAGTGCGCCGGTTGGGCTGGGACGCGCAGGCGCGCCGCTGGTTCGAGTGGTTGGTGGACGTTCAAGACCAGCAGTTTGTGTGGCGACGCGGCCCGATCTCACCGGCTGAAATGGCCCGCCTATTCCAAAGCGCCAAGCTGGTGATCCCCGATGAACTGGCCGAGGTCTTACCGGACGGCTTCACGCTGGAGGTAAGCCCCGCCGCAGCCCAATGGTGGCAACAGGCTGCTGAGGCGTTGGCCATGGGTTGGCTGGTAACCATCGACTACGGACTGACGGCCGACCAATTGCTGCGGCCGGAGCGACTGCACGGGACCCTGCGCGCTTATTACCACCATCGGCCAGCCCACAATCCCTTGGCCAACGTCGGGCAACAAGACCTCACCGCCCACGTCAACTTCACTCAACTTCAAGCTGTGGGTGAGGCGGCTGGACTGCGGACCGTGGGCCTATGGTCGCAGGGGCAGTTTCTCACCCGGATTGCCCAGCAACTTTGGGCTGCGCCAGAGCAATTCGAGTCGTGGCCCGAATCGTATCGGCGGCAGTTCACCACCTTGACCCACCCAGAGCATTTGGGGCGCGCGTTCTATGTCTTGGTGCAAACTCGACTAGCGGATGTTCGCCCAGCGCTTCAGTCAGGCGCCTGCAACTCGCAACTCAACACGGCCAAACAATAGACCGCCGCAGTGTCAGTCCGCAGCACCGTCGGCCCCAAGCTGGTGGGTTGGGCCCCGGCAGCTTGGATAGCTGCCAGCTCTTCCGGTGTGAAGTCGCCCTCAGGCCCGATCCAAGCCGCCAACGTCTGTGGCCGGCGCCCACGCTGCAAGTAAAACTGGCGGACTATGCCCCCGAGGTGGCGGCTGCCCGGTTGCAGGCAGCCCACCACCGCAAGATCGAATGGTTCGTGGCGTGCCAAAAATTCCGCCAGCGTTTGGGGCGGTTCGATCCGCGGTAACCACGGCCAGCCGCATTGTTTCATCGCCTCGATGGCGGTCTGCCGCCAGTGCGCTAGTTTGCTCTGCACTTGGGCCTGGTCCAGTCGCACCGTGACGCGCGCCGATAGCAGCGGCACAATCCGGCTTGTGGCCAGCTCAGTGGCCTTTTGCACGATGGTATCGAACACCTTGCCCCGAGGCACAGCCTGTACCAAAGTCAACGAATAGGGCAGCAGCGGCACCGTCTTGGCGTCCAGCACGGCTAGACGGACGGCCTTCCGTGAGACCTCGGCGACCTGGCAACTGAACTGGTGGCCTTGACCATCCAGCACGGTGACCTGCTGGCCCGGCACAACGCGGAGCACCCGCTGCGCATGCCACGCCTCCCGTTCAGGCAAAGTCAACACCGGCTGGTCACATTGCTCAGGTGGCACGTAAAACCGATGCACGCCCAAGCCATAGACCAGCCCTTCGTTGCCTCAAACCCAAAAGAAGACCCAGCCGCCTTGACCCCAGTCGTCCAAGCCCATGCGGCAGCTCAGCCATGGGCGGCACTTTAGTGCGTCTGCTTGAACAGGTTCTTGGCCTTGGCGAAGAACCCTTGGCGCATCGGGTTGACGCTCTCGTCGCACAGCGCGGCAAACTCCTCCAGCTTGGCCCGCTGGGCGGCGTTCAGACGTGTGGGCACCTCCACTACCACCCGCACATGCAAATCGCCGTAGCCGTAGCCTTCGAGGTTCTTGATGCCTTTGCCTTTGACGCGGAAGACCGTGCCACTCTGGGTCCCGGGTGGGATGGTGATGCGGGTCGTGCCGGTGAGGGTCGGCACTTCGATCTCTGCGCCCAGAGCCGCTTGCACAAAGCTGATGGGCACTTCGCAAATCAGATCGTCGCCGTCCCGGCGGAAAATCTCGTGGGGCTTGACGTGCACCACCACATACAAGTCTCCCGGCGGCCCGCCCCGCACGCCGGCCTCACCGTTGCCCACCGAGCGGAGTCGAGCGCCGTTGTCCACCCCGGCTGGGATCTTGAGCTTGATTTTGGAAGTCTGTTCGCGCCGGCCGGTGCCTTGGCAGGCTTTGCACTGCTTTTCCATCACCCGACCCAGGCCTTCGCAGCGCGGGCAGGTCTGCGCAATGCTGAAGATGCCCCGGGTAGTGACCACCTGGCCGCGCCCGCCACAGGCTGTGCAGGTGCGCATTCGAGCCGGCCCCTCGGCGCCGGTGCCATGACAGCTTGGGCAGGTGCCCAGCTTGGTGAGCGTGATCTCCTTTTCGCAGCCTTGGGCTGCTTCCTCCAAGGTCAGTTCCACATCGCACCGCAAGTCCGCCCCTGGCTCGGCGCCAGTCGGGTCTCGGTGCGGGCCGCCGAAGAACTCGTCGAACAAACTGGCGCCCAAACCGGCACTGCCGAAGACCTCGCGGAAGATGTCGAATGGGTCGTGGAACCCGCCACCGAATCCGCCGGCACCAGCTCGGGCCCGGGGATCAAACGCTGCATGGCCATACTGATCGTAGGCGGCCCGTTTTTCCGGGTCGCTTAACACCTCGTAAGCTTCGCCGATCTCCTTGAACTTCTCTTCAGCGCTCTTGTCACCCGGATTGCGGTCCGGGTGGTACTTGAGCGCCAGTTTCCGGTAGGCCTTCTTGATCTCCTCGACCGTGGCGTTGCGGTCCACGCCGAGGACCTCGTAGTAGTCGCGTTTGGCCATGCTTCACCGAGGATGCAATGCTCCGGTTCGGCGGTGAACCTGCGCTTAGCCTGAAGCGCCAGGAGCTGGTTCAGCAGGCCCGGTTGGGGGCGTGGCGGCCGGCTGGGGCTGGCCGGCAGGCGCTTTGGCCACCACGACACTGGCCGGCCGCAATAGCCGGTCACGCAGCTTGTAACCTTTGCGCACCTGGCGTAACACGTGCCCGTCGGGGACCTCGGTGGTTTCCTGGTGGCCGACCGCCTCGTGCAGGTGCGGATCGAACTTTTGATCCAACGCGTCGATCTCTTCCAGCCCAACCTCGCTCAGAGCAGTTTTGAGCTGCTGCTGAATCAGGCTGACGCCCTGGCGCAGGGCCTGGACATTGGCATCCGGCGAATGGTCCGCAGCGGCCAACGCGTTCTCCAAGTTGTCCAGCACTGGCAACAGCTTCACTAGCAGCGGCTGGTACATGTACTTGGCCGCTTCAGCCCGTTCCCGGGCGACGCGCTTCTTGAAATTGTCAAAGTCGGCTGCGGTGCGTAGCAGCCGGTCCAAATATTCTTGGGCCTTGGCTGCCTGGGCCTTCAAAGCTTCGATGTCCACCGCTGCGGCCCCAGGCGCCGCTGAGGCCGACTCGGGGCAAGGCTGCACTTGGGCCGCGGCACCAGCAGCACAGCCGCTGGTCGGCTCAGTGGCCCCGCCGGCAACCTCCCTGGGTGCAACGGGTTTGGTCTGATCTGTTGTGCTCATGTTTTTCACCACTCCGCAGACCATAAGGATAACCTCTCCCGGTGCAGCGGGCAACAGCCAGTTTGGCCCCAACAGGCCAAGGGTGCATCTCATTTTCGCGCCATCCGCCCACTCAGGCTAGCGGCTACGGATGTGCCCGGTAGCCGCCGTCGTAAGACGGCGGACCCACAACACCCGGGCGGTCAATCCGCCAGCTTACGCTGGGGGCTACGTGTACCGGCCGAGGTGGCACCAGTACGCTTTCCGCCCCCAGCCGCGGCTAGGCTGGGGCTGAGTCGCCAAGCCCAGCCACTGGGTTGCCATCACCGCGACGCAGGCTGACGGGCTAGCGGAGTCTGGGCGCGCTGCGCCTGCGGGTCAGGACGCCGCGAGGCCAACGCCGGCCAGCCAGGTTGGGCTACAGGCGCGTAAGGGCCGACCCAACGGGTGGTGTATTTGCGCATGAGGGCGTCAGCTGGCAGCGGCGGTCGAGCTTGTTGGCCATAACGCTGGTCGTCCATGCCGCGCCAGGGCAACGGCTCAACCAGCCAGCCCTTTTCGCAGTGGAAATCGGCGTCTTTGTCCCAGCCCACTGCCCACAGGAAGAAGTCGCGGACCATGCCCTCGGGTTTCGGCGGCAAGGAATCGGCGCGGAATTCCAGGGTCAATTCGTCGCCGCCGTTGAGCAAGGCAAAGGCGTCATCGGCTCGATCGATCAGCTCGGTCACATCGCCATACCGAGTGCACCAGCCCATGGGGGTAATGCGCCAGGGCGGCGTCGAGCGCACCGCCGCGTACGACGGGGTGTGGGGATAGTACCAGGGCAGCTCTTCGTACTGGCTGAAGCCGCGCCAGTGCAGCTCTGCTCGGCTGGGCGGCACCACCGCGATGCGCGTGCTGGCTGAATCGGCGCGTTCGAACAAGGCAATCCGGTCCCAGTGAATTTCGAAGGCTGTGGCCAACCGCAGACGTTGGCTGCCTGGTGGCAGCCGGCCAGCCAACTCGACCAGGATCGTCTTGGTCTTACCCGCCGGGGCGCCCACGACCACATCGACGGGCTGCCATTGGTCAGGGCCCGTCTCGACTTCCAGCCTTGGGAACGGGAACGGTAAGTCCGGCTCACGGGCTGCGGCGGCATTGACGGTGCCGCCCCCGAACCGCAGCCAACCGGTCAGGGCCAACACTAGCGGCCGATCCACTGGTAACGGCCCGAAATCCAGCGTCACACTGTGAGGTTCAGCCAACCCGAACAATTGCGGGATCCGCACCCGGGCCGGGGAGACCATCTGCCCATCAGCAGCCTGCAACCGCTCGGTCACATCCAGCCCTTGGTCGGTGACCGCCCGCCGGAGTGGATAGCGCCGGTGCAGGGTGAGCAGTTGGCTTTTGGGAAAGGGGCGGCTGGGAACCAGTTTGCTGGTGGGATGCACCTCGGTATCGGGCGGATGATCCACCACCACCAGCTTGGCTTCGTCCAGATACAGCACCTCGCGCAGTTCTTCGGTGATCTGCAGCACGTGCACCCCAGCGCGCGGTGGGAACATCGCCTCCGAGCCCACCCACACATACTCTTCGGGATCGGCTTCGGTAAACTTGGTGTCGTCTAACCGCAGGCCCAGCGGCGCTGCACCCAAAATGTCCGTCACGAATCGGAATTGCCGTCCGTCCCAGGCATACAAGAACGGGCATGAACCGTCGCGGATGGTCAGTTCATCCAGTCGCAACACCGACCGCGGGTCCACCTTCACATCCACGTTGTTGAGTGTGAGACTGAACCAGCGGGTGGCGAGCGACTCGATCTGGCGATTGGTGCCCACGCCGATCTCGATCGGTAGGGTCCCCACACGCCGGGTCAACCGGAGCCCGCCCGTTTGGATATCGACGCGGATGCCCAAGCCGCTGGCATTGGAGCGATTGCCCACCAGATGCAGCTTGAGCAGTTGGTTGGCGTTGCCCCCGTCGTTACGCAACAGCCGGATGGCGCCGTCGGCCCGCGTCACCACTAAGTCCGTGTCGCCGTCGTTGTCCAAGTCAGCCGCAGCCACTGACTGGACCGCCGCCTGGGCAACGGCTTTCAAGCCCACCTCGGCTGTGAGCTCACGGAAGCCTGCTTGGCCCATGTTGCGCCACAGGCGCAGGCCAGTGCCAGCGGCCACAATGTCCAGCCACCCATCGTTATCGTAGTCCACCAACAGCACCTGCTGGGCGGTCCAAGTGCCGGTGGGCAACCGGCTGCGCTGGGTGCTGTGGTTGAACACCACCAGGATGGCGTTGGAGGCGGCCGCCACCAGATCGGGCCACAGGTCGTTGTTCAGATCACCCACCGCCAAAGCCTGGGCCACCGGCCAGTCCGCAGGCGTATTGGTCAGGCTGAAGGTGCCGCCGCGCACTTTGACAAACAGCAACGGCGGTCGGCCTTCTTGAACCACAAACAGGTCCAACAAATCGTCTCCGTTCCAGTCTTCCAGGGCCAACTGGCGCACCTGGTGCAAGTCGGCAGGCAGACCGGTATTGGTGTGCGCTGTGAAATAGGGGTGGCCCAGGTTACGCAGGCCTTGCACCGCGCCGGTCTGCGGCGCCACAAACAGCAGGTCCAGCTTGGCCGTAAAGTCCAAGTCCACTAGCACGCCCTGGCGGGCGGCCACATCTTTGAACCGAGCAAACATCGAGATATCAGTGGCGGTGCCGTTGGTGTTGAACTTGAAGATTTGCGAGCCCGGTTGCCCCAACACCATCACGTCATCGACTTGGTCGTTGTTCAAGTCGGCCACCAGAGCTTGGTGGTACTGGTTGCCGGGCAGATTGGTGAAGGATTGATCGGCTGGGCTGAACAGGCCGTTGGAGTTGATCAGCAGCCTGAATCCGCCCGGCTCAGCCACGAACAAGCTGTTGCGGCCATCGTGGTTAAAATCGATCACCGCCACCGGCCCGCGCCAGTTGGTCCCCGCCGGCCCAAACGCCGCGTCCGTCATGTCGCTAAACCGCACGGGTATTGGCCGCGCGACCGGCTGTTGAAGCCGGAAAGGGGTGCGGATTTCGGTGTATTTGCATTGCTCGAATGTGGCCGGGTCACCCAGCCCAGTCCGACCCGCGGTCAACCGCTGATGAGTGGCCAAAGCCTGGGCTGCACCGGCCTCGTCGCCCAGGCGAGCCAAGACCTGGCTGAGGTTGTAGTGAACAGCCAAATGGTTGGGTTCAAATTGGATCAGCTCCTCGAACTGCGCGCGGGCTTCCTCCAACAAGCCGCGCATCTGGTAAGCGCGACCAAGCTGGTAAGTGACGGCATCGACCGTCACATCGATTGATTTGGCCTGCTGCAACGCTTGAATGGCCTGCTCGGCCTCGCCTCGCCGCAGATGCGCACACCCCACCAGGTAGTAGGCTGCGGCTGAGTTCGGGTCCAATTGGAGGGCTTGTTGGGCCTGTTCCAGGGCCCGATCGGGCTGGCCGGCGCGCAGATACGCATTGGCCAGGTTCAGCCGTGCATCCGGATGGGTGGGTTGGAGTCTGACCGCCTCAGCCAACGCCGCAATCGCTGCGTCAAATGCGCCTCGGTCCAAGTGTCTTTTGCCTTCGAGAGCTAAGCGAGTAAACCGGTCTTGGGCCGACTCGGACTTGGGCGTGGGCCAGCGCCCGGACAGAGCCAATACTGCAATCAGCAGCGTCAGCACCACAATGGCGCCAAACACCAGCGCCATGCGCAAGTGGAGCGGGAACTTGCTATCGGCCATTGCGCCGGCCAGTGTGCGCCTGCGGGCCGAGCTGTGTCAATGGCGGCTGCACGAGCGCTTTTGGAGTGAGGGGCCCCAAGCGGATCGTCCTTTGGCTGAGCCACAGCGGCCGTCCAGCTCGGTGGCACCCGCTCAAGCCCACCTTGGCGTGCGTGGAGGACGTGCTACACTGGGCGCAGCATGGCGTTGCCCCTGCGCTACAACGTGCGCAATGTGTGGGCTCGGTGGCGGGCCACGCTGGCCACGGTGCTTGGGGTGGCCTTGGTGGTGGCAGTGTATGTGTTGGTGCAGGCCCTGGCGGTAGGCTTAGAGAAATCCAGCGCCAATACAGGCGATCCCCGCAACATCCTTGTGGTCCGCAAAGGCGCCACTGCCGAGTCCAGCAGCCAAGTGACCCGACAGCAATTGCGGCTGCTGATGTATTTGCCCCAGGTGGCTCGCGACCCGGACGGCCGCCCGCTGGTCTCGGCCGATGTGGTGGTGCTGGTGTCGCTACCCCGACGCGACGGCTCGGGCGAAGCCAACGTGCTGTTCCGCGGTGTATCGCCTAAAGGCTGGGAACTGCGGCCCCAAGTGCGGTTGGTGGCCGGGCGATGGTTCGAGCCGGGCAAACGCCAAGTGGTCGTCAGCCGCCGGTTAGCCGCTCGGTTCGCTCAGTTTAATATCGGCGACCGTTTTGTGGTGGCGGGTCAACCTGTGACGGTGGTGGGTTGGCTGGACGGCGGCTACAGCGCATTTGACTCGGAAGTGTGGTTGGATGCGGACGAGGCCCGGTCCATTTTCGACCGTGACCATTACTCGAGCGTGTTGCTGCGTCTGGCTGATCCGGCTGCGGGCCAAGCCTTGATCGACCGGATCGAAGCCCACAAACGCTTGCCCCTGCGGGCCGAATACGAGACCCGATACTATGCGGCCCAAACCAAGACCGCCCTGCCCATTCGCATCTTGGGCCATTTCCTAGCCACGGCCATGTCCATCGGGGCGGTCTTTGCGGCCATGAACACCATGTATGCCAATGTCGGGGCCCGCACCCGCGAGATTGGCACGCTGCGTGTGCTGGGGTTTCGGCGCCGGACCATCTTGTTTGCGTTCATCGTGGAAGGCACGATCCTGGCCTTGGCAGGTGGGCTACTGGGCTGCCTGCTGGCGCTGCCCATGCACGGGGTGTCCACAGGAACCATCGGCTTTGACAGGTTCAGCGAAATAGTCTTCCAGTTCCGCATCACGCCGTGGCTAGCGGCCAAAGGCATGGCTTTTGCCGCTGCGGTGGGTGTAGCCGGCAGCTTGTTGCCCGCTCTACGCGCAGCGCGCCTGCCCATCATGGCAGCGTTGCGCGCGGTCTGAAGGCGGGCGCCATGCTGGGTACCGCAGCCGCGGGCGCTCAGCCGGACCGCTGGAGGGCTTGGACCGTTGCCCTCTGCCAGTGCACCGCCGGGGCTGCGCCCTGATGCAGCCCAAGTCAGACCTTGGGCAGTTGCCAAGGATCACGCCGTGGCCGGTCCAGCATCTGGTTCGCAGCCGCATCATCGATGAACTGCTCACGGGCCGGGTCCCAACGCAGTTTGCGGCCTAGCAACAGGGCGATGTTCCCAATATGGGCGATGGTGATGGTGCGATGCCCAATTTCAGCCGGCGCATAGCACGGTTGGCGCGATTTGACGCAGTCCAAGAAGTTACGATGTTCGTTGGGTGCGGTGTAAAGGTGCACTTCATCGGGTCGAATGGGGCTGTCCAACAACTGTGGCGGATCGGCCTGAGGCGGTTGAGCCCAACCGGAACTCCAGATGCGGCCTTCGGTGCCTTCGAAGAAGATGCCCGGGGTTTTGGACACGATGTTCAGCCGCACGCCATTGGCGTAGGTGTACCACAGGTCCCATTTGAGCGCGGTGTTGTACAGCTCGGTTCGAGGCGGCCATTGGCCGGTGCCTTCGACTTCCACCGGGCCGGTCAACTCGGTGTTGTTGCCCCATTGCGCAATGTCGATCAAGTGCGCGCCCCAATCGGTCAGCATGCCGCCTGAGTAATCGAGGTTCCACCGGAAGTTCCAATGACAACGCGCCTCGCAATACGGTGCCCACGGCGCCGGCCCCAGCCACAGGTCATAGTCAAAATCCGCCGGCGGCTCCGTCACCTGGCGTGAGGCGGGCCGGATCGAGTGACCGGTGGGCAGCTCGACGCGGATGCTTTTGATGGGGCCGATGCGGCCGTTGCGCACCAGTTCGCAGATGCGATGGTAATGACGGATTTCTTGCGAGCGGTTTTCTGTGGCGGTCTGAAACACCCGCTGGTATTTCTTGACTGCGTCGCTCAACACGCGGCCCTCGACCACCGTCAAGCTCAGGGGCTTCTCGCAAATGACATCTTTGCCCGCCTGCACCGCCAGCAAGGCCGGAATCACGTGCCAATGGTCCGGCGTCGAAATACACACCGCATCAATGTCCTTGCGGGCCAGCACCTCGCGAAAATCGCGGTAGGCTGCGCAGCCGCGCCAGGTGCCCTGCTTGCGGTCTTGACTGTAGCGCTCGGTGACGAACTGCTGAGCCCGCTGGCGCCGGGCTCCGTCCACATCGCACACTGCCACGATCTGTGCGTCGGGCTGGCGACAGAATCCGTTGATGTTCCGGTTGATGCCGTGATCGCCGGTGCCGATGAAGCCCAAGGTGATGCGTGCACTGGGCGCGGCTACCTCGCCCAGGCCCAACACCGTGCCTGGCACAACCTGGGGCCCCACCGTCCAGCCTGCACACGCCAAAGTCGATGCTCTCAAAAACTCACGCCGTTTGAGTCTTAACCCAGCTTGCATATTCGCCATGTTCATACTCACGCCATTCCAGATCTTGCAGTTCACTTGCCCAACAAGGGCGCAGGTGGCCTAACCGTGGTCAAGCTGAAACCCAGCCAGGAAGCGCCGAGAGCCGGCACACCGAACGCACAGAGGCTTGCTGAAGCCAGTCGGACAATTCGAAAACCACCTCCGCCCAGACTGGCCTCGCCGCCCAGGCCGAGTTCTGCTCGATTGAAGGCCTCCGTGTCTCTGAGCAGAAACAGATTCAACGCTGGCCGCCAAGACGCCATGGGCGAAGAGAGGCTGCTGAAGAACGCCCTGTGGGCCAGGTCCTCGGCGGATACCCCCGCCTCCTGTCTGCACGGGTGGGTTTTTGCCTGCGGGTTTGGGCCTTTGCGTTAAACTCGCACTCGAATGGATAGGGCTGAGGGATTGAGGCGGCCGGGTGGCGTGGGCCGTGGCTTGGGCAGCGCGGCGGAGGGTTGGGCGCCGCAGGGTGTGCATGTGGAGGGCGCCCGGCACCGCCAGATAAGCGGGCTCGCGGTGGGGGCGTTGTGGAAGCGCCGGACCGAGCTGTCGGGCCTCTCGGGTGGCTGGGATTCTCTGCCGGGCCGGCCCAGGCAGCCGGCCAGCACCGCCAAGGATCCGGCAGGCAGGGTGGAACGCAAGGTCGAAAGGGGCCGGTTAGGAGCCGGGGTGGCAGATGCACGGGCAACCGTTCTGACCTGTCACATGCCGTCACCAGACGAGGCCCTGCAGGAAGATGCGACGCGGCCCAGTGGCCAGCCAAGCCACGAACCGGTTGCACAAACGCATGGGTGGAATAGTTTTCATGGCGTGGGTCGGATGGATCACGCCACACCCCACGCCGCAACCTGGCACCCGGCCAGGATCCGTGGGCTGCTGCCGGGCCCACCTCGCAAAGGCAGGATCCGTGGGCCGGCACCTCTCAGCATATGAAGGGGGCCGGGCCTGACACGAGTCTGCTTCGGCAGCCGGAGCCATCTGCCGCGTCGGGCTCCGGGGGCTCAGACTTGTTTGGGGTTGTGCACGAAGATGACGAGCTGCTGGTGCTGCACAAGCCCGCTGGCTTGGCTTGCCATCCCAGTAAGGCCGGCCCATGGTCCAGCCTGATTGGCCGGGTGCGATTGTACCTGGGGCCGGCGGTCCGACCGCACTTGGTCAACCGGCTGGACCGCGAGACCAGCGGGTTGATCTTGGTGGCCAAAACCTCGCAGAGCGCCTTGGAGCTGCGTCGGCTTTGGGAGCGGGGCCAGGTGGAAAAGTTGTATCTGGCCATCGTCCACGGGCATGTGGCACAGGCGCACGGCCTCATTACCGCGCCCCAAGGGCCAGATCCGCACAGTGCCGTGGCCATCAAGAACTGCGTCCGGGCTGACGGCGCGCCTGCGCAGACGCTCTTTTGGCGCGAGCGGCTGTTGGAACGGCCCGAAGGCAAGTTTACCCTCCTGCGCCTCCAGCCGCTCACCGGGCGTAAGCACCAGATCCGCATTCACCTGGCTCACTTGGGCCACCCGATTGTCGGCGACAAACTCTACGGCGGCGACGAACGGCTTTACCTGGACTTTGTGCATGGCCCCCTCACGGCTCAGCAGCGGGCGGCGTTGATCCTGCCCTATCAGGCGCTGCACGCGTGGCGCGTGCGCTTGGTGTGGCGCGGGGTGGAGCGCTGTTTCGAGACCCAGCCCGAATCGTGGTTCAGGGATTTCCTGAACACGGCGGCCTGAGCGGCGCACAGTGGCCAATAGGAGCACCGCCTCTGTCCCAGATAGCTGGCCTGGTTGGAAGTCCGCCTGAGGCTGGATTATGGAACTTGGGCTTGCAGAGCGCGTTGAGGCGCGCCCACCTCCAGGCACACCAAGCGCGTGTAGTCGCGCAGCAACAGTCGGCCACCGACCAACGCCATTGGGCCCCAGGCCTCGCGGCCCTGCAGCACCTGCGCTTGCGCTAGCAGGTTGAACCGGCTGGGCGTGGCTTCAAACAGACTCAGTCGGCCTGAATCGTGCAGGGCGTAGATCAGGCCGCCCGCCATCAGGAACGCGCCCAGGCCAAACTGGTTGTTGGCGCCGCTGGTCCAGCGGATTTTGCCATCCACAGTGAGACACGCGAATTGGCCGTCGGACCGCACGCCGTAAATATGACCGTCGAAGTAAATGGGCGTGTGTTGAATGGCGCCAAATACGGTCGGGGGTAACCGGAACAGGGGCTCGACCGACAGCCGCCCATCGGCTGCCTTGACTTGCAGCATCAGGCTGCCGGCGTCGTAGCCCCCAGTCAAAAACACTCGACCTTCAGGCAACACTAACGGCGATGGCACAGTGGCAATGCTGATGCGCCATAGCAGATTGGTCCACAACACCGAGCCGTCTTGGGTAGAGACCGCCACCACACCCAGGCTGCCGCAATACAGGTAGCTGCGGCGCCCCGCCCAATCCATCGGCATCACCGATGAATGCGTCATCTTCCAGTCCGGCTTAAAGTTGGGCGTGCGCCAGACTTCTTTGCCTGTGGCCAAATCCACCGCCATCAACAGCACCTCAGGCCCGCCCGGTGCCAAGATCACACGGTCCCCGTCGATCAACGGGCATTGGCCTGCATACCACTGAGGCACCGTGGCGCCGAATTGCCGGACCAGGTCAAGCCCCCAACGCAGTTGACCGGTGACTGCGTCCAAGCACACCACATGGCATTTGGGGCCCATGGCCACCACATACTTGCCATTGACCGCGGGTACGGTGCGGGACCGGCCATGGTTGCGTTTGATGCTGACCGGATAGGCAAACCGCCAGATTTCCTGGCCGTCAGCCAACGACAAGCAACGCAAGGCGTCCTGTTTGCGTTCCTCATCGTAATCCATCAGGTAAACCCGCCCGTTCCAGACCACCGGCGCAGCGTAGCCCTCGCCCACCGGCACTACCCACAGTTGCCGCGGCCCGCCTGCTGGCCAACTGCGCTGCAGCACCAGCGGTTCCGCACAAATATTGTCCCGATTCGGCCCGCGGAATTGGGGCCAGACACCGGGTAGGTCAGCCGGCTGACCTGAGCCCCGAGTCAATTGGCCCGTCAATACCACATTCGTCTGGCTGCCGGCGCCCAGGCTGCCAGGGGCTTGATCAGCCCCAGGCTCACGCCGCACCACCGGCTGGCTACTGGACCCCAACCACCAATACGCCAAGCTGGCTAACGCTACCCCGGCCAACAGCCACGGCAGGCCGCTCACCCACGATGGACCCTTACTGTGCGTCACAGGCGTCACCAATCTGGACACAGCCAGACCAGCCCGCAACATGCCGGTGCTCAGCCGAAAAGGAAAGTCGGGACAGCCGGTATCAGAATACGTATTCGAATCGGTCCAAGTATCGCACCAGCTCCAGTCGGCTCGCCGCGGCGGCCGCTACACATCGCCGCCACTCAGCCGGCAACTGGCCTTGGTGCAAACCAAACCGCTGAAGCAGGATGCGTTTCAAGACTTGTTCCAAGCACCAACGGATCAACCCGCGGTTGGCTCGACGAAACGCGCGCAGGACAGTGGCCGGCGGCGGGTCGCCACCGCAAATCTGGCGCAGCGTGCCATCGGTGTAGCACTGCTCGATGATGTCTTCAGCCGCATAAACTGCGGTCAGATAGGCGTAGGTCAGCATGGCCAGCAGCGCCTCGGGCCGATAGTCCGGGTGGGTGCGCAAGTTGGCCTTTAGCTGAGGATGCTCCAAGTCCAGGCAGTCAATCTCGGCTTGCACCCAGCCCGCCAGTGGCTCCGCCGCCACCCAGTCCCGTAAGTCCCACGGCCATTGGATCCAGTTTGGCGTGCCCGAGCCGGGCCGATTGATCGTCCGTCGGCCGGAATAGCCGGTGGCGTGGGTCGGCATGCTATTGAACTGCCATTTCATCAGCCCCAATTTGCCCAAGCCCTGTGGCAACCTGATGGCGGCAGGATGAAAATTGGGCAACACCAGCAGGGGCAACGGCCAAGCTTAAGGCCACGGCGGGCCGTAGCTGCTGGCAGTCTTCAGGGGGCTCGTCGGGTTACTGGCCAGTGAAGCTTGCGCCTCGGCTCACGGCCGGAACAGCACGGCGTTAACCAGAATCTGGGCGTAGGCTGGATTCTCAAAATCGGCTGCGCTGTGGCCAGGTTGGAAGTAGATGATCCATCCTTTGCCCGCAGGCCGCACCCAACCTGCCCGGTCCTGCATGTAGACCCGCCCAGTCTGCGCATCGGTGTATTTCAAGCCCAACAACACGGTCCGTGGCGCAGTGAACGTGTGGTTCAAATATACTTCCGAGTTTTGCAGACCGAACCCCGGCAGCCACTCTTCCGATTCGGTCCCGTCCCCACGCCGATACGCGATCCGCTGCGGATAGACCACCCGATTGGTCATGATGAAGTGATCCGGCGCCAAGCACACAAATTCCACCGAGACCGGCTCGATCCAGGTGTAGCCCCCCTGGGCCAGACCACCCTCGGGCAAGCGTACGCCCAGGAATGGGAACCAGAGTTGGTTGGTCCGTTTGCCTGAGCTGATGGAGTGATGTAAGGGAATCAGCTTGCCACCCGCCCGGGTGTAGTCCACCAAGGCACGCTCCACCTGCGCATGCAACCGACCATGCACATACACCACCACGGCCTTGAAGCCGCTTAGCTGCGCCGGCAGATTCGTCTGAGTCACAAGCTCACTGGATAACCCGGCTGCGGCTTGAAGCTGACGCGCTAGCACCCGCATAGCGGGAAACTCGTCGGCGACTATCAGCACATCCGCACCCCACAGGCTAGTGCAGACCAACTCGAGCCACACCCACCACAGTTTCGCCTTCATCGCCTGATCAGCTTGCGCCTCGCACTGGATTGGCTGCAAGGGGAAACGAGCCCGCTGCTGGCCTGCCCTCGGTACACACCGTTTCGTTCGCGGTGCCATCTTCGGTAATCTCTCGGTCGAAACGCTTGGGGGTCGTTACGCGGAACTCTGCCCGCATCTGCCGAGCTGCGCGAACGCCAACCAAGGGGCGGGTCTCCAGTCGGTGGCATCGACCCTGCCCTCGCTCTGCACTTCATAGGCGATCGAGAGCGGTTGCCCGCTCAAAATAGCAATCCCCACCTGCAAAGCGCTGGCCTCCGTGGCACTAACGCGTTATAGGGGTAGGGATGGCGGGATTAGCGCCACCCCTCCCTCCGAACCGGACGAGCGGTTCTCCCGCATCCGGCTCTCCAGTCAGTGGGGTCTCCGCGAGACTAACCATAAGCACAAGAGCCATGTTC
>Ga0207433_10002925_pt1 | contig 33711 bp, 35 predicted proteins | sample YelNatPaOPGAMG01_FD_187559 | JGI IMG/M metagenome (GOLD analysis project Ga0207433, IMG submission 187559) | Hot spring thermophilic microbial communities from Obsidian Pool, Yellowstone National Park, USA - OP-RAMG-01 (SPAdes) (version 3) | ecosystem: Environmental > Aquatic > Thermal springs... | reverse complement strand
CCTTCGAAGCGGTATGGCATTTGCCGCCCAGCTATTCCCGAACCATCCGGGTGCCACACTTTGGGCAGGTGACCTCGTAACACGGCTTCCCACGCTCGTGTGGCATGCGATGACCGCAATTGGGACAGATGCAGTAGCCGCCCGGGCCGGCTCCAGGCCTTGTGCCGCCCATACGGTCCGGTCCCCGGCCTTCCCTGGCATCCGGACCGTCACCGCTCAATGGTTTGCCTCTCTGAACCAAGGGACACCTCCTTCGGTGGCTCAATTGGACTCACGCTATGCCCGGAAACGCCCGCGTCGGCGGTGTCTCCGGCCAGTACCAGCACCTACTTCGCGTGCGCCTCGCGCCGCGCGTCCGCCGCGCGCAGGGCGGGCCAGGCGCTCCTCGAGCAGTCCCGTAGCCAGGCGCAGCAACCGTGGTGCCACCTCCTGCCCCAGCCAACCCAGGGCTGCCCCTACGACGGGCACCGCGTACTGGACGGGCGATCGCCTGGGTGGCTCCGCCGTGGGCGCCACGATGATCTCCTGGGTCCCGCCCCCGTGGACAACCTCCATCTCAACCGACGCTTCGGGCAGGATGGCAATGGCCCCGCTGGGGCAGGCTTGAACGCAACGCCCGCAGCCGTCGCATCGCGTCAGATCCACTCTTGCCCGACCAGAAGCAAGGCAGAGCGCCCCTTGAGGACACGTTTCCACACATGCACCGCAGCCAGTGCACAGACCCTCCTCGATCCGTACCATTCCCGCACACCTCCTCCACAGGCCTGACCGTGGGTCCGGCCAGCACAACGGAACTGCGCTTCCGGATTCGGCACCTTCACCCCAGTAGCCTACAAGCCGCCAGACGCTGCTGGATGACCTCCTCATCGGCTACGATGGAGTCTTGCCCGAATCCAATCACGACGGAACGCGGCTGTCCTTAGAAAGGGCGTCCTCTTGGCCCAGCCCGGCCCGGGCCCCGGCCAGCGGTGGGGACTTGCATCTTCTCCAGTTGGCCGGCCCGGAACTTCTCGATCGCCTCGCGCACGGTTCCTGTGCGCACCTGGTAGATCGGGAGGCCGGCCGCCTGCAGCACGCGGAAGGCGTTCGGGCCCACATTGTCGCTCAACACGGCCTGCGGCCCGTGCCCAATCACGAACTGGGCTGCCTGGATGCCCGCCCCACCGGCAGCCAGACGGCCCGGATTGGGCACAGCCTCATAGACCAGCGACTCCACGTCGACGAACAGAAAGACCGGACAGCGCCCGAAGGTCGGACTGACCGGGGCATCCAGGTTGTCCCCATCGGCGGAAACGACGATTCGCATGGTACCTCCTTCTTACGGTACTTCCCCTCCAGGCCGGCGCCGGCGGGTCTCGGCCGCATCCAACGGAACCACGGCCGGCCGACGGCTGCGATAGACGCTGACCGCGGGCAAGCCGGCGAAAGCACCCGCGACCTCATCCATCGTCTCCGGCGGAAGCGGCGGCACAGGACTGGGGCGGAGCGGCGTGTTCAGTTGCACCTCGTCCGGCCCCAGCGACCGGGCGATCTCCGCCATCTCCGCCGCCCTGCCGACGTTCTCGGCGACAAACATCATCTGCAGGGCCAGGCGTGAGGCCGCCTCCTGACGAAAGCGGGAAATCCCCTCCAGGATTTCCTCCAGACTCTCCGGAACGAACGGCCGGTTGATCGCCCGAAAGAGGGCTGTATCCGGCGCATCGACCTTGGCCACAACCAGATCCGCCAGGGCCAGTTCCCGCCGCACGTCCTCCCGAACCATCAGCGAAGCGTTGGTGAGCACGGCGACAGGCCGCCCCAACACGGCCCTTGCCAGAAGGATGGCCTCGCCCAGGTTCGCCGCCAGAGTGGGCTCTCCCGTGCCGGAAAAGGTCACATAGTCCACCTCCAGCGTACCCAGTGCGGCCAGTTCTTCCTCCAGTTGTGCCAGTGGGACAAAGAGGCCTCGCTCCGTGCAGGGGTGAGAAGTACGCCCCAACTGGCAATAGAGGCAGTCGAAGGTGCACGTCTTCCCGCGCCCCGGCAGAAGGTCGATCCCCAACGAGCGCCCCAGCCGCCAGGAAGGCACGGGGCCGTATACCAGGCTCACGCCCGTCCTCCCAGCAGCGCCAATGCCTGGCGCAGGGCGTCGTTGGCCTGTTCCAGGGCGGCTGCAGCCCGCAGGATATCCTGGCGGGCCGGCCCGGCCTGCTCCGCCCAGCGGCGGAATTCGGCGGCGTGCTCTTCGTTGTGCTCGATCCAGTGCGGCAGAAGCACCAGGAGTTTCTCGCGCTCGCTCACCGCTCCTCCTCCTTGGGCACCAGGCGCACGGTATGCTTGAGGAGGTCCACCTGGGCCACCTCGGCCGCGAGCAGACGCGGCTCCTCGAAAAAGGTATGCAGCCGAACACCCTGCGGTGTCCGCTCCAGAAGGATCACGTCGCGCAACACTTCCTCTTCCTGCCCGTCGCGCACCAGATATACCCGCGCCTGACACATCGCTACACCTCCACCATCGCCCGCAAGGCTTCCCACAGCCGGAAGATCGCCTGGGCCGCCGGCCCATTGCCGCACGCGGTCACGGGCCGGCCCTGCAGCATCGCCTCGACTACCTGGCGGTCGAAGGGGATGCTTCCGGCGAGGGCGATCTCTTCTCGGGCGCAGAAGCGCTCCACCTCCCAGCGCCATGTCGCGCTCAGATCGGCCTTGTTCAGGCAGAGCGCCATCGGTACACGGAAATGGCGGGCCAGACCCACGATCCGCTCCAGGTCGTGCACTCCGGCCACGGTCGGCTCGGTGACCATGAGCGCCAGGTCTGCCCCGGACAGGGAGGCGATGGCCGGGCAGCCGATCCCCGGCGGGCCGTCCACCAGGAGCAACCGGGCGTGCTCTTCCTGCGCGAGCCGGCGGGCCTCCTTCTTGACCAGGGCGACGAGTTTTCCCGAGTTTTCGCGACCCGCCCGCAGGTCCCCGTGGACCAGCCATCCATAGCGGCTGCGGGAAACGTACCAGTGGCCGTCCAGGGATTCCTCCATCCGGACGGCCCCGGCCGGGCATTCGTAGAAACAGACCCGACATCCCTCGCAGAGCACCCGGTCCACGCCATACGGCTTCCCCGCCAGGATTGCCCCAAAACGGCACACCTCCGCGCACCGGCCACACGTGGTACAGCCCTCCGCGTCCACGACGGCCACTTGGCCGCCGCGAAACTCCTCCCGCCGCTGCACCTCCGCTCCGACCACGAGTTCCAGGTTTGCCGCGTCCACATCGGCATCGGCCAGGACCAGGCTCAGTTCCTGGGCCGCCAGATGCGCCAGGCCGGCCAGGACGGTCGTCTTGCCCGTCCCGCCTTTGCCGCTCAGGACGACGATTTCTTTGGGGCGAACCTGCGCGGCGCTCTTCCGGGAAGGAGACCCCGCATCGTTACCCATCGCCCGCCTTTCGGATCGCCTCGTACAGCGCGACAAACCGTTCCCGGTACTCGGGGAAAGCGATCGGCAGCGCAACGCCCTCGGCGTATGCGGCAGCAATGCCTCGATCGAAGGGGATACGCATCAGAATCGGCAGGCCGTTTTCCTCGCAAAATGCCTCCACCCGGCCGTCGCCGATGCCGTCGCGGTTGATCAATACGCCGGCCGGGATGCCCAATTCCCGGGCCACCCCCGCCGCCAGCCGCAGATCGTGCTCTCCAAAGGGGGTCGGCTCGGTCACGAGGAGCACGTAATCGGCCCCGTGCATCGCGTGCACGACCGGGCAGGCGGTGCCCGGCGGCGCATCCAGGATGACGACCCCCTCGTGGCCGCGGGCTCGATCCTTGAGGCGACGGATGAGCGGCCTGGCCATCGCCTGGCCCACGTCCAGGACGCCGCGGGCAAAGCGGATGGGGCCCGCGCGCCCTTCTTCGATCACGCCGGTCCGCCGCGGCACCTCACGGATCGCCCCTTCCGGGCAAGCCCGTTGGCAGCTGCCGCAGCCGCGGCACAGTTCCGGAAAGACGAGCACGATCGGCCGTTGCCCCTGCCCGGCTGACGAAAACACGGCGATCGCGTGATCGCTACACACCTCAGCGCAGCGGCCGCACCCGGTGCACCTTTCCCGATCGACCTCGGGGATGGGCTGGGTGAACTCCTCCCGGCGCTCCCAGACCGGGTGAAGGAAGAGATGGGCATTGGGGGCTTCGACGTCAGCATCCACAAGCAACACTGTCCCCGAAGGCATCGTTCTTGCCAGCGAAAGGGCAAGGGCGACCGCCACGGTGGTCTTGCCCGTCCCGCCTTTCCCGCTGGCTACGGTGATGCGCATCGTCCGCCCGCTCCGAGGGGCGGGAGCAGCCCTGTGGGCTGCCCCCGCCCTGCCTTCCGTCACCGGCACCAGCGCGGGCCTCGGCCCGCAGCGCCGGCGCCACGCCCCCAGGGCCGGCCGCGCCCGGCACGGGCGTACCCGCGGTCATCCGGCGCGCGGTGCACGTTGCGGCTCCCGCACTTGGGGCAGGTCATCTGCGCCCCGGATGTGCCGGTGCCGTAGGCGACCTCGAAGGTATGGCCACAATCGGCACAGATAAAGCGACGCATCGTCCATCACCTCCTTTAGTGAAGTAAATCCGGACGCTCTACCAGCGTCCCCGCCAGATAGGACCGGACAGCCTGTTCGATGTCGGCGATCTCGGTCGTAATGACCCGGATGCCCCGCTGCTCCAGGCTCTCCTTGGCCCCCCAACCCATCCCTCCGGCCAGCAGCACCTGGCAGTCGGCGATGGTCTGGGCCATGCGCGCGTGCCGGTCCTCGGCGTGCGCGCCGTAGCCGCGGCCGCGGGGGTCGTCAACATGCGGGCCGCCGGCAAACTGCGCGTGGCCCAGTTTTTCGCGCAGTTCCTGGCCGATGATGCGCCCCTCCTCTACCATGAGCACCAGGTAGTACGGGGCCCGGCCAAAGTGCTGGCTGATCGTCTTTCCATCTTCGGTTACGGCAGCGATCTTCATCTCATTCCTCCGGAAACATCACCACGGTACGAACTCCTTCGATCTGCCGAAAGGTCGCCCCCTGGCTGACGCAGCGCAACACGGCCGGGGGGTCGACGACCAGCGTCCCGGCCAACGCCATCGCTCCGTGGCGGAAGAGGACAGCGCTGAGGGGCGTGCTGGGGCCCAGGATGAGGACAAAGGCCCCAGGGCGGCACAGGGCCAGGAGCCCTTCCAGGGTATGGTTGGCAAGCGTCGCCCCGGTGATGGCGACCACATCGGCCTGGGGAAGGAGTTCGGGGGCGCGCTCCGCCGGGAACTCGTCCCCTTGGGGATGCTCTTCCAGCACCCACAGTTCGCCTACGACGGGCCGGAGGCGGGGGATGAAGGGGAAATGGCCCACCAGGGCCACCCGTTTTCCCCGGCCCTCGCGCTCCAGGAGAGACACGGCGTTCTCCTCGCGACAGCGGCTTTCGTCCACCTCCAGAAGCGCGTTGACCGCTGCCAGGCCGATGCTGGCCTCCAGGGGCTGTTCCGAGCGAATCAACACGGCGAGCTCGAGCGCGCTGTGCTCCAGGAGGTGACCGGCCCAGCGCACGGGGGATTCCCCGTGGGGCCCCTCTTCCCGCAAGGTAGAGGCCAGGCCACAGCGGAGGCGGCCGCGCCGCGCAACAGCCACCGCTGTCCAGCGTGCCCCTACCCAGACCGCCTCGAGCGGCGCATCGCTCAGCGTGCCCAGCAACTCATCCAGCAGGCTCACCTTCGGCCCTCCGGAAACTGCTCGCGGTACATCCGCAAGATCCGCCCGAGTCTGCGACGCGTACACCGCAGGTGGACGATACATCCGCGGACGAACTCCTCGCCGGCCGGCGTCAGCCGGTAGATTCGCCGGGGCACACCTCCGCCCTCGGTCTGCCACTCCGACTGCAGCAGGCCCTCTTCTGCCATCTCCCGCAGATACCGGTACACGATCGCCGGGTCCAGGTCCGGGTCGATCAACCCCTGCTGCCGGAGCGTTCCGACAAGATCGTACCCGTGCGATGGATCCTGCCGTAGGAGCAAGAGGATAGCCGGCCGTAAGAAAAGGGCCAACTGCCCCCATCCACGGCGCCTTCCCCAACCCCAAGCGTTGCTCTGGTTGCGCTCCATCGAACGCCTCCATGGAACTTTGCCTATATGTATTCTATCACAGTACAGGAAAAATGTCAATACTGTCTTTTTACGAGCATGGCCCCGTCTCCCGCGGTATCCACCACTTGATCGGCCCAAGGACACTGCGGCAATGCTTCTTCCGTGCAAAGGGGGCAAGATGAGCCAGGGGATTGCCCGGCGTCGCAAGGGGAAGCCTGTTTTCTTTCTCGAGATGTCCCTGGATGACCCAGCAAGAAGCGTTACTTGACGCTCGACAGACCTGTACCAGGACCCTCTGGTCGTGCGGGTCCGGGTAGTCCGAGCAAAAGCGTTGCTTGACGCTCCCCGGAACTAGGGGTACAATACCCACGCGTGCGCGGCAGCGTGTGTGGACCCGCAAACGGAGGCAATCGCATGATCGTCGGTGAGCAGAAACCGTTGGAAGAAATCCGCAGCCTGATCGCCGGCCACAAGAAGGTACTGGTGCTGGGTTGCGGGACCTGTGTGACCGTCTGTTTTGCCGGTGGCGAGAAGGAGGTCGGCATCCTGGCTTCGGCCCTGCGCATGGCCGAACGCTTGGACGGAAACGACCCCGAAATCGTCGAAGCCACCGTGCAACGCCAGTGCGAGTGGGAATACCTGGATACCGTTGCGGACAAAATTCGGGAGGCGGACGTCGTGCTGTCCCTGGCCTGCGGGATCGGCGTGCAGGCGGTGGCCCAGCGCTTCCCGGACACCTGGGTGGTCCCGGGCCTGAACACGACTTTCCTGGGCCTGCCAGAAAAGGAGGGTTACTGGGTAGAACGCTGCCAGGCCTGTGGAAACTGTCTCCTGGCCAGCACCGGTGGCATCTGCCCCATCGCCCGCTGCTCGAAAAGCCTTCTCAACGGCCCCTGCGGCGGCTCCCAGCGCGGCAAGTGCGAGGTCAACCCGGAGATCGAATGCGCCTGGCAACTCATCTACGACCGCTTGAGCCGCCTGGGGAAACTCGACCTCATGATGAGCATCGCCCCTCCCAAGGACTGGTCCACCTCCCGCGACGGCGGCCCCCGGCGTATCGACCGCCCGGACCTGCGTCTGGAGGAGGAATAGCCGCGCGAGGCACATCCGGGAACGGCCGGCAGGGCAGGGGTGGAACGATGCCGATCGCCGAGGACAAGAAGAAGGAAATTCAGAACGTTTTCCGGACCTTCCTTCAGAACCAGGCCCGGCTGATTCAGCGCCTGAGGATCGAGGACCTGCACATCAACCCCTTCCTGATTCGCATCCTGTCCAAAGAAATGGGCCTGGAGGATGCCTCCTCGATTGTACGGTGGCTCGTCTCCCAACGGCTGGAACGCAGTATGGTCACCTCCTTCGGCCTGGCCCTGCAGGAAGCCGCCAGGGTCTTCTCCGAGGGCACGGGGGTCGAGGGCGCCGATATCCTGAAGACCAAAGATGGCCGGCACCATTACATCCAGGTAAAGAGCGGACCCAATACCATCCCGAAGGACCTGGGAGTCCGGATCTCGCAACTCCTGCGTTCTGCCCAGAGGCGTAACCGCGGCTCCGTTGCTTTATTCGGGATGTGCTATGGGAACAAGGAACAGGTCAGTAGCATCGTTCAGAAATACGTGAAGCAGGAGGGCGGAATTGACTGGCTGGCCGGTCGGGAGTTCTGGGAGTTTATCTCAGACACGTCCGACTGTGTCGAAGCGGTTTTTGAAATCGCCCGCCAAGTAGGGGAGGATTTCCAAGGTCCTGAGGGAAAGACTCTCTCCCAGATCTTGGAGGCAAAGGTCGCTGAACTCTGCGCCGCGTTGCAAGATTTATACGGAGCGAGCGGCGAGGAGATGTGGAAAAGACTCCTGGATCAGAACTCGTGAGGATACCATGGCCTGGATCGAGAAGGGTTTTCCGGTCGAAAAATTGAATCCTGTGGCCATGGCCGAGGGAAACGCCAAGAAGCCGGTTTACCAGATGCACAAATGGTGGGCACGGCGCCTCGGCAGCGTCTTCCGCATGATTCTCCTGGCCGCATTCCTGCCCGACGAGATGCCGGAAGGGAAGCTCTGGCAGGAATTTCTGCACGGGGCAGATCTTCAAGGGAAAATTGTCCTGGATCCCTTCATGGGAGGAGGCACCACCCTTGTCGAAGCGCTGCGGTTGAACTGCCGGGTCATCGGCGTGGATATCAACCCGGTCGCCTGGTTTGTGACCAAGAAGGAAATCGAGCCGGTCGACCTGGACCTTTTGGACGCCGCGTTCCGCCAACTGGAACGCACCGCCGGGGACAGAATCAAGCGGTACTACCGGACGACGTGCCCGCAGGGACACGCGGCGGAGGTCATGTACTATTTCTGGGTCAAGGTGGCCGAATGCGCGCAATGCGGCTCCCAGACCAGGCTCTTTCCGAACGATGAGTTATCGCGGCGTGATCATGTCCACGTGGTTTTCTGCCCACGTTGCCTCCAAATTGTGGAAACACCGGCATACGAACCGGCCACGACGTGTCCGGATTGCGGAAATGTCTTTGACCCCCGGCATGGTGTGTCCGGACGCGGTCTCTTCCGTTGCCCAGCGTGTGGGAAAGAGCAACGCCTCCTAGACGCCGTCAGGCGTCGCGGGGAAGCGCTGGAAATAGAATTGCACGCCCTGGAAGGATACTGTGAAAAGTGCGGCCGCTTTTTCAAGCGCGTGGACGCACAAGACCTGGAACTCTGGCACGAGGCCCAGGCCGAATTCGAACGGCGTAAAAGCAACCTACTCATTCCCCGAGAGGAGATTCCGGCGGAAGGTCGGAGCGACCCCCGGCCGGTCAACCACGGCTACACCCATTACTACCGAATGTTCAACGAACGGCAGTTGCTCTGTCTTTCGATCCTTTTGGAACACATCCTCCAGGTCGGCGACTCCAATGTGCGTGAACTTCTACTACTGGCCTTTTCCGATTGTCTTGATGCGAACAATATGTTCTGCAAGTACGAGGTCGCCTGGCACAAGATCTCCCTGTTCTTCGGACTCCACGCTTATCATCCCATTGAGCGCCCGACAGAGAACAATGTCTGGGGGACGGTCTTCGGGAGAGGCACTTTCGTCAAATGTTTCGATAAAGTACGCCGGGCCAAGGCCTTCTGTCTTCGTCCGCGCGAGCGGGTGCCCGGCCAGGGTACCATACCGAATGTTGGGCGTATCGAAGGACGACTGGTAACAGACTTTGCTGAACTCGCGCGCACGGAGAGGGCGGCCCTTCTGCGCTGCCAGAACGCCGAGGATCTGTCCTTTATCCCCGACCGTTCTGTGGATGCTGTGGTGACGGACCCGCCCTATTTCGACAATGTTCAGTACTCGGAGCTGGCCGACTTTTTCTACGTATGGCTGCGGCTCGGGCTGAAAGGTTCCTACCCGTGGTTCGAGCCTCCGTCCTCGGCACGGGCCGAAGAGATCGTCAAGAACGACAAGCTGGGGAAAACGACCGAGTTCTTCAGCCAAGGGCTGCGGCGGGTGCTTTGCGAATGCCGCCGGGTGCTCAAGGACGATGGGCTGCTGATTTTCACCTTCCATCACAACCAGGTATGGGCGTGGCAGGAAGTCGCCCGGTTGCTGGTCGCCAGCGGCTTTTATATCTCCGCTACGCCGATCGTCCGTTCCGAAGGAAAGAGCGGCTTCCACTCGAGCGCGGGAAACATCCGCTACGATGCGGTGTTTGTGTGCCGCAAGGCGGGTCTGAAGGCACCTCCTCTGGACCTTGGCGAGGGCCTGGAGGAGCAAATCCTAAGCGATGCGATCTACTGGGTCAAGCGCACGCTCGATTCAGGAATGGCGGTGGGCGATGCGGATGTGTTCACGGTGGTGATGGCCAAGACCATCGAATGGTACACGAAGGCAACAACCGGCGGCTATGGCCCCTTGTCTCTGGAGGCTCTGTTGGAGAACATGGCCGGCCTGGTGGCCCAGGTACGCGAAGCGGTAGGGGCAGGCAAAACGCCCGCCCTTGCCGGCCAGGCTCAGGTCTCTGGGCCCCACGCGACGAAAGTAAAACAATTGGCCCTCTTTGTCTTGGAATCCCAGGAGCCATATGAGCGGGAGATAGCGGGCCATCCCGTGCCCACAGGCTCCGATTGACGCCGTTGGATCAAGGAGAAGAACGATGAAAGTGGGAAGCCATCTGGAACAAATCCTGGCTGCCGGCTATTTTGCCGTTACCGCCGAGCTGGGACCTCCGCAGAACGCCGATCCTGCGGTCATCGTCCGCAAGGCCTCCATCCTCAAAGGGTACGCCGATGCGGTGAACATCACCGATAACCAGACCGCGGTGGTGCGCATGTCTTCGATCGCCGCCGGCGTGCTGGTGCTCCAGCAAGGGCTGGAGCCGGTCATCCAGATGACCTGCCGCGACCGCAACCGCATCGCTATGCAGAGCGACCTTCTGGGGGCCTACGCCTTGGGCATGCGCAACCTCCTCTGCCTCACCGGCGACCACCAGTCTTTCGGCAACCACCCGACGAGCAAGAATGTCTATGACCTGGATTCGATCCAGCTGCTTCAGATGGTGGCCGGCCTGCGGGATCACAAGCGTTTCCTCTGCGGCGAGGAGATCAAGGGTCAGGAGCCGCGCTTCTTCATCGGTGCGGCGGCGAACCCCTTCGCCGATCCCTTCGAGTTCCGCCCCTACCGTCTGGCGAAAAAGGTCGCAGCGGGCGCCGATTTCATCCAGACCCAGCTGATCTACAACGTCCCGCGCTTTGCCGAATATATGCGGCGGGTACGGGAATTGGGACTCCACGAGAAGGTCTATATCCTTGCCGGTGTGGGCCCCATCAAGACGGCCGCCGCTGCCCGCTATATGCGCGACAAAGTTCCGGGGATGGACGTGCCCAACGAGATCGTCGAGCGTATGGAACGAGCGGTAGCGGACATCCCCAAAGAGGACCGAAAGGCCCGCACCGAAGCCTGGAAACAGGAAGGCATCCGCATCTGTGTCGAAATCATCCAGCAACTGCGCGAGATCGAAGGGGTCGCCGGGATCCACATCATGGCGATCGAGTGGGAAGAGGCCGTCCCCGAGATCGTTCGCGCGGCTGGCCTATACCCCAGGCCGCAGGTGGCCACTCCCGAAGGCAAGGAGGCCTGAAATGCCCCGCGAGACCGCTGTCCAGACACTCAACTTGGCCGCGCTCATCGAGGAACGCTGCGGCGAGAACGTGTACCTCTGTTACCAGTGCAAGAAGTGCACCGCCGGCTGCCCAGTGGTCGAGTACATGGACCTCACCCCGAACCAGCTCCTCCGCGCGGTTCAGCTGGGAAGAAACGAGCGCGTGCTCCGTTCGCGCACCATCTGGATCTGTGCCAACTGCCAGACCTGCGTCACCCGCTGCCCCCACGGGATCGACCTCCCCCGGGCGATGGACGTGATCAAGCAAGTGGCTACCGAGATGGGCATCCGGCCGGCCATCGCTTCCATTCCGATCTTCAACCAGGCCGCGCTGCGGGGCATCCAGCTCTTCGGGCGCATGTTCGAGCTGGGGCTCCTGGGCGAACTCAAACTCCGTACCCTCCTCAAGGGCGACGTCGACCTGGGGCAGCTCCTGAAGGACGGCCGCATGGGGATCCGCCTCTTCCTCAGCGGCAAGCTCAAGATCCTCCCCGAGCGCGGGCGCATCCCCCGCGACCTCTCCCGCGTGGAACCCCGGGCCACCCCCGGAGCGGTCGCCTACTATCCTGGCTGCTCCCTCCACTCCACGGCCAAAGAGTACGATCGCTCCACCCGCGCGGTCAGCGAGCGGATCGGGTTGCGGTTGGAGGAACCGGAAGGCTGGACCTGCTGCGGCACCACCCCTGCCCACGCCGTCTCCCACCACCTGGCCACCCGCCTGCCGCTGGAGAACCTGGCCTATATCGAGCGGCTTGGCTACGATGAGGTCGCGGTCCCCTGCGCCGCCTGCTTCTCCCGCTTCAAGTTCGCCCTCTACGACATCGCCCGCTACCCCGAGCTGCGCGAGGAGGTGACCCGCGAATTGGGGTATGCCTACCAGGGGAAGGTCAAGGTCAACCACATCGTCACCACGATGCTCGAGCGCGTGGGCACGGAAGAGATCGCCCGGCGGATCGTTCGGCCCTTGACCGGTCTGCGGGTGGTCTGTTACTACGGCTGCCTGATCACCCGCCCCAAGACCGTCACCGGGGCGGAACACCACGAGTACCCGATGGAGATGGACCGCCTGATGGCCGCCCTCGGGGCCGAGGTGCTCGACTGGAACTACAAGACCGATTGCTGCGGCAACAACCTCACCCTGACCGAAACCGAGGTGGCGCTGAAGCTCACCCAGCGTATCCTCCACGACGCCAAGGCAGTCGGAGCAGAGGCAGTCGTGGTGGCCTGTCCGCTGTGCCAGGTCAACCTGGATGCACGCCAGCCCCAGATCGCGGCCGACTTTCAGGAGGATCTGAACCTGCCCGTGCTCTACTACACACAGCTCATGGGAATCGCCCTTGGGATCGACCCGAAGGAGCTGCACCTGGACACCCATTTCGTGGACCCCAAGCCGCTCCTTCATAGCAAAGGGCTGCTGCCATAATGGCTGAATCACTGGGGGCTGGCCCGGTACATCGCCGGGTACCGGGCCAGCGAAAACCGGGCCGAGCGATCGAGTAACGCCGCCGACCGAACGCCCCAAAAAGGGCTCATTTCCCCGTGGATATACAGGGTAGGTACATTTTGTTGGCGCGCCGCCGGAACGCGAGTTTGGACCTGGTACGGTTGGCTGATTGGGGCCGACGGTTGCCTGCCCGTCGCACCGTGACTTGCACGGGACTGGCCCCGTGCGGAGAGGAGGAGGCCGCAGGGCAGCGCAAGCCCTCCGGTGCCCTTTTCGAAGCAGGGACCGGACGCTGGCAAGTGCCACATGCGGCCGCGTTTTGGAGGACGGTTGGTCCTCCATACCGTGATCGCCCGGTAGCAGGACGGTCCCTTTCGGCGGGCCCCCATAAGACGCACAGGGCTGCACCACGTGGGCCATGAATGGCGTGCTCCAGGAAGTGGGCGTAAAGTGCTCCTCCGGGAACTCGAGCAGTGGAAGCGCATCCTGCAGGAACGGGCGCTCTGGGTGCTCCTCCTTCTACTGGCCCTGGCAGGGCTAGCCTCTTACCAGCTTCGGCAGCCCCTTTCCCTCGATATCGGCAGCCCCCACGATGCACCCTACGTGCGAGGGATGCACGAGCCGGAAAAGGACCGACCCGGCGGCGCTGAGGTAGACTTTCGCTGGACGCGGGGGCGTGCCTTGCTCTGGTTCCCCGGGCTGGGGAAACAGGACCTCGGCCTGGTGCTCCGTCTCCAGGGGTACCGACCCGATGACCGGCCGCCGAAACTCTCCTTACGGGCAGGGGATAACTGGTTTGCTACCTTCGCCGTTGCTTCCGGATGGCAGGACTATGCGATCGTTCTGCCACGCGCGGCGCTCGCCGGGGGCGACCTGGCCCTGATGCTCGAGAGCGAAACCTTCCGCCCCGGCGGGGATGCGCGCGACCTCGGGGTCGGGCTGGACCGGGTGGAGGCGCGGCCGCTCTCTCGCGGATGGGTCGAGCCGGCCTGGGGACAATTGGCCGCGCTCCTCGGGATCGCGTTCCTGGCTTATCTTCTGCTGCGCCGGTGGGGGCTGCGGCGCCCCTGGAGCAGCGCGGTGGTGGCCCTGGTTGGGATGGTGTTGTGCGTCCTTCTGGCTTTCCACCGTCTGTCGCTTACCTGCTTTACGCCCCGATTGCTCCTCCTCCTATGTTGGGCGTGTGCATGGACCGCGCTGGTATTGCCCCTGCTGGAAAGAAAATGCCGGGTGGTCTCGCGGGCCCGTCGGCTGTGGGCGGTTCTGCTCCTGGGCTTTCTCCTGAGGATCGGCGGGATGGTCTATCCCCAGTTCCGCTCCAGCGACCTCCTCTTCCACGTCCACCGGGCCGAGTGGGTGATGCAGGGCACCCTCTTTTTCACTGCCCCGATCCCGGATGTCCTCCTGCCCGCCCCTTACCCACCGGGCCTTTACCTGCTGTTTCAGCCGTTTGCCCTCTTTTCCGCAAACTTGCCGCTCCTGATGCAGATCTGCGGGGCCACTCTGGATACCCTCGCCGCCCTATTCCTCTACCTCCTGGCCCGGGAGGTCTCGGGCAGGGAGCGGCCGGCGTTCCTGGCCCTTCTGTTGCGCGAAACGGCGCCGGTAACCTACCTCATCTTCTCCTGGGGCAACTACACGAACCTCTTCAGCCACGCGGCCACGGTGGCCGTCCTCTTGCTGCTCGTGCGCCTCAAGCGGCACGCGCAGCGGCGATGGGTGCTGCTCGCCGGGGCGTGCCTCCTGGTCCTGCTGGGGCACTTTGCCGATAGCCTGCTCCTTGGGGTGCTCCTCCTTTTTGCTTTAAGTCTTGGCCTCCTTTCGGAGGAGGGCCGGCAAGCAACCCCAGGGGTCGTTGCGGCTGTCCTCGTCGCCGGCGTCGCGGCGCTGGCCCTGTACTACACCGCCCCCCCGATCCGCTCGGCCCTGCGCGCCGGGATCCGCTTCCTCCTGGAGGAGCCGCACACTGCCGTGACCTGGGGCAACCCGCTCCCTCAGTTCCTGTTCCACGTGCAGCCCCTGGTGGCGCTCCTGGCCTTGCCGGGGCTCTCCTTGCTGGCCAGTTCCGGTCGGCGCTGGCCGGGAACCGTGCTTGGAGCAGCGCTGGCGACGGCGGCCCTCTTTGGGCTGGCGCATGCCGCCTTTGGCTTCTCTTCCCGCTACAGCCTTTTTGCCCTGCCGGTGCTCGCGCTTGGGGCGGGCAGCTGGAGCGCGCGCCTCTGGGAGAGGGGCTGTGCCGGCCGGCTGGCGCTGGCCCTCCTCCTGTTCTACCTGTGCTATAGCGGCCTGCGCGTCTGGTTCTGGATCATCGCCTTCGGACAGCGCTGATGGTATAATGGCAACCGGTGGCAAAGGTCTACCATGACCGGGGAGCCCATGAATCCAGCGGATATCGAAAGGGAACTGGCCCAACGCATCGATCCCTGGCTCCAGCATATGCGCTGGCGGCACGACTTTGCTGCCTGGCGGGAACGGCGCCTTTTCCAGGAGCGTTACCAGGAGGAACGTCTGGCCTGGGCGCGGGGTTGCCTGGGCAGGCTTGAGGGGAAGCGGGTGCTCGATCTGGGAGCCGGCATGGGTGGCTTTGCCGTGGCCGCCGCCCGCGAAGGGGCCCAGGTCTATGCGGCCGAGTTTAACGGCGCCTACTGCCAGATCGCCGCCCTGCGTGGGAGACGCTACGGGCTCGACCTCCCAGTGCTCCAGGCCGCGGGAGAAGCGCTCCCTTTCCCTGCGGCCTCCTTCGAACTGGTGTGCGCCTGGGACGTGTTGGAGCATGTGCGCGATCCAGCGCAGGTCCTGGCCGAAGCCTATCGGGTGCTGCGGCCCGGCGGGATCTTCCTCCTGACCGTCGTGAACCGCCTGGCCTTCCGCGACCCGCATTACCATTTGCCCTTCCTAAACTGGATCCCCAGACCCTGGGCGGAGCGCTGGATCCGTCGGGCCGCGCGCGGGAAAGAGCAGCCACACTGGGCCGACCGACAGCGCCTCTCCGAGATGCACTATTTCACCTGGACAGCTTTCGGGCACCTGGCGCGCGAAACGGGCTTCCGGGTCGAGGACTTGAGGGAAAAAGCCGGGGGACCCGAACGGCCAACCCGGTACAGCGGCCTGCGCCGCTTCCTTCGCCGGATCGGCCTGGAACGGCCAGCTTACCGACTGGCACGCACCCTGTTGCTTTCTGCCTTCGAGGTCGCGCTGTGGAAGGACGTAAGGTCGCCCTCTATAACCTCACCACCACCGTGACCACTGGCGGCGTGGAGACATTCGTCTGGGAACTCGGCCGGGAACTGCAGCGGCGCGGGGTGATCGTCCATCTGATCGCGGGCCAAAGCCCGTATCCGAACCGCTATCCGGAACTGAAGGTCATCCGCCGCCCCTTCGTGGGCCGGCAAGCCTTCCGTCGCCTGCCTGGCTTGCAGCGGGCCTATGCGATCACCAAGCTCCTCGAGCGCCTTTCCTTTGCCCTCACCGCCCTTCCGGTGCTCCTGCGCGAGCGCTACGACATCCTGCACATCCAGAAGCCATACGACCTACCGGTTGCCCTGCTTGTCCGGAGGCTGGTGGGCAGCCGCGTTGTGTTCGGTTGCCACGGGGAGGACTTTTTCCCAGGAGACCGCTGGCTCGGCCGGAAAGCGGACGTCGCCGTCTCTTGCAGCGCCTTTAATGCCGAGACCGTCGCGCGCCATTACGGTATCGACCCCCTGGTCGTCTACAACGGCTTCGATGCGGAAAGATTCCAACCCCAGGAGCCGGATCCCACACTGCGAGCGCGCTTTGCGCCGCATGGCGAGGGAATCGTCCTGTACGCCGGCCGTCTCATTCCCTGGAAGGGGGTACAGTACGCGATTGCCGCGATGGAGGAACTGCCGCAGGCAGTGCTGCTGATTGCCGGCGATGGGCACTACCGGCAGACGCTCGAGGCGCAGGTGCGTGCTGCCGGGCTGGAAGGGCGAGTACATTTCCTGGGCCACGTTCCCCACGAGGAGCTGCCCCGCTGGTTGGCCCTGAGCGACGTGCTGGTCGCACCCAGCTTTGCCAGCGAAACCTTCGGCATCGCCCTCGTGGAGGCCCAGTCGTGCGGGGTGCCGGTAGTGGCCAGCCGGTTCGGGGGGTTTCCTGAGGTGGTCAGGGACGGGGAAACCGGGCTGCTGGTGCCGCCTCAGGACCCCCATGCGCTGGCCCAGGCTCTACGAGAGCTGCTCTCTGACCCCCTTCGGCGGCGCGAAATGGGGCAGGCCGGCCGGCGCTGGGTGCACGAGCACTTCCACTGGAGCCGGGTAGCTGAGCGGGTGCTTGAGGCGTACCGTTGGGCGCTCGAAGGCTCAGGGCGAACCGTCTGGCGTTGAACGGGTTGTCGCGCGGCAGGTGGCCTTGAGCGGGTTGGCTCCTTTCTCCTGCACGCGCCGGGTCATCTCCTCAACCGCCGCTGCAAAGGCGGATCCCTGCGAGCCAGTGACGAAAAACATCTCCAGCCGCTCGCTCCCCAGGCCGATTTTCGCCAGGAGCTCTTTGGCCCGCTGGACGCGCTTCTCAGCGCGCAGGTTGCCTTCGACGTGATGGCAGGTCCCCTTCTGGCAAGCAACGACCATCACGCCGTCTGCCCCCTGTTCGAAGGCCTTCAAGATGTAGAGGAGGTCGAGTTTCCCGGTGCACGGGAGTTTGACCACCTTGATATTGGCGGGGTACTGGATGCCGGTCACCCCGGCCATGTCGACAGCGGTATACCCGCAGTAGATGCAGGTAAAGACGGTAATCTCGGGAAGCGGTCCCGGCTCCATGGCCTTCTACTCCTCGTGCTCCTCGGGCAGCCAGCAGCCGAGGGCCGCCATTTCCGGGACGATGACCTGCTCGTCGCGGTAGAGGGTCAGCTGGATCGCCTTCGCCGGGCATTCGCTGGTGCAGGTGCCACATCCCTGGCAGCGCCCGGGCTCGATGTAGGCGGCTCCCTGGATACCGCCCACCCCCGTGCGGGTCGGGTCGATCGTCGGCACATCGAAGGGGCAGACACGGACGCACGTGAGACAACCGACGCACTTGGTGGGATCGACCACCGCCGCGATCCCGCCCACTTCCAGGGTCTCGCGCGTGAGGATCGTCAGTGCCCGGCCGGCTGCGCCCAGCGCCTGGGCAATCGTTTCCTCGATGAACTTGGGATAGTGGGCCATCCCACACAGGAAGATCCCCTCGCGCAGGAAGTCAATCGGCCGCAGCTTCAGGTGCGCTTCCATAAAGAAGCCTTCCGGCGACAGGGGAACCCCCAGGATGCGGGCCAGCCGCTCCGTGCTCGGGTCGGGTTCGACAGCCATGCTGAGCGCCACGGCATCCGGACGGATGACGAGCTCCTCCTGGAGCACCGGATCGAGCACCCGCACGGTCAAGTGTCCGTCCGGCGCCTCGACGTGCGGGGGATGGTGGTCATCGTAACGTACAAAGAGCACCCCTCGGCGGCGTGCTTCGGTGTAGTACTGTTCCCGGAAGCCGTAGGTGATCAGGTCCTTATAGAGGACAAAGATCTGCGCCTTCGGGTTCAGCCGCTTGATGCGCAGCGCGTTCTTCACCGTGTTCGTACAGCAGATCCGGCTGCAGTACTCGTAGGCAGCGTTGGGAGGACGCACACACTGGATCATGACCACGGTGCTCATCTGGGCCACGCGCCCCGGGTTGACGAGCATTAGCCGCTCCAGCTCCTGCTGGGTCATGACCTGTTCGTGCTGGCCCAGCAGGTAGACGGGTTGGTGGAACTCGCGGCCGCCGATGGCCACGATGGTCACCCCGTGCTCGACCTCAACGGTGCGCCGACGCGCCGGGTCGCTGCGGTGCACATCGATCGTGGAACGAAAGTTCCCCACAAAGCCGCTATGGGTGAGCAGTTCGCTGTCCGTGAAGACGGTGATCAAGGGCTCCTGTAACACCTGGTGGACAAGGCCAAAGAGGTAGGCCTGGGGGTCCGGGCCCTCCGCGGTAGAGTAGAGGTCACGCAAGTGCCCGCCCAGGACGGAGTCGCGCTCGACCAGGGTAACGGGGTAACCAGCGGCCGCGATGGCCAGTGCCGCGTTCATCCCCGCGAGCCCCCCGCCGATGATCAGGGCACGACGAGTGACTCCCACCAACGTGCGCCGCACCGGTTCCAGCCGGCGGGCCCGGGCAGCGGCTATCCGGACCATCTCCTTGGCCTGACGCGTCGCTCGCACCGGGAACTCGCGATGCGCCGTGGCGGCGTGGGAGCGGATGTTGGTCATCTCCAGGAGGTACGGGTTCAGCCCCGCCCGGCGCAACATCCTCTGGAAGAATGCCTCGTGGGTGCGCGGGCTGCAGGCGGCAACCACCACACGGTTCAGCTGGTGCTCGGAGATGGCACGCGCAATTTCCCGCGGCGCCTCCCCGATGCACGCATACTCGAGTTCCTGCACGTGTACTACGTCCGGCAAGGTGCGGGCATACGCCGCCACGGCCGCCGTGTCCACCACCCCCGCCGTCTGCGTCCCGCACCGGCATACAAAAACGCCCACCCGAGCAGGTTCTCCGGAAACGTCGCGCTCCGGCGGATAGGTGGGCGGAGCCACCAGGGTGCCCGCAACATCGGCCAGGAGCCCCATGCAGGCAGCGGCAGCCGCGCTGGCCTCCGCCACCGTCTCCGCGATCTCTTTGGGGCTGGAAAAGGCCCCGGCAACAAAGATCCCCGGGCGGTTGGTCGAAACCGGGGTAAACTTGCCGGTTCGGCAAAAGCCATACGGGTTCAGCTCGATGCCCAGCTCTTTTGCCAGAGCCACTGCCTGCAGTGGCACCTCGGAACCGACGGAAAGCACCACAAGGTCGAAGCGCGCCTCGTGCAGTTGGCCAGCCTCATCCTGATAGCGCACAAAGAGGTCGTGGGTCTCCGGGTCTTCCCGGATGCCCGAGATACGACACCGGGTATACTGCACGCCATAGATGTCGCGGGAGCGGACAAAATAGGCGTTGTACTCCTTGTTGAAGGTACGCTCGTCCATCATAAAGATGTGACAGGCGACCTCGGGATCGCGCTGCCGGGCGAGCACCGCCTCCTTGGTGGCGTACATACAGCAGATCGAGGAGCAGTAATCGCGCTCCACACTCCGGGAACCCACGCATTGCAACCAGGCGATCCGCTTTGGCTGCCGGCCGTCGGAAGGGCGGCGGGCGAGTCCCTCGGTCGGCCCCGAGCGGCTCACCAACCGCTCGAACTGGAGCGAGGTCACCACATTCGGATAGCGGCCAAAACCGTACTCCTCGCTCAAGGTGGGATCATACAGGGAGAAACCCGGAGCCAGCACGATCGCGCCGACCTCCACCGTTTCCTCCCAGGCCTCCTCGTCCAGACGGATTGCCCCGGGCCGGCATACCTCCACGCATTTGCCGCACCCTTCGCAGTAGGGGCCTTTCTCGATGAGGTAGACGTCGGGCGCGGTCCGGGGCGCGCTCTTGTAGGCCGCTTTACGCGTGCTCATCCCCAATTGGAAGGCACTGGGAAGCTCTACCGGGCACACGCGGCTGCATTCGCCGCAGGAGGTACAACGGGCCGGGTCCACGTAGCGCGGGTGATGGCGCAGGCGCACCCGGAAGTGCCCCGCTTCCCCTTCCACCCCCAGTACTTCCGTAAGGGTCATGATCTGGATGTTGGGGTGGGTACTGTGGTCAAGAAAGACGTAGGAGATCGTCGGGCGGGTACAGCCGTAGCCGTGTTCGGCGGTCCCACGGCAGAGGACACAGTCGTGGGAGGGGAACATGAAGCCGAGCTGGGCGATCTTGCCCCCGAGGGCGGGCGTGATCTCCACCAGGTAGACCCGGATACCGGATTCGGCCAGGTCGTAGGCGGCGCGCATCCCGGCCACCCCTCCTCCCACGACCAGGACAGCGCCTACCTTCTTGCGCGCTGAAGCAAACGGTGCGTCTTCCAATGGGAAAACCTCCACGGGAACCCGATTGTGCGGACGGGCGCAATTATACGGCCGAACTGCCAGGGCGTCAAGGAAGGCCTCCTTGCGTTGACAGCCCCGCGCATCTATGGGATAATACCGGCTGCCGGGGGACACCGGTGGCGTCCCCGAACCTCTTGGAGTCTTTGGCTGCGTGAAGGACCGGCTGCCCGAGATGGGGCAAGAGAGGTGCAGCATTGAGGCGCATGCTCTCTGGCAATCAGGCGATCGCGCAGGGCGCCTACGAGGCCGGTGTACGGGTGGGAACCGCCTATCCGGGCACCCCGAGCACCGAGATCCTGGAGTCGCTCTCCCGTTTCCCAGAGGTGCGCACGCTTTGGGCTCCCAACGAGAAGGTCGCCCTGGAGACCGGGCTGGGTTCCGCATACGCAGGGGTGCGCACCCTGGTGGCGATGAAGCACGTTGGGTTGAACGTGGCCGCGGACCCCTTCTTCTACGGCGCCTACACCGGGATCGAGGCCGGGTTGGTCATCGTTTCTGCCGATGACCCGGGGATGCACAGCTCCCAAAACGAGCAGGATAACCGCCACTATGCCAAGTTTGCTAAGGTCCCGATGCTTGAGCCTTCCGATAGCCAAGAGGCACGGGACTTTACCCGCATAGCCTTCGAAATCAGCGAACAGTTCGATGTGCCCGTCCTCTTACGCACGACGACCCGCATTTCCCATTCCCATTCCCCGGTGGAAATCGAATCCGGACCTGCACGCCCGACCCACGAGCTTCCCCCGTACCCGCGTAAGCCCCAGAAATATGTGATGATCCCCGCCCACGCGCGGCCACGCCACGTTGCCGTAGAGGAGCGACTGCAGCGCCTCCGCCGGTATTCGGACGAGACGCCGCTGAACCGCATCGAATGGGGAAACCGGACGCTCGGGATCGTTACGAGCGGCGTCGCCTATGCGTATGCGCGGGAAATCTTTCCCGATGCCTCGATCCTCAAGCTCGGGATGAGCTATCCTCTCCCCGAAGGGAAGGTACGAACCTTTGCCGCTGGTGTGGAGCAGCTGATCGTGCTCGAGGAGCTCGACCCCTTCCTGGAGGAGGAGATCCGGCTTCTCGGGATACCGGTCGCGCATGGCAAGGACATCTTTCCCATCTTGGGCGAGTTCGACCCGGACATCGTACGAGAGGGCGCGCGCAAGGCCGGGCTGATTCCGCCGGGGGAGCCACTTCCCGAACCGGTAGCCTTGCCCCTTCCGCCGCGTCCCCCGGTCCTCTGCCCGGGATGTCCCCACCGCAGCGTCTACACGGTACTACGGCGGCTGAAGCTGATCGTGAACAGCGACATCGGATGTTATACGCTGGCGGTGCTCCCACCCCTTTCGACTACGGATACGATGGGTTGTATGGGAGGGAGCATCAGCATGGCCTACGGGGCCGAGCTGGCCGGCCGCCCAGAACGGACCGTCGCCACGATCGGGGATTCGACCTTTTTCCATAGCGGCATCCCGGCCCTCCTGAACATCGCCTACAACGGCGGCCGCACGATCGTGCTGGTGTTGGACAACCGCACCACGGCCATGACCGGCCATCAGGGCCACCCGGGGACGGGCATTGGCACCCGCGGGGAGCGGCTCCACGAGATCCCCATCGAGGATGTCGCCCGGGCCTTTGGGCTCAGGCGCGTCTTTGTGGTCGACGCCTACGACACCCGCGAACTGCGGCGCGTCCTCGAGGAGAGCCTGAAGGCCGAGGAGCCCACCCTGATCGTGGCACGCCGGGCCTGCGTCCTGCTTCCGGAAGCCCGTGCGGCCCGTGGGCCGGCCTACTGGGTAGACCCGCAAAGGTGTAACGGGTGCGGGCTTTGTTTCAGCATCGGTTGCCCGGCGATCCTCAAGACGCCCGAGGGCAAAGCCGAAATCGATGGGCTCCTTTGCGCGGCCTGCGACCTGTGCGCCCAGGTATGCGCCCGCAAAGCCATCCATCCAGGAGAAGAGTAGCCGCCTGCGGGACGAAGAAGACCCGCTACGACAAAGGAGTCGGCCGTGGAGAGAGCAGATTTCCTGCTGGTCGGCGTGGGGGGCCAGGGAATCGTGACCGCAAGCGACATCCTGGCCGATGTGGGACTCCGAGCCGGGTATGATGTGAAAAAGTCCGAGGTCCACGGGATGGCCCAGCGCGGCGGTGCCGTAACCAGCCATGTGCGCTTTGGCCAGCGCGTTTACGCTCCGCTCATCGGGCGGGGCCAGGCCGACTTCCTGGTCGCGTTCGAGCTCCTGGAAGCGCTCCGTTGGGCCCACTGCTTGCACCCGGAGGGAACCGCGCTCGTGAACATCCAGAGCCTGCCCCCGCTCGCGGTGACCAGCGGTCAGGCCCGCTATCCGGAGCTGGAAGAAGTGGAGCAGGAACTTGCCCGGCGGGCACGCCAGGTCTTTTTCATCGAAGGGTTGCGGACGGCGCAGGAGCTGGGCAACGTGCGAGTGGTCGGGACGGTGATGCTGGGCGCCCTTTCGGCATTGCTTCCCATCCCAGCCGATCTCTGGGAAGACGTGCTCGGGGAACACGTGCCCAACCGGTACCTGGAGTTGAACCGACAGGCATTTCGGTCCGGACGCGACTTCTTGAGCGCACGGCTTTGGCCCCAGGGCATCGAAGAGGGCACCGGGGCCGCACGCGGACACCGGGAGGCCGGCCTCCGGTAGCGAACGGCAGCGGTGGCCTTGCAGGCGTAGCAGATGGCGCGGAACTGGCGGATCGAAGGAGAAGCCGATACCTACTCTGCGGCCGGCCTGGCCCGGCAGATGGCACGTGAGATGGGGTTTGGGCTTGCGGACGCGGCACGGATCGAGATCGTGGTACGAGAACTCGCCTCGAACATCGTGCGTCACGCTGGGCGCGGGGAAATCCGCCTTTCGGAGGTGACCGCAGAAGGGCGCCGAGGACTGCAAGTGGAGGCTGTGGATCAGGGGCCGGGGATCGCCGACGTGGAACTGGCCCTGCAGGATGGCTATAGCACGACCGGAAAGGGCCTGGGCTCGGGGTTGCCGGCCGTCCGCCGGCTGATGGACACCTTCGAGATCGAGACCGCTCCGGGCCACGGGACCTACATCCGTGTCGTGCGCTGGCTCCGCCGGCCAACGGACTGGTTGCTGCGGGGGTGGCGCCGCTGAGCGCGTGCTCTTGCCAGCACACCGGGAGGATGAAAGGCGGCGCTTTTGCCGGTGGCCAAACGAGACGGAGGAGGACGATGCCCAGATTTCACGATTTCTTCCCCGTTCTGGCGGAAGAAGAATGCCAGCGGCGGCTGGGCCTGTTTCGCGTGCTGTTGATCGTACAGGTAGCGGCCACCCTGGCCCTTACCGTAACCGGCACCCTGGATGCACTCGGCCTACCCCGGCATCTCCCCTGGATCGTGGCGGTAGCGCTGGTCACCACGCTCTTCAGCCTGGGCGGTTATTTCCTGGCGCGACGAGGCCGCCTGCATCTCGGTGCCCTGCTGCTCGTTGCCAGCGTGCTCTTGGCGCTGAGTTACTTCACCGTCTTTTACGGTTCCCGCGACGCCATCCTTCTCTTCTTCGTGTGGCCGATCCTGGTCTCGGCCATCCTGCTGGAGCGACCGCTCATCGCGATTACCACGGCGGTCGTCTGCCTGGTGTATCTCCTGCTTTCGCTTTTCGAGCTCTTCCAGGTCTGGCCGATCCCGCTCTTTCAGCACGAGCTCTTCGCCGCCTGGCACAATCCGGCCGACCCGACGATGCTGCGCTCTTACCTGGCCGATGTCGGCTCAGTACTGGTGGGCTATATCGTCGTCGGGGTCTTTGTCGGGCTGGCTGCGCACAGCCTGGGGAACGCTCTGGAACGCTCCCGACAGCACGCCGAGGAATTGTCGCGCTACCGCGAAGAGCTGCAGGCCATGGTCGAATCCCGCACCGCCGAGCTGAACCGGGCCCTGGAAAGCCTGCAGGCCAATCTAGAAGTGCTGCGAGAGATAGGCAGCCCGATCCTGCCCATCTTCTCCGGCGTGATCCTGGTGCCTTTGGTCGGGGCCATTGACAGCGCGCGGGCCGAGCGGACGATGGACGCCGTGCTACACGGCGTCTACGAGCACCGTGCCCGGGTCGTGCTTCTGGACATCACGGGAGTCCCCACGGTTGACACTGCTGTGGCAAACGCGCTGGTGCGCACTGCACAGGGTGTGCGGTTGCTGGGTGCGACTCCCGTGCTGGTGGGGGTGCGCGCCGAAGTCGCCCAAACGATCGTCGACCTGGGAATCGATCTCCAGGGCATTGTCACTCAGGCCAGCCTGCAAGAAGGGCTCGAGTACGCCTTGCGCGCCCAGGGGGTGCGGCTGATCGCCGAAGCCGCGGAAACGCCCTCCCTGGCCCAACGACCTTGGAACCGCTGATCGGACTTGGAGGTGACAATGAGCCAGACACTGGCGACTTGGCTTGCCTTGCACCGCGAAGTGCTGGCCGCAGAACTGGCGCAGCGGATCCGGCAGGGTGTCGGCGGCACCTACGCCACCCTCTCCCTGGATCAGCTGAAGGTGCGGGCCACAGGCCTCCTGGATGCCCTCCAGCGAGCGGCATCCGGGGAAAGTGCCGAGCCTTGGGAAGCGTTTATCCGGGGTCTTGCCACCCAGCTCCTTGCGGAGTACACCCCCGCCACAGAGGGCCAGACGATCCTGTCGCTCGCCCGCGAGTTGCTCCTGGAGCAGCTGCGCCACAGCCTGGAGGATCGCGACCGGCGGGAAGCCGCTGTGGCCCGGGTAGAGGAGCTGCTCCACCAGGCCCGGCTTTGGCTTTTCGACGCATACCTCCAGGACTATGAAAAGCGCCTGGCCCAACAGCAACGCGCATTGGCCGAGCTCTCCACCCCGGTGATCCAGGTCCACGAGAACATCCTGGTCGTGCCGCTTGTCGGTGCGGTGGATACCGAGCGTGCACGTCGTATCATGGAAGAACTCCTGCTCGGGATCACCCGCTACCAGGCCGAGATGGTGATCATCGATATCACGGGCGTGCCAGTTGTGGATACCGCGGTGGCCAACCACCTCCTGCAGACGGTCAAGGCAGCCCGATTGCTCGGCACGCGCTCGATCCTGGTGGGGATCAGCAGCGAGGTGGCGCAAGCGCTCGTTCACCTGCAGATCGACCTCTCGGGAGTGATCACGCGCTCGAACCTGCAGGCAGGGATCGAGTACGCCCTGGAGCAGATGGGGCTCGAGATCGCCCCGATCCGCCGGGAGACGAGGGAAACGGAAGAAGAGCCGGCCGTCCTGCGCCGGCCGAGCGAACGCATCTAGGAGGGAAACCGGATGGCCAGCGAGATCATCCGCATCCCGATCCTGCAAATCGAGGATTTTCTGGTGGCCTCGATCCAGGTCGCCTTGCACGACCGGAGTGCCGTGCAGTTCCGCGATGACCTGTTGCAGCGCATCTACGAGACCAAGGCTAAGGGATTGATCATCGACCTCACGGCGGTCGATATCGTGGACTCCTTCATCGGACGCCTGATCGGAGATGTGGCGGAGATGGCCGCCCTGATGGGCGCGCGGGTCGTGGTCACTGGGCTACAGCCTGCGGTGGCGATCACGCTCACCGAACTGGGCCTGGAGCTCTCGGGGGTCATCACCGCGCTCAACCTCGAGAAAGGGATCGCCACGCTGCGCCGTTTGGTGCGTCAAGACGAGGAAGAAGAGGGAACCCGGGATGCGAGAAGGGCGCACGATCTTTATCCATAGCGATCTGGATATTGTCAGCGCCCGCGTGGAGGGGCGGGAACTGGCGAAGGCCCTGGGCTTCGGCACCATTGACCAGGCGCGCATTGCCACCGCCATCTCCGAACTGGCCCGTAACATCGTCCTGTACGCCGGGGAGGGTACGGTGACCATCCGGGCGATTGAGCAAGGCGGGCGGAAGGGAGTGGAAGTGATCTGCGAAGACCGTGGCCCGGGGATCGAGGATGTGAACCTGGTCATGCGTGACGGCTACAGCACCTCCCGCGGCCTTGGCATGGGCCTCCCCGGGGCAAAGAGGCTCATGGACGACTTTGAGATCACCTCCAGGGTGGGTGAGGGGACCCGCGTCGTTGTGCGCAAGTGGTTGAGATGAAGTACGGCGTCTACCTCCGGCCCAAGCCCGAAAGAGCGATCAGCGGCGATGCCTATACGATCCGAGAGGCGGAGGGAAGTGTGCTCCTGGGGCTGGCCGACGGCCTGGGAAGCGGGGAAGAGGCAGCGCGTGCATCCCGCCTGGCCGTTGCCTGTATCGAGGAACATGCATCGCTCCCGCTGGTGGAGATCCTTCAACGTTGTCACTTTGCGCTGCGCAATACCCGGGGGGTCGTACTGGGATTGTTGCGCGTTGACTTGCAGGCCGGCCAGGTACGCTATGCCGGCGTCGGGAACATCGGCATCTACGCGCTCACCCGGGAGCCATTCCATCCGATCTCCTACAACGGCATCGTGGGGTACCGGCTCCCGCGCGTCCACGAGTTCGTCGCTCCCTACCACCCTGGAGACCTCTTTGTCCTCTATAGCGACGGCGTCAACGGGGCCTTCCACGGCAACGAGGCCCTGCTGCGAACGGAAGAGGACCCTCAGGAAATCGCCGGGACGATCGCCCGACTTTATGGGCGCCCGGACGATGACGTGAGCGTGCTCGTGGCCCGCTGAGGCGTTCCGATGATCCTCTACATCTCTCCTCTGGCCCGGGGCGGGGTAGACGTCTGGATGGCCAACATCCAGCGGGCGATGGAGCAGGCCGGCGTTCCGGGACGGCTCTGTCTCCTTCCGCACGTTTTTAACTTTGCCCCTTTCCTGATCCCGGCGGCGCTCCCACGAGGCTGGGCCGGAGCAGCGGCCCTGGTGCATAGCGGCTCGCGGGCCGGCTTTGCCCTTCGGGCGGCCGGCCGCCCCCTCGTGGTGACCGTCCATCACCTGGTGGCTGACCCCATCTACCGGCCTTACACCCGACCCGCCCAGCGCCTGTTCCATCGCCTCGAGCGGCTCTACGACCGCCTTTCCATCGGCAAAGCGGATGCCGTGGCTTGCGTGAGCGGCTATACCCGCAAGCGCGTCGTGGAACTGTACGGCCGCAAGGACGCCCAGGTCGTTTACAACGGCATCGACACCCGGCGCTTCCGGCCCCTCTCGGGGATGCGCCCCACCCAGGGGCCATTTCGTCTGCTGTTTGTCGGCAACCGGACCCGCCGCAAGGGCGCAGACCTCCTCGACCCCTTGCTGGAAGAACTGGGCCCCGGCTTTACCCTCTGGTACACCGGGGGCCAGCGGCCGGACGAGGTGCGGATCCGTTCTCCTCACGCGGTCGCGCTGGGCACCCTGTCCGTGGACGAGCTCGTGAAAGCCTACAACGCCTGCCACGCGCTGATCTTTCCCTCGCGACTGGAGGGCTTTGGGCTGGCAGTGGCCGAGGCGATGGCCTGCGGGCTTCCCATCGTGGCCGCCCGTTCCTCCTCCCTTCCGGAACTGGTGGTCGACGGGCAGGGAGGCTTCTTGTGCCCGATGGACGACGTGAAGGCCATAGCCGAAGCGGTGCGACACCTGGCTGCCGACCCGGCTCTGTGCCAGGAGATGGGCGCCTTCAACCGCGCCCGCGCCGAGGCGCTCTTTTCCTTCCCGGCCATGGCGTCCGGATACCAGGCCCTCTACGCCCGCTTGGGCCTGGAGGTTGGAGGAGACGATGGAATGGGATCCGTCTAGCGCTATCCCGGTGTCCAGCATCGCCGAGGAGTACCGCGTTGTGGGCCAGGCCCGCTGCCCTTGCGGTGGAAGATTGCGCGTGATACGACAGGCGCTTCTCCTCCACGAGCAGCGGCCTTACGACCTCTTGGAGGCGGTATGCGTGGAGTGCGGCCAGCGGCAGGAGTACCTGTTCGACATCGGTGCCTTCTTCGGGAAAACCCTCTGGAAGGACCATGAGGAGGAGGCAGATGCCAATCCGTGAGGCGGAGGTCATCTGGTTCAATGGGGCATTCGTCCCGTGGAAAGAGGCACAGATCCATGTCCTCTCCCACGTGGTGAGCTACGGATCGAGCGTCTTCGAGGGCATCCGGGCCTATGCCACCCCCAAGGGGCCGGCCGTGTTTCGTCTGGAGGCCCACGTCCGCCGCCTGTTCGAGTCCGCCCGCATCTACGCCATGGAGATCCCTTTCACGCGCGAGGAGATCGCCCGGGCCATCGCCGAAACGGTGCGCGTAAACCGCCTCTCCTGCGCATACATCCGCCCCATCGTTTTCCGAGGGTACGCCGAGATCGGCGTGAACCCCCTGAGCTGCCCGGTGGAAGTGGCGATCGCTGCCTTCGAGTGGGAGCACTACCTGGGGCCGGAAGCGCGCGAACAAGGGGTGGACATCTGTGTCTCCACTTGGGCCCGAATGGCCCCCAACACCCTGCCAGCTATGGCAAAAGCCGGGGCCAACTATATGAATGCTCAACTCATCAAGATCGAAGCCCTGCGCCGGGGCTGTGCGGAAGGGATCGCGCTCGACCCGACCGGCTTCCTCAGCGAGGGAAGCAGCGAGAACGTCTTCCTGGTACGGGACGGAGTGCTCTATACGCCGCCCCTGAGCGCCTCCATCCTTCCCGGGATCACCCGGGATACCGTGATCACCCTGGCACGTGGAATGGGCCTGCCGGTGCTCGAGCAGCCGCTGCCCCGCGAGCTCCTCTACATCGCCGACGAAGTGTTCCTGACCGGCACGGCAGCGGAGATCACCCCCGTACGCTCGGTCGATGGAATGCTCATCGGAGACGGCCGGCGCGGCCCGATGACCGCCCGCCTCCAGGAGGCGTTTTTCGCCCTGGTCGAAGGCCGCACGGAGGACCGTTACGGCTGGTTGTTCTACGTGAACCCGTAGGGAGGTCGCAATGGCGGGAAGGATCCGTTCCCTTCATTCCTGGGAGGTCACCCCCACTGAGGCGATCGCGTTGCAGCAAGAGCTGCGCCGCCAGGTGCGGCTGGAGGCGGACCTCGGCCCCGTGCAACGGGTGGCCGGCGTGGACGTGGCCTTCTTCGGAGATGTGGCGCGCGCGGCGGTGGTGGTGCTCTCGTTTCCCGAGCTCCAGGTCGTGGATCGGGCCTGGGCGGAACGGCCGGTCTCCTTCCCCTATATTCCCGGCCTCCTTTCTTTCCGCGAGGGGCCGGCCGTGCTGGCGGCGTTTGAACGGCTCACCCTCTGGCCGGACCTGGTGCTCTTCGATGGACAGGGGCTGGCCCATCCCCGACGTTTTGGCCTGGCCTGCCACATGGGGTTGTTCCTCGACCTTCCGAGCATCGGGTGCGCGAAATCTCGGCTATGCGGAACCCATACCGAACCGGGGCCCAATCAAGGCGATTGGGTCCCGCTGGAGGACGGCGGCGAGGTGATCGGAGCGGTGGTGCGCTCTTGTCCGGGCAAGCCGCCCCTCTTCGTCTCCCCCGGCCACCGGGTAGACCTTCCTACGGCGATCACCTACGTGCTCGCCTGTTGCGCCGGGAAGCGGCTTCCGGAGACGACGCGCTGGGCCCACGCGCTTTGCACCGGAGGCGAACCCCCCGCTGCCCGGCAACTCACGTTGCTATAACAGGGCGGAATCCCCTGGGGCATCCCGCAGAGCGCCACCAAGGGCTGGACCAGCCGGGCACCCCGGAACGGGGACAGGAGGTCAAGGATGTTCGATCCCGAAGAATTGGAGCGTATTCACGAGGCACATCGCGCCTGGGAAGAGGGGTGTCTGAAGCCCCATTTGCAGCAAGATCCCGAACGGCGCGACCGTTTTGCCACGCTTTCCGGCATCGAGGTCGGGCGGCTCTATACCCCCGAGCATATCGCAGACCTGGACTACCTGGACGACCTGGGCTTCCCAGGACAGTTTCCGTTCACCCGGGGGATCTATCCGACCATGCATCGCGGCCGCTTATGGACGATGCGCCAGTTCTCCGGCTTTGGCAGCGCCGAAGAGACGAACGCCCGTTACAAGTACCTCCTGTCTCAGGGACAGACTGGCCTCTCCGTCGCTTTCGACACCCCGACCCTCTATGGCCGTGACACCGATGATCCGCTCTGCGCGGGCGAGTTCGGCAAATGCGGGGTCGCGGTCTCTTCCCTGGCGGATATGGAGGTGCTCTTCGACGGCATCCCCCTAGACCGGGTCACCACGAGCATGACGATCAATTCGCCCGCGGCGATCCTCTGGGCGATGTACATCGTCACAGCCGAGAAGCAGGGAATCCCTATGGAAGCCCTCGGCGGGACCATCCAAAACGACATCCTCAAGGAGTATATCGCCCAGAACGAGTATATCTTCCCGCCAGAGCCCTCCATGCGCCTGGTCGTGGACACCTTCGAGTTCGGGAGCCGCTACCTGCCTCGCTGGAATACGATCTCGATCTCCGGTTACCATATCCGCGAAGCTGGGGCGACAGCGGTTCAGGAGCTCGCGTTCACCCTTGCCGACGGCCTCACCTATGTGGAGGCGGCCCGGGCTCGCGGGCTACAGATCGATGACTTTGCGCCGCGGCTTTCCTTCTTCTTCAACGCCCACAACGACTTTTTCGAGGAGATCGCCAAGTACCGCGCGGCGCGACGCATCTGGGCGCGCGAGATGCGCAAGCGTGGCGCCCAGGACCCCCGCTCCTGGCGGCTTCGCTTCCACACCCAAACCGCCGGCTGCACCCTCACCGCTCAGCAACCGGAAAACAACATTGTCCGGGTGGCCATCCAGGCGCTGGCAGCTGTACTCGGGGGCACCCAGTCCCTGCACACGAATTCGCTCGATGAGGCCTGGGCCCTGCCCTCTGAAAAGGCGGTGACCATCGCCTTGCGCACCCAGCAGATCATCGCCCACGAGAGCGGCGTGGCCCATACCATCGACCCGCTTGCCGGCAGCTACTATGTAGAGTGGCTGACGCGCCGGATGGAGGAAGCCTGCTACGAGTACTTCCGTCGCATCGAGGCGCTCGGGGGGGTCATCGAGGGGATCCGCAAGGGCTTTTTCCAGCAGGAGATTGCGGATAGCGCCTACCGCTACCAACAGGAGATCGAGAAGCGAGAGCGGATCATCGTCGGGGTCAACGAATACGTGATGGAGGAAAAGCTCGAGATCCCCCTCCTGCGCGTTGACGAGGAGAGCGAACGGCGCCACCTGGAGCGGCTGAACCGCGTGCGCAGGGAGCGCGATAACGTGCGGGTGGGGGAAACGCTGGCTGCACTGGAACACGCGGCCCGAGGCACGGAGAACCTGATGCCCTACATCCTCGAGGCTGTGCGCGCCTATGCCACGCTGGGTGAGATCTGCGACGTCCTCCGCAAGGTGTTCGGAGTTTACCGGCCGGCCACGATCGTCTAACCGCCCACCGGACCACGCTCACCGTAGGCGTGCCGCTGGTTCCCCTTCCTCCGAGCCTGAACCGGTACCCCCACGATGGGCTCCGGCAGACGGGTCGAGTCGCGGTTGTTCTGACGTTGAGAAAGGAGGACCTCTTCCAAGAGGGGCCGCGCCGCCAAGGCGGCTTCCACGACGCGCGGATCGAACTGCGTCCCGGCACAGGCGCCGATCTCTGCGAAAGCCTCCGTCAGGCTACGCGGGCCGCGGTAAGGGCGCTCCGAGGTCATCGCATCCAGCGCGTCGGCCACCGCCAGGATGCGCGCAGGCAGAGGGATCTCATCTCCAGCTTTCCCCTCGGGATACCCGGTACCATCGTAATGCTCGTGATGGCAGGCCATGATCTCCTGCGCTTCCTGCAGGATCGGCAGGCCTCCGATCAGGTTGGCCCCGGTCGCGGGATGGGAACGCATCTGTTCCCATTCCCGAGCATCCAGTTGCCCGGCCTTGAGCAGGAGCGACTCCGGAATGGCCAACTTGCCCAGGTCGTGGATGGTCGCGGCCACCCAGAGGGTTTCCTGCTGAGGAAGGGGGAGGTGCATCTGCCGGGCAATGATCAGCGCGTACTGGGCGACCCGTCGCGAATGCTTGGCCGTGTACGGATCCCGCGCATCGACCAGGTTGGCCAGGAGCTGTAGGGTGTTCCGGGAGGCCTCGGTCAGACGGGCCGCATTGGCATAGGAGAGATAAATCGCCACCAGCGGCAAAAGCACGAGCAACACCGCCCAGGGGCGATCCTGATAGAGGATGACCACGATCCCGCTGAGTGGGACGTGGGAAACGAATTGGATCAGCGAACCATGGTAGTTGAGGAGCATCACTTCCCAGGGCCGGATGCACTCGCTTAGCCCGATCACGAGGGCGACCAGCACCGCGTTCAGGGCAACAAAGACCGCCCCCCCCAGAAGGAAGGCCAACGCGTTCCCCCAGGAGGCGACCGGGTTGACGTTGCCTCGGTGCAACAAGAGGTAGACCTCGGCCCCGATATCCAGCGCGAGCGTCTGAGCGGCGACGTTAAAGACGATCTGATACCATCTCCAGAGCCGATAGCGGAGCTGGCTATATAGGTAGGCCGCAAGCAGACCCAACAGGAAGAGGCTGGAACCAAATGTAGGGTCAAAGAGGCAGATTGCAGAGAGGCCGAAAACGGTACCGAGGGATACGTGCGCACTCCGGGGCAGCGGAATCGGCCGTGCCGAAGCGATCGCCACCAGGACAATGCCGCAAATCCACGGGATCAGACGCCAGGGTGCCCCGAGCCATAGCGGCTGGCGGCTCCACTGCCAGGCAAACAGGCCAAGTGCTAGCGCCGCAACGAGGGCGATGTAGAAGCGAACGGCCGGTCGCAGGCTTTTCATGCGGCCCTCCAATCGTCGTGGGCGATGTCAATGGGCCCTTCCACCTAGATCGCAGTTTCCCTGCGGCCGGCCCCTGGCCGGCCGCAGGGGCAACCAACGTAGCTCGGACCCCTTCCCCCTGGGTTTAGCCCTCATCCGTACGCCAGACTGTGGCCGCTAGCCTGCCCCGGCGATCAACCCCCGGGACCGCCGGAGTTCCGGCTGCCCTTTAGGGCGGGACTCCGGGCCCCCAGCCGATCCCCTGCACCACGATCGTCAGGCACAGCCACAGCGCCAACATCCACACCATCACACGCTTGCCCCAGCCCATGGCAAACCTCCAACAGTTTACCCTGGAAACCCTCTTTCGTCAACTGGAGATCCGCCTTTTACGGCGGGACTCCGGGTCCCCAGCCGATCCCCTGCACCACAATCGTCAGGCACAGCC
>Ga0207433_10002922_pt1 | contig 33772 bp, 30 predicted proteins | sample YelNatPaOPGAMG01_FD_187559 | JGI IMG/M metagenome (GOLD analysis project Ga0207433, IMG submission 187559) | Hot spring thermophilic microbial communities from Obsidian Pool, Yellowstone National Park, USA - OP-RAMG-01 (SPAdes) (version 3) | ecosystem: Environmental > Aquatic > Thermal springs... | reverse complement strand
CCTGCCTACGCTGGTGGGTGGGTACTTCCTGACAGGGGTTGAACAGAAAACTCCTGATGAACTCGTGAGGGAGTTGCATGAAGTTGTGAGACCCAAGCTCTATTTTGCATATGATAGGTATACGGATACTTACCTATCTATGCCTATATAGAGTGAAACCCCTGTTGCTGTTCGGATGTATGCAGCGATCTGAGGAGGTGGAACAGATTGGCGCGCTTGGTATTTCCAGCCCTGCTTTTGAAAATATGGGGATGATTCCGGGCAGGTACACGTGCGATGGAGAGGATGTCAATCCCCCGTTAGTGTTCACGGGAATTCCAAGCGGGACGGCCAGTCTCGCGTTGATTGTTGAAGACCCGGATGCACCATTAGGGACTTTTGACCATTGGATTGTGTGGAATATACCCGTTGTTAATGGGATTGCGGAGAACAGCATACCTGATGGGGCGGTGCAGGGAAGAAATGGATTTGGAAGAAATTCTTACAATGGCCCCTGCCCTCCGCATGGCTCAATGCATAGGTACATCTTCAAGCTCTACGCTTTAAATGCAAGTCTGGAACTGCCTGCGGGTGCTACGAAATCGGAATTAGAGAATGCTATGCGGGGAAAGGTTGTGGCGCAGACGCAGATTGCTGGGAAGTATGGGAAATAGGATAAGTTTAGTTATGATAGGTGGTCTAAGGCAATCTTGCCAATGAAAGGAAGCAAGAATGCCTTTCCACTATATGCGAGGTATATGAGGTAAAGGTTTATGATAATAAGGAGGATTACAAATATGAGGAACAGCGGTATAACTATGCAATTGCTTGTCCCAAATGTGACAAAGAATATTGGAATATATAGGAGGAAGCCCAGCAAAACTAGCGCGCCGACAACTAGCGTGATGGTTAGTTGAAGCAATAGCGCCTGCAATGCATGGAATTTTACATATTTGTCACGCGCAATAGCGTATAGGGTTATTCCTAAAAGTACCCCCAATGTTCCGATAGGGAGATACGCAACTGCCGCGAGTACCTTGCTGCTGTTCTCTTCCGGCTTTATATCCGCATTCTCCAAACGCTTCACCAAAAGCAATTTGCTTTGAGGTATTTAAAAACATACACGTGTAAAAAATTTTAGGACGGTGCATGTTATGGATGGCGCTGAAACGGTTCTAAATGAGCTGCTGAATGGAAATGAAAAATTCCGAATGAAAGAAGACCCGCGGGAGCGGGAGAGGCTTGCAAAAGGACAGTCCCCAAAAGCTGCCGTGCTGTATTGCAGCGATTCCCGGGAGGTTGCGGAGATGCTGCTTGGCTGCGAAAGGCGCGGGGAGATATTCGGAATAAGGCTCGCTGGAAATGTAGCTACAAAAGAAGTGATAGGCTCAATAATATATGCTGTTGAACACCTACACGTACCGCTTGTGATGGTGCTTGGGCATACCGGCTGTGGCGCGGTTGCAGCGGTGAAGAAAGGCGGGAGACATGAAGACGCAGACCTTGAAGCGCTCCTCTCGCAAGTGGAGAAGGACGAAGAGATAAATGTTAGGAAACAGATAGAAAGGATTCGCGCAAATAAAACGGTTGCAGAGAGGTTGGCTGGAGGAAAGGTTAAACTCGTCGGAGCAATCCATGATATGGGAACAGGCAAGATTCGCACCTTGGAATAAAGGTGAATTAGTTGGCAGACAAATCAAAATTAAGATATGAATTAAGAAAGCAGTTGAAAGCATTGAAAGGAATCCGCGGGAGTGGAACAGAGCTCATTTCATTATACATTACCCCTGGTTACCCAATCTCGGATATCTCAAATAAACTGAAGGAAGAATACGGGCAAGCTGCGAATATAAAATCAAAAACTACGCGCAAAAACGTACAGGGGGCGCTTGAGAAGCTCATCAATTACCTTAAGACATTCCGTGAGACTCCTCCAAACGGTCTGGCGGTATTTTGCGGGAATATTTCAAAAGACCCGGGAAGGCCTGATATCCAACTGTTCTCCCTTGAACCCCCAGAGCCGCTCGCAACCCAGTTCTACAGATGCGATTCTGAGTTTGTGCTCCAGCCTCTCATAGATATGCTGGAAGTAAAAGACACATATGGGCTCCTTGTGATGGATGGAAGGGAAGCGACGATTGCAATATTGCGTGGAAAAAACACCACTATTGTGCGCAAGCTCAATTCAACTGCGCATGCAAAGGTGAGGAAGGGAGGGCAATCGGCAAGAAGGTACGAGAGGCTTATTGAAGAAAGCATAGAGTATTATTATAAAAGGATAGGTGAGGCACTTAACGAGATATTCGTAGGAATGCCGAATTTAAAGGGGATTATTGTTGGAGGACCCGGTCCCGCAAAAGAGGATTTTCTCAAAATGGCTCCGTTTAACTACCAATTAAAGATTCTCGGAACTGTAGATACGGGATACACTGAAGAATACGGTGTGCAGGAACTCGTAAATAAGGCAGATTCAATAATAGCAGAGCAAGAGGCGGTTAAAGAGAAGCATATGGTTGAGGAATTTATAAAAGCGGTTGTGACAGGAGGACTTGCAACGTATGGGGAGAAGGAGGTTCGCGAGGCTCTTGAGGCTAACCGCGTCAAAACGCTGCTGTTATCCGAAGGCTTGGATCTGAAGAAAGTGCGCTTCAAATGCTCCAAATGTGGTGAGGAAACAGAGAAAATCATGCATAAGGCAGAAGAATTCACCCACAGTTGCGGTGGAAAAATGCAGGAGATTAGCAGCACCAGCATCGCCGATGAGCTAATGGCGCTTGCTGAAGAGAAAGGGATAGAAGTGCAGCTTATCTCAACCGATACTGCGGAGGGTGCGCAGTTCTTGCAGTCATTCTTTGGCATTGGGGCGTTCTTGAGATATTGAAAGTATTGCGGTTTTTGTTGCATTGCGGCTTTTGTTGTATTGTGGCTTTGTTGATCAGCGCACAAGACCGGTGATGCTGCACTCGGAAAGGAATTGCGCATCCCCGAAATACTCTGCGCCTTGTGTGGTGAGCCGCGTCTTGTTCTGTGTAGCATTGAAGGAGAGCGTGAACAAAAGGCGCTGCTCCCTGCCTACCTCCTTTAAGCATTCATCAACCGCCCTGGGCGGACTTGAGGCGCCGCCATAGCAATCAGACCCTTCAAACGCGTAGTTTGAAACGTTCTTGCCGGTTGACGCGAGAACCATGCTCAGCTGGACTGCGCAGTTCTGGAGATTTAAACGCGCGGCAGTGTCGTCCGGTGGCAGGGTGCGGAGATCTTGGATAATGGCGACCTTGCTGGTGGAGTTCAGCTGCACCTTGAAGTCGCTCGGGGATATTTCTCTGCTGGATGTTTGGAGAAGGAAACCGGCGCCTATTACAAACAACAAAGCAACTAAAACTATCCCGATGATGTGCGATTTTTCCATACGATTCAACCTCATGCGTGGTTATTGAACACGCGCGCAATCAGGCAGGGTGAATAGAACGTCTCGTTGCCGTAGATTAATGCCTTCTGGAGATAATGCAAACAACAAAGCAACTAAAACTATCCCGATGATGTGCGATTTTTCCATACGATTCAACCTCATGCGTGGTTATTGAACACGCGCGCAATCAGGCAGGGTGAATAGAACGTCTCGTTGCCGTAGATTAATGCCTTCTGGAGATAATAAACATAGAAGGTTGCCTTGGTCTCGTTGGCATAATGGAATTCAAAAACAGGGTTTTCCCCGAACTCCTTCACGCATTCCGATGTTGGCACGACTGCTCCATCTGCTCGCGTGCAGTTGTCATCTGCAATCTCATATCTCTGCACGGTCTTGTTAAGCGCAGTGAGGTTTGACTCAAGCGCATCTGCACAGCTCCGCATGGTATCAATAGAAGCCCCGTTGCTCTCGGAGTTTATCACGATTGATACACTGTTTGAAGCCGCGAGCGCATTGGAGAACAAACCGAAGGTGGAACGGGAAGCCTGCTGTTGTATTACGGTATTGGCGGAGATTACCCCAAAGCTGATGAAAATTAACAGGAATGCGAATATCACCACCCAAAGGAAAACTGCAATCCTATGCAAATATATCCGCTTGGTATAAACCAACGCTGCAAACAACGTGATGCATGCAAGATAGAAGAGCAACCCTGCTAGGAATACGACGGCTGTTGGAAGCAGTTTGGCGTAGGATTCTTTTGTTTCTGGCGATAGCGGGAAGACAGCTGAAACGCCATCTATAACCACCCCGCTTACCCAACGCGCAGCATCCGCAATCCATGAACCTGCCTGCACGAACCTCTGCTGCTGTTTCTCTTGGGTCAGCGAATCTGCCTTTGACTTGATAATGGCGAGATCATCTGCGAACTCTTCCACTGCAGTGAGCGGGATGGGCTCGCCGGATGATAAAACCTCATCTATCGCGCGCTTTCCGGATTCGTATGAAGAGAGGCGCACGAAAAGCGCCTTATCCTGCGGTTCAATGTACAACCTTGCCTTCAGCAAAGCGAGCGAAGCGCTGTCATTTATTTCTGATAAATTGCTGTAAACTGCTGAAAGGTTTTCGGTTTCTGCATCAATCTTCTCGGCGAGAACATAAAGTTGCGCCGCGGTTGCGTTGGCAGCAGAATAATTCCTATCCAAACCGTACTGGGAAATCCTCAACTGGAGCTCGGAGATGAGCGAAACGTCGCGTTGCAGCTGCTCATCGCGAATCTTTGCGAGCACGCGGTTTGCTTTTTGGGTCGTGTTGCCTGCCCTCTCCGCAACCTTTGCATAAAACGCTTGGAAGGTCTCATTCTCAATCCTCAGCTGCAAAGCAGTTGCGCGGGCGTTCATGCTTGTATACAGCGCCTGTGCGCGTGTGGACAGGGACTGGTTTGTCGGAACCCTCCTAACGAGAGCGTCTGTTCTTGTTGATGCCTCGGCAAGCGAGGTAAAGTTGTATTCAACATCCTTGCACCACTGGGATTCTGTTTTAGCGCCTTCCCTGTATGAGCACCATTCAAGTCCGATTGGTGGAAGCTGCCCGCCCCTTACTGCATAACAGCCGAATAGATGGTTTGACTGCATTGAAGTTGCATGAGACCGAATAGAAGAAAGGTTGCTTGAAATGAACGAGAGGTATTCGGCTGCATCTGCGCGCCCCTGCTTCAGCGCCTCAATCGCATTTATTGCGCCGCTTAAGCCCGCATCAATTCCTTTTGAATCAACTTCAAAATTATGTATCGCCTGCGGGAAATCGTTGCCGAAGTAAGGCATCTTGTCCGCGCAGAATGGCACGCTCATGCATGACTCGCATCTTTGCGGTGGGCATGTGGCACCTGGCCTGTCCAAGCCGATTGATACCTTGCATTCCTCCTCACGAGGAAGACGCGAGGCATTGAAACTGCAGATAAGCTGCGCAATCCCATCCAGTTCAGTTGCGTTTGGGTAGGATGTGGTATTGTAGTGTTCGCGCAGCACAGAATAGATCTTATTCGTGTCATTCACGAACAGATAAACGGTCTCGTTCTCTGATGTGACAGAGCGCCTGAGGAAGAATGCGTCCGCGCCGCGCACTTCAACGAGTACGAAGCGTTCCCCCTGCGCCTCAACCTGGGTAGCCTGAACATCAGTGGAATAATTCTCCCCCGGATAAAGGTAAGGGGAAACAAACTCCTGCAACGTCATTCCATAGACTGCAACGGAAAAAGCAATTAACAATAAAAGCGAATAAAACTTGCTGCCGGTCGCCATATGGAGGTTTATTTTTCTGCATGAATATTTAAACGTTTCATTCAACCAGTCGGATTAGAGATTCAGCGCTCTCCTGAGCGCCAGTTCGTCAAAACCAACTATTATTTCGCCGTCCACATCTATGACAGGAACGCCTGTCTGACCGCTCTTTAAACGTTTCATTCAACCAGTCGGATTAGAGATTCAGCGCTCTCCTGAGCGCCAGTTCGTCAAAACCAACTATTATTTCGCCGTCCACATCTATGACAGGAACGCCTGTCTGACCGCTCTTTGCAACCAATTCCTCAGCCCATTTGTAGTTTAGTTCAACATTGCGCTCCTCAAACTCAATGTTATTTTCCTCAAGAAATTCCTTGACGCGTTTGCACCATGGGCACCAAACAGTTGAATAAACAATAACCTTATGCTCTCCTGCCATTTTCAACACATCCACAAAAGAGATTGGAATGAAAAACGAAAAATGAAAAGAAAAAGAAAGAAGGGGAGGGATTGGAAAACCAACCCCTTAGTTGTGCGCTTATGCGCTCTTCGCCGCGATCAACGCTTGGATGAATTGGTTTCCAGCGGTGACTGTGTCCTGTGGGCTGTAACCAGCCACCAGGATTCTGTTTGTTCCAATTGCCCTCACGACTACGGTTTCGGTCCTGAGGTCAATGTTGCTGCTCCTGATGATTTCGTCAGCCACGGTGTTCACGAGGTTTCCGCCGACCACGATCAAGGTTGCCGCCCTGTCCGCATCGCGGTCCAAGACAACAAGCTTGTTCGTTGCGGTGTCCAAGTCCGTTGGTATCACGGTTGAGGTCACGCTCGGCGTTGCAGTCAGTTGGTCCAAGCCAGTTACCTCGCAGGTCGCACCGCCAGCAACTGCTGTGCAGGTTCCAACATCCTCGGTTATTTGGGTTACTTTGATGGTGATGCCGCCTGCAAGACCAACAGTGCTCTCGCCTTCACCCAGTGGTCCAACCTGAACCGGCTCGTTCGGCGTGGTTCCGGATGCCTTCATGAAGTACTGTGCTTCGCAGACCTTCTTCGCCACTTTGAATGCAGCAGATTGTGACGAGATGGATGTGAACTTTGAACCCCTGTCCGTAATGAAGTTCACGGTCTGTGCTCCATCAAACTGGCCCGGACCGATTCCTACGCCGGTGTAGTTCATCTTGTCTGGTGTTGTGTCAAGAACTCCACCAGATACGGGATCAACGAACTGATACACTGCACCGCTCTGGTTCCTCTGTTGGATGACAAACCTCACGTAGTCGTAGTTGTATGGGCTATTGCCAGCGAACTCGCGGAAGGCGATGTACCTCTCGTTGTTCCCGCCATCGTCGTCAATGCTCAGCTGGCAGGTATTGCTGTTGTAGCCGAGGGTGCACCACTGCAGCGAGGTTCCGCTCGCACCTGAGCCAAAGCCCCAAGGCTGCCTTCCATCACCAGGGTCGTATTCCACGGAGATGCCACTACCGCGGAAGTCACACTCAGTCTCACCGGGTTGGGTCCGGATGACTTCACCAGCATCGTTGTATATGCCAACCTCCATCGTGAGGTTCCCGGATTCATTCCCAGCGGCGTCATTGAACGCGGTCATGTTAAACCTAACGCCGTATGTTGGGTTCCTAGCAACAAGCGCGGTTATTTCCGCCCATGTCTTTCCGGACACGCTTGGAGTCAAGTTGAGCGGATCAGTACCGGATGTTGTAGTGCCCGGGTTGCTGACCACGAGATTGCCGCCCGCATCATAACCGACTGCAGTGAAGGTTGTTTGCGAACCCCACGGATCCTTAGGTGTCAATTTGAGATATGCTGCATTGAATGATGGATTGCCAGTGCTCTTGTCTTTTATTTCCCAGGAGCTGCCGTAACTCACGTTCAACAGGTTGGTACCAAGGTTCACGTAGAACTCGGAGACCTGCCCGGTCATGCCTCCAGCAGTCACTGTGAATGGTTGGTTCAATCCAGAGGCGATTCTCAACACGTTCGCATCTGGGAGCCTGGTTGCGGTAACACAGTCTTGTTCATTTACTTTATTCAATGTGAACGTCCTCTGCATGATGTTCATGCTCAGTGAGTCGTAGTCACCGGGATCCGCACAGGTCAGACCGTTGTATTGGAGCTGCCAGATGACGGGGCTGCAGATGATGTTCTGCGTGTCACCCTCAACCATCTTTACGTTGTAGTTGTTGCGCTCATTCTTTACAACAATCCTCCTCAACGAATCTACGTACTTGCTAGCCTTGGTCGGGTCTTTGTTCTTCCAAGTGAGGTAGACCTTCCACGTCTCGCAGTCGTCTGAGATTTTCTCTCCGTGCCTCAACTCAAATTCCTTTGAGTAGATTGCCATCTCAGCCCATTTCGCATACGCGTAGTAACCGGGGTTGTTCTTGTATACGCGGATACGAATCTTGCTGCTGTCAGGCGCAGTCCAGGTGTATGTGCCGCCCTCTGGAACCTTGTCTTCCTTCAACAGGTTGCCGTTGAGGTCGTATATCTGGATAGACGCAAAGGTCTGGAATGCTGTTGTGGTTGGAGTCGTAATGTCGGCGAGTTTCACGTAGTAGGAACCAGTTGAGAGGTTCTCACCAACATGCACTATGCCATATGCGGACTCCTTCGCCAGCCTTATTGAACCGCCTTGCGCTTCGTCAGTGGAAGAGGTCACATTTATGTGTGGTGGGGACATGTCTGAGATAATGTAGTCTTCTCCGAGGAATTTTATCAGCACGCGGTGTCTGTCAGTCCTGTCTGTATCGGAGCAACTCCTGTTTGTGTCGTCAGTAAACCGGTCATCCGTGAAGCCGGGGAAGATTGCGCCATCGTCTGGGTTGCAGGTTGCAACTGGGATACCGTACTGGTCGTGTGTGAATTGTATCTGGTATGCCAAGTCAGGTGTTGCGCCAACAACCTTCTTCAGGCTGTCATCAAATACGGTTTTCGCTCTTACCCACAGGGTCTGTTCCTCAGTGTACCCCTGATTTGCATACGTGTCTGTGATAGACCCGGTCTGCAAAGCGGGGAAGTCGTTTGCAGTGAATTTCTTCACCGCTTGGGAATCCTCAAGTGGGGAGAGATCGTTTGACTGGTCATATTTGTCATCAGAGCTAGACTCGTTCCTGTTCTCCAGCTTCCTGTCTACCCAGTCGTTGATAAGGGTCCTGAACTCAACCGCGCCAGAAACAACGCCTGGCAAGGTGACATTCAGCCATACCTTCTCATTGCTGATAGCACAGGTTCCAGCTCCGCCAGTCGCGCCACTAACGGTGCAACCTACGTTGGATTTGCCATCAACGGTTGCTGTGACTGCTTGTGTCCTCCAAGCGAGGTTACCAATCATTGCAGCAATGTTTGCCGCAACAACACCGTCTGAGGCAGCCGCTCTCTCACCGACCACGATTTTGACTTGAGGCACACCGCTTTCAGAGATGATTGGGGTATTGCTGTAGGTTATGGCTCCCGCCGCAGCGACAGCCGCGCCTACGAGTGCGGTACCCGCAGCCAAAGCCGCGATCTTCTTTACGTTCAAACTTCTCACGATACCACCTCGGTATTTGTGCCGCCAAACCGCATGGGCAGTTCGACCTAAATCCTTTCGGATTTGTCGGGCCAGCAGTGTTTATCTGCCAGCACAATACCAATATTAACGGCGGCACATTTGCCCATGCACATGCCCCACCTCATCCATCGAGAGCGAAAGATGCGCTCGACTATCAATGGGGTTAATTCGGAAGGAGGTTTATTTTTGAGGGTTTTTAAATATTACTAAAAAATATAAACTTTAGTTAGTATAACACCGGCAGCGGTTCGGCAACAAGCGAACCATATCTTCGTCTTATCCGCACGATTTGAAAACTGAAAATGGCATGCACCAATTAAAATAGTAATAGAAATATAATAATAGATATGGCTGGCATTGCTTTGGGTGTAATATCAAACCGCGCCCTGCTTTTGAAAGAGAATCTTCCAAAATATGAACAGTGCATCAAGCGCGACAGCGCTGGAGACTGGGTATTCATCATAAGGGATGATGAATCGTCTTTTAGCGAAGTTGAAAGGATTAAGGAGATGCTACAGTCCAACGGCTTCAAAGCACTCCACGTTTCTTCCAGCCGCGCACGCGCCGCATGCGAGATCCTTAACGCGCATGTTGGAAACGATGTCTCGCCCATCTTCTCTGAGAACTACGGAGGGCTGAGGAACTTCGTGCTGGTTTTCGCTGCAGCGCTCCAGCGCAACCTTGTTTTTGTTGATGATGATACGAGCCCGCTTTACGATTTTGCGCAAAGATACGTGCGCCTATTTAATGAAGGATGGCAGCTTATACCCGGAGGATATGAAGGCCAGACCAATGTCTCAGCGCCCGGCGCGCTTTATGAATTTTGCTCGCTGGTGCGCGATGCACGTGCGGGTTTGGTTAGCAAGGAAAAGCTCACAGAGGCAGCGGATGGAGTTGCCCATGGCATCTCTTCCAGAATGGGGAGTTATTCAAAGAACATGTTTGTTGGCGGAAACCTCGGCATCTCGCTCAGCCTCTTGAAACATGTGCCGTATTTCCCGACACATTTGCGCATTGAGGACGCGCTGTACAAGAAGTTTGTTGAACATCTAACCTCCAACGAAAAGAATGCAATCTTCACTCCATCAGACTACAGCGAAGCATACGCAAAAGTTCCGCTCGTCCAACATGAGAGAAAGCGTAGCGCCAAACCCGTATTGTGTGATTTGCTGATAAATGAACTGAAGGGCTCTGTGCTCGCCAAGGTTGTTCTCAACATAGGTTTTGATGAACTTTGTAAATGCAACGGGATTTCGGATAAGGACATCGTTGAGATGGAGGAATCCGCGGTAGAAGAGACGTGGGAAGAATTCAATATGAAGAACAACCAGGAAACGCTGCGGGAAGGCTTCCACCTTCTGGAAGGGGATGCGGCAAGGGAAGCCGAAAGGATAATTTTGCTTGATAAGGATGTTGCGAATCTTCCGCTTGAAGAACTCCGGAAAACCTTAGAGTTATTCTCCTTCACCTTGAGTATATGGCCACAAATAATTGACACGCTCGGAAAAAAAGAAGTGTGGAAGGAAGTTGAGCGTTTGGTTGAGTAATTGATTTTTGTTGAGATGCTGACTTCTTTATCGTCTCTCGCCGTATTCGCGGAGGAAGCGCTCGGAAAAAAAGAAGTGTGGAAGGAAGTTGAGCGTTTGGTTGAGTAATTGATTTTTGTTGAGATGCTGACTTCTTTATCGTCTCTCGCCGTATTCGCGGAGGAAGCGCATGTAGTGTTCAAGCATCTGCGGAGTAACGCTGGGTCTGCGTTCGGAGATTATGTCCAACAGGTCGCTCATGTGCAGCTCATTGTGCTTGCCAGCGAGCCTTCCGCGTACGAGCCGCATCTTTGCTTCTTGGCAAATGGATGCGATGTCCGCGCCAGTGTATCCGTCGGTATATTTTGCAAGGCGGGCAAGGTCAACATCATCCGCTTTCGGCACTCCCTTAAGGTTCAATTCAAAGAGATGCGCCCTGCCCTCTGCAAGCGGCGGGTGGATGAAGATTATCTTGTCAAACCTGCCGGGCCTTAACATCGCAGAATCCAATATTTCTGGGCGGTTCGTTGCGCCTATGAAAAGCACGTTCTTCAGTTGCTTAACGCCATCCATCTCGTTAAGCAGTTGCGCGACGAGTTTCTCGCCCAGCGGGGTAGCGGAAGCGATTTCCCGTGAGGGGGCAATGGCATCTACTTCGTCTATGAAGATGATGGCAGGCGGGTTTTCCTTCGCGCGGTTGAACGTGTTTTTTATCTCTGTAACCGCGCCATCATAACCGAGCTTCAGTAAATCGGCACCGCTGAGGGACAGAAACGTCGCGTTTAGTTCGTTTGCCGCCGCCTTAACTATCATCGTTTTACCGCAACCCGGAGGACCGAAGAGCAGGATGCCTTTAATCGGTTCAACGTGATACTCCTTCAACAAGTCTTCATGAAGAAGGGGAAGCTCTATCGCTTCAAGCAGCGCCTCGCGCACGTCGTCCAGCCCAACCACGTCCTTCCATGTGACTGCCTTCTCCTTCTTCTCTTTCTTTTCAGGTTCAACACGGCGCTCAAACTCAATCTTAAACCTCTCGTATTCTTCAAGCTGTGAGATTGAAACGCTTGGCTTCAACTGTTCTAACACGAAAAGGAAATCGTTCATTGTAATTGGTACAACACGGTCTGCTTCAATGCCGAACCTTGAAGCGCGCCTTGCCGCTTCGCGCACCACGTTCGCGATATCCGCGCCAGAGTACCTCTCCGTTTTTCGCGCGAGCTCATCAAAATCCACATCATCAGAAAGCGGAAGGTTGCGCGTATGGACTTTGAATATCTGCTTCCTGCTCTCCTTGTCCGGCAGAGGCATGTAAATCAACTTGTCAAACCTGCCCGGGCGCAGGAGCGCAGGGTCCAACTCGTGGGGGACGTTTGTAGCGCCAACAAGTATGACAGTCTTGTCTGTTTTTAAGCCATCCAATTCGGCGAGAAGAACGGAAAGGAGCCTTGGCGCAACATCATCCGCAGTATATTTGTCCCTCCGCTTGCCTATTGAATCAATTTCATCAAAGAATAATACGCACGGTGCGTTCTCTCGGGCAATCCTGAACAGCTCTGCGATATTCTGCTCTGTTTCCCCATACCATTGTGAAAGCAAATCAGAGCATTTCACGTAATAAAACCCGATGTCCATTTCTTTTGCGAGCGCGCGCATCAGCAAGGTCTTTCCCGTTCCTGGCGGACCGAACAGCAGCAGCCCTTTTGGCGGGGTCAAGCCGTAAGCGGTCTGGAGTTCCCTCCTTTGCATCGGAACCACAACCGCCTCGTAAAGTTCCTTTTTTGTGCTTTCATAACCGCCGATGTCTTTCAGCGATTCAACGCCGCGTGCGAGGCTGAGGTCCTGAAGCCCGAACTTTGAAAACTTCTTCATCCTCTCCTGCTTCATCACAACTATCTCTCTGGAGAGATCTATTCCCGCACGCTCCAAAACCCAAACGAAACCGATTGAGATTAAAACCGCTGGAATGGAGAGGAAGTTAAATGGAACGTGTGAAATAAAAGTTGCAATCACTATCGCAAGAAGGATTAGGAAGGATGCCGAGCTTGCAATCACATTCTTGTTACGCCATTTCACCCTGCCTGGAATGAAACCGATTATGAATACTGCCACAGTCCACAACACAATTTGAATAAGGGCAGAATCGTTGAACAACAAAACTGCAGAGGAGAGGAGCGTTATGCTTATCGCATCGTTCAGGTGTTTTGCCACGCTCCAATCAAGCAGACCTGAGAACGCATCGCTGAATGCCCTCCCGGATAGGAAGTCGTAAGCGCTCGGCTCGGGCCTTGATAGCTTCAGGTAACTGAACGCATCTGGATTCATTGGGTAAATTGTGCTTGCGAAGTAGTTGTAATTGAAAACCATGAACCCCTCATTCTCCACTCCCCACAATGCAGAGAGAAGGAGCACAGTGAAGACGGTTATTACAGTGACAATTGCGCCCCTTCGCGAACCGAGAAGCAAACCAGATATAACGTGGAAAAGGATTATAAGAAACCCAAAAGGTGTGAATGGAGAGCAGACGAGCACGAACAAAAGCGAGATGAGTTTCCACGTTTCAAAAGCCTTGAACATTACGGCTGCAAGAATCGCCATAAACAGCCATGCAAATAATGGCGATTGGTATGCAACTGCGGGGAACGCGATTGCGGTTGCAACGATGGTGCCAAATGGGGCGGATCTGAATGCAACCGCGCCAACCGCTATCAAAATGAATGGTATTGCTAAGAATGGATAGAAACGGAAGACATATAAAGAGAAAAAGCAGCCCATCATCACAATTATTGCGTTGATGAAGCGCACGTCTTCCTGCATTGATTTTAGCAATGCTTTTATGCGTTCCGTCTGCATTGGGCGGAATTTTGTGCCACCTTTGGAAAGAATCTCACCTTGGATAAGTGGTTCTTGCTCCGCTTGCGGCTTCGCTTCGGTGGTTTGCTTTTTTGGCTCACTGCCCTCATCGCCTTTTCTCATACCTGCGAAAGACTTTCTCCTCTCAGCCATCAAAGAATATTGCTAAAGTACTTTTATAAATAGATTCGCCTGCAAAACGCAGGATATGATAGATTTTGGGGCGTGGCTGAGCGAAATCGTCGCACAATATGGATATTTTGGCGTGCTCATCGCGGCATTCATTGGGAATGCCACTGTTTTTTTCCCAGTGCCGATATATCTAATGGTTTATGTGCTCGCCCCTTCAATGGACCCGTGGCTGCTGGGGGTTATTGCCGGACTGGGCGCAGCGCTGGGCGAACTTGTTGGGTATGTGGTTGGTTATGGGATAGAATGGAAAGCGAAGATAGATGAATCCCGCTTTAGCAGCCAATACATGTTCGCAAAGGCGGCGCTTGAAAAATGGGGCTTTTTAGCGATAATAATATTCGCTGCAACCCCCTTGCCCCATGATGCAATAGGAATCGCATGCGGATTGGTGGGCTATTCCGTGGCAAAGTTTTTTGTTGCAACGCTTATAGGAAAAATCATCAAACATCTCGTGATAGCGTGGTCTGGCTTCTACTCATTTGCCCTCATAAAAGAGATTTTCGGTGGCTTTGGTGAAGCCGTGAGCATCGCATTCTTCTTGCTCGGCATCGCAGCGCTTATATTGGCTGGTAAGGTGTTCAGCTGGGAGCGCCTCGCCCGCATCGTAGTCGGCGAAACATACAAAAAGAAGAGTGGAAAGCAGACATCAAGAAAAAGAATTTAAAAACATAGCTTAAAATCTCTACAATATGGGAGAAACAGCCAAACAGGTCTGGGCAGTTATCTCTGGGATAATCGCGCTTGCTGTTGGGGCAGGTACAGCTTACGGGCTGTATGAACGCTATTTTTTGATGCCCGAATTCTTTGATATCACAGGCAATCTCACATATGCGGTAGTGGTCGGGCTGCTTACCACCGCCGCCGTATTTGCGGTTTTGTATAAAGGCGTGCACCCTTATTAGAACCCTGGTTGCTCCGTCGTCGGCTTTCGCCTCCTCGTCGCATATCCTCGGTTCCGATACCTCCGATTATTAGAACCCTGGTTGCTTGGTCGCCGTAACCAACACATTGTTTCATATCTGATTTTATACGATACTTAGGTATTTCGTAAATTTAGAGAAGAACGAACGCTTGAGAAGATATGAAGCAAAACTGGAGCAATTTGACATTGACATCTATCTTCCCCATTACTCTGCACTTGCAATTCCTACAGAGGACCTCAAGGAGATGATTACGAGCGTGCGTGGTATGAAGACGGTGAAGCCAGAGGCGCTCCTCATATTAAAGCAAAGTGCGGAGATAGATAGGAGAAACACTGTCAAAGGTATGAAGGATGCAATTGACATCTTGGCCCTCCTTGCCTTTTCAGGAATAAATCTGAAAAAATATGCAGAACTTTTGAAGAAATATAAAAAGGAGCATTATCTGCGGGAGCTGCTCCATGTGCTCGGAAACTTTAGTTATAAGGATATCAAATACCTTGACATGGATTTTATGCAATTTAAGGAATGGAAACGGAAGATAATGAGTGAAATAAAGGCTCTGCTGTAAACTATCCAAAGAGGAGCGTGTTTGGAATTGTGGAATTCACTCAAACAAGGCGATTAGCGCCCTTCGCACCTCTTCGCTGTTTCCTTTGATGGATTTTGTTTTTGCTGCAATTATCCGCTGCCCCATGAATTCAAGCCAAGGCGCAAAGTGCCCCCCATTTGCGTGGTAAAGCACGCTGTCAAGCGGGATGCGCTTCAACAGGTAGACAAACTCAGATACGCTCTTCGCCCTTCCGACCTCCTTTCCATCGTGCGTGCGGAAGATAAATTCCTTCCCGGGAGGGCACGGCTGCTCCGGCAACATACCAAAACCCTTTTTCGCGTTCATCTTCTCACCCCATAAAATCTTCAAAATTTCTCCACCTTCTCCTTGAAGTCTTGGAGTATGTTCATGTAGTTTATGAACCCTTCATAAGGAGATTGAAAAGGTGAGAAATATTTATGCACATCGCCATCAGCCCACGATTTCGTGCAGAGGTAGTAAAGGTGGTCGCTGTTCTGCAAGAGCCTCCATACGTGCAGGAGGTCTTTGTCGTGCGTCTCTTTAACCTTGCGCTCAAGGCTTTCAAGCAGATTAAAACATTCGCGCTGCATGTTGTTCCCAAGCCATGCGCTCGCGTCGCGTTCTATATCCGCCCATGAAAGCGGGTGCGGAACATCTATCTCACCCACAGGTGGATTTTCGGAGATTACCTCATCGGGCGTTTTGAATTCAAGATGCTGGTGTTTGAAGACCTCATGCGGCAGGTGTTCAAGGAACTCAAATATCCCGGTCTCTTTCCATTGGTGTTCGCCAAACGTCTCATAATCCATGAATAGATTTATACATTGCCCAGGCGATGAAGCGAGCCATAGCGCATATTTGTCAGCGGTCAACGGCCATTCATTCCACCAACGCGCTGAGAAGCGATAGGAAACATCATCACTCAATTTATAGTTGCGGAGCAACGCCTTAATCTTCTTGCAGCCTCTCACCGAGTAGACGTAGTTTGGGGAACGCCATCCAAGAATGGACTCAAAACCCTCTGCAATAATTCCACCATAGCCCAGTTCTTCAACGAGGCGCGCTATGTCATTTGAAAAAAGCGCCTCTGTGTTCCTGAATATGCGCGAGGAAACCCCGAACAGGTTGCGCAGCTCGTCCGCATGTATGCGAACCTGCTCCACAAATTCCAGCTTGTCTTCAAAAAGAGAAGAAAGCGAATGGTAGTACGTCTCGTTTAGAAAATCCACGCAGCCCGTCTCAGAGAGCGCATGGAAGGAATCAAGAACTTCGGGGCGGTATTTTTTTGTCTGCTCAAGAAACGTGCCTGTGAGCGAAAACGAAACCTTGAATTTGCCGTTATATTTGTTTATCAGTTTGAGCAGCAGCGTATTTGTGGGGAGATAACATTTATCCGCCACCTTGTTGTATATCTTGCGGTTTAATTCATCGTCAAAATAGCGCGCGTAGAGGTCTTCGGGAAGGTTCTCTGCGAATAACGAGAAGCGCTTGAGCCGAACAGGCTGATGCACTTGGAAGTAAAAACATATCGCAGTCATATTCTCACACTTCTTTTCTTGAAACCTCTTCGTAAACGCGTATTGTTTCCTCCGCTACCTTATCCCACGTCATGCTGCTTGCAGCCTTGAATTCTGCTTCGCTGAGCGTTTTGCTCAGGGCTTTGTATCTGAGGAGCGCGATTATTTTCTCAGCCATGCACTTCCCCTCTTGAAACCTCTTCGTAAACGCGTATTGTTTCCTCCGCTACCTTATCCCACGTCATGCTGCTTGCAGCCTTGAATTCTGCTTCGCTGAGCGTTTTGCTCAGGGCTTTGTATCTGAGGAGCGCGATTATTTTCTCAGCCATGCCATTGATGTCCCAGAAATCCACGGTCAAAACATGGGGGGTTATCTCCGCAGCACCGCTAGTCTTTGAAAGCAGCACAGGAGTGCCGCTTGCCATCGCCTCCAGCGCAGTTATCCCGAATGGCTCGCTTATGGAAGGCATTACGTAGACATCGCTTTTGGCGTAGACGTATCTCTTTTGCTCTTCGGGAAGATATCCGATGAAGGTCACGCGCTCACTTATTCCGAGCGAGATTGCGAGGTTGATGAGATAGCTCAGCATATCACCTACGCCGGCAATCACGAAGCGCACGTTCCGCTCCTTCTCCAAAACCTTTTTTGCAGCGTAGAGAAACTGCGTGGGGGCTTTTTGTTCGGTCAGCCTTCCCAAGAACAGCACGATTCGCTCCTTTCCGTGTTTTACTTCCCAATGTTTCGCATAATCAGAAATATCCACCGCATTGTAGATTACGCGTATCTTGTCTCCCAAAACGCCAAAGCGCTCAATGAGCTGCTTCTTCATATAATTTGAGACTGTTATTATTCTATCTGCTACTGCCATCGCCTGCCGTTCTATTCCCAGTATATACTCATTCTGCCCTGTGCTGCACCTGTCAAATTCTGTTGAGTGAAATGTGGAAACCATCGGAAGATTCAGCGCATACTTTGCTTTCATTGCGGCAAAAGCAGTGAGCCAATCATGGTGGTGGATGACATCGTATTTATACCTCCTGCTGCGCTTGCTGAGTTCTTCTGCACAGGCGTTGTTGAACGTATGCAAGTCTGAAAAGAATTCGGGCCCATAGGTCTGCTTTGTTATGTATGCGCCATAACGGACGTGGGATACGGGTATGATGCGGATGGAGTGGTTCTCAACCAAGATTGATGAGTTTGTACGCGGCATGAAGAAGTCAACCTTTATTCCTTTTGCGGCGAGGGCGTGTGTTAACTTATAGCAATGCACTGCTAATCCGCCGGTCTGGAATGGGGGGTATTCCCACCCAATCATTGCAACATGCATTATGCATGCACCCGCGAACTTGGAAGAATTTGGACCACCAAACTGATTTTTTTATAAGATGGTTTAAATTGTTATTGTAGAGAAAAACTGTGCTGGCGGTCTACTATGCGGCTCGGGAATAAGAGGATTCTGGTAACTGGTGGGGCAGGTTTCATCGGCTCGGAACTATGCCGCGCGCTCATTGAAAAAGGAAATGAGGTTGTCTGCTTTGATAATTTTTCTTCCGGAAAAAATGAATTCATAGAAGACTTGCAGGAAGAGGAGGGCTTCAAACTGATTCGCGGGGATCTCCTAAATCTTGCAGATATCAAAAGAGCACTAGCGGGATGTGAAACAGTATTCCATTTCGCTGCAAACCCTGACGTGAGGGCTGCTGAGAAGGATACGGCGGTGCATTTCAAACAGAACATCGTCGCCACGTTCAACCTGCTTGAGGAGATGAAAGATTCGGAAGCGCGCGAACTTGTGTTCGCTTCCTCTTCTGTTGTTTACGGGACGCCAAAAACCATTCCAACACCGGAAGATTATGGCCCCTTGCTGCCCATCTCGCTTTATGGAGCAAGCAAGCTCTCCTGTGAAGCACTGATATCTGCATATTCGGACAACTTTGGCTTTACGTCTGTAATCCTGCGCTATGCAAACATAATAGGGAAAAACGCGCATGGCGTTACGCGGGATTTTAAACAGAAACTGGAAGCCAACCCACGCGAACTTGAAATCCTCGGTGATGGGACGCAGACGAAAAGTTACCTGCATGTGGAGGATTGCATCTCTGCAACACTGCTTGCTGCGGAGAAAACGGAGAAAGGCGTTGAGATATTTAATGTTGGTAGTGAAGACAAACTGAACGTCAAAACTATCGCAGACATCGTTTGCAGCGAGATGAATTTGAAAGACGTTAGATATAGATTCACCGGTAAGCGCGCGTGGATGGGGGATGTTAAAACAATGCTCCTCTCAATTGAAAAACTCAAAGCGCTTGGTTGGAGACCGAGGCTTAACTCGGAGCAAGCAGTAAGAAAGGCAGTAAGAGAAATGCTCGGAAAAGAATAGGTGGGTAGGATAAGATAAGTTATTATATATTATTTCTATATAACAAAATGTTAACAACACAACAATATGTTAACCGCATACAAAAAATTCTAGATTCCATATTTCCGCACATCCACGACCCGCCATAGCTCAATGGTAGAGCACGCGGCTGTAGTTTGGCTTCATCTGATGAAGCGGTTGAAACCGTGGGGTTCCCGGTTCGAGTCCGGGTGGCGGGACTGACAATTAAAAACATTGGTGCGTAAAAACATTGGAAAACAACCAGCAGTGCCTCGGTGGTGTAGTGGTCCAGCATACAGGCCTGTCGAGTCTGCGACCCGGGTTCGAAAGTTTTGCTCAGAAAAATTAGGGCAAAACCGCAAATCCCGGCCGAGGCGCTTCCCTTTTCCTATCCCCAATTCCAATCAGCGCGCATTACTTATCTTTTCCGTTAAAGCGCTTTGAGATGTTGTACACGAAATGCACGCTTTTTATCTTAAGCCAGAAGAGATGGTTGCGCCTGAGCTCTTCCAGTGTTTCAATAATGAGGTTGTGGTTTGCTTGCAAATCGGAGCGCATTAAACGAATCGCTGGGGCATAATCCTTATTTTTCATGCGGACTGCGAGAGATTCAAAACGCGCCTCAATCGTTTTGCAAGTTGCCATGACACGGCGGATTATCTGCGCGCGCCTGTGGTGTTTGGTTGCGAACTCCAAGAGGATGTTTAGGCTCTTGTTCTTCATGTCCTTCTCAATATCAACAGCTATGTCCTTAAGCATCAACTCCATGCTGCGCACCTGAACCAGAAGGTCGCCAAAGAGACTCACCTCTTGTTCAGAGGCATCGGGTTTTACTATCGGCATGAATGCTGTGCTGGTGCGAACGTGGAATGCGCGGTCGTTCATTATGTCTGCCTCGCAAGCGACCTCTTCCAGAATGCTTTCTGCGCGTTGAAAGGATTCCCAGTGTTGTTTTATCGTCTCCATCGTTCCGGCGAGATCATAGAATTCGCGGTTATGATATGCCAAAGCCCGCCGATATGCATCCGCGTCTGCGCTTCCTTCGCTTGCTTTTAACAGAAGGGTGCGCGTTATCTCGCGCGGACTGAGCGCAGCCGCCGTGAGATTGAATGCTTTCTCTTCTAAGCCTAAGCTTAAATCATCCAGCGTATCGTCCAAACCAGCCAGCCCCGCCTGATTTTTGTGAATTAGATTTTCAAGCAGAGGAAAATTCTCCTCGCGCACTCCTGAAATATTCTTGAGATAAAAGGAGATACGCTTGCAGTTATCTATGTGCGCACCGTTCAGGAACTTCAATGTATTATAAGAAAATGCGTTGTTTATGAACAAATCGCGTGCCTTTGCTCGCTTCTGCGCCTTATCCATATAAACCGCCTCTTTATACTGGAACATTATGCCCAAATGATTCTAAGAATTTCTGCTCTTCGCGGATAAGGAAATCCACATCCAACTGGGATTTCACTATATCTTCTGGGAGCGTTTTCAGGATATCAATGGAAGCATTTACGAATCTGCATTGTTTCCCATTGACTGCTGCGCATTCAAGCTCTACGCAGTTCATTATGCGCGCGTGCACTGGTGTACCTCCGCCTGCATTGAACCCCCTTAACACGTGGTCTACAGGCGAATCTGATGGATGAAAACGCAATGCCAAAGGGTTTTCTATGACGGTAAAACGCGTATGCGAAAAAGGAATGAATTCCTCCGTCTTATAATCACCCATACCTGAGAGGGATATGGTGTCCATAGCAACCCTATAACGCTCGTCTGGCGTATTGAGCTTGTAGCGGGAGACTACGTTATACATGAAGATATATCCTGCCTTCCAAGCCTCAAGGTAATTTTTGAGCATCTCTTCCCGCGAAATCATGGACTGCTTCATCAGGATTTCAACGAATGTTGATGGAAGGATGCATATGGGTTGCTCAAGGAGCTTGATATGCCCCTGCCCGAACTCCAGTTGTTTTGACATCAACAACTTCGCGACAAAACCATACATGCGCTTACCTCAATGAAATGCTTGAACCCGAATCCGTTTTTACAACTATTCCCTTTCTGCTGTGGATTTCGGTATTGAACAATTCCTTTTTATGTATTGTGCCGCGCATCTTCCGCACTTGTATATTGGAAAAAGTCTCCCCACCAATCGGCAGGTAGTGAAGCAGGATTACGCCGTCTGCCAGATACTCGGAAACTGTGTCCCTGCTCAGGAACTCGGACTCCTCCGGAATTTCTGAGATGAGCAAGGTTGTTGCGCCTGTTGATTTCAGCTTACTAATTATTTCTATTATAGTGCGCCTTGTAATCGCATCGCTGCTTGGAAGGAAGCTGGCGTTCTTCGCCTCAATCTGCATCATCTCAAGCATCTCCATTGCAGTCATCAAATCCAAGTGGAAGATGAACGTGGAGAGGGAGTCAAGAACTACGCGATGGGGCTTTTCCGCATCAATATGATTACAAATCTCTTCAAATATGGCAGATGCGTGCTTGCGTGTGCCGAAATAGCTTAGAAGCGAAAACTTGCCTTCGCGCGATAGACGCTCCAAGTCCCATCCAAAACGCTTTGCTTGTTCAATTACATCCTCTTTCCTCTGCTCAAACGTTATGAAACAGCCTTTCTCACCATAAGAAATAGCGCCCTCAGAAAGAAATTGCAAACCGAAAAGCGTCTTGCCAGAACCTGCTTGCCCTGAAAGGAGAACCACGTGGTTTCTGGGTATTCCACCTTCCATGAGATCATCAAGCCCGTGAATGCCCGTCTTAACCCTGTCATCCATTTAACCACCCATTACGATGCAACGAAATACTGTGGCAGCAAGTTGGTTTGCCTTAACTTATATTGTTTTCAATTGCTGCACCTTAGTATAAATATTTTCTCATGCGAATTGTATTTTGTATCTATGATTTTTGCCTGCACCCGAGGCGGCTGGAGAGCCGACGTTCAGAAAAACCGCTCAGGTATATTTAAATAGTTTTTCCTTCAAAAAGATAGATTTGCGCGCTCTTTGTTGGTGGTAGTTTGCCCGATGGCGAGAAAATAGATGTTGCTGCAAGCAAGTTGGTTCCGAAACATGAACTGTTATCTAAGGAAGAGGAAGAAAAACTTTTAGCGTCCTTAGGGATAAAGAAAACGCAGCTGCCCAAGATTAAAGTTACCGACCCGCAGTGCAAGTTGCTTGGGGCGAAGATTGGGGATGTCATAAAAATCCACCGCACCGATATGGGCCCAAACTTCTACTACCGCCGCGTCGTGAAGTAAACAAGCAATGCCTAGCCCGAAGGCTAGACGCCACAGCGCGCATGGAGAAAGGCTCGGAGAGGGGATTTGATGAAAGAAGAGTCTCTTATTGATTTCTATTTCCGTGAACATGCGCTGGTCAAACAACATCTGGATTCCTATAACAAGTTCATTGAAAGCGGGATTCAAAACGTTATAGATAAGGTGGGTGTAATCGATCCGAATGTTGAAGGCTACCAGCTGAAGCTGGGGAGGGTGCGCGTAGAGAAACCGACCATTGTTGAGGCGGACGGATCCCGGCGGCAGATTCTCCCGATGGAAGCGCGGATGAGGAACCTCACTTATGCTGCGCCTGTTTTCCTTGAAATCATCCCAGTATTCCAAGGTGTTGAGCGGAGGGGTGCGAGTGAGGTATTCATAGGCGAACTTCCAGTTATGCTCAAATCAAAACTGTGCCATTTGGACAATATGACGCGTGAAGAGCTGATAGAGGCAGGAGAGGATCCAAATGACCCGGGTGGTTATTTTATAATAAATGGCAGCGAACGCGTGCTCGCGTCAATAGAGGACTTGGCGCCAAACAGGATAATGGTTTCAAAGGAGAAGGACGGCACGCTCCTCACGAGCAAGGTATTCTCAACAAGGTATGGATTCAGGGCAAGATGCGCTGTTGAAAGAAAGAAGGATGGAAGCTTGACCACTGTTTTTCCCGCTTCACCAAAAGATTTGGGATTCATACCTGTCCTGCGGGCGCTCGGGTTGGAGAAAGACGAAGAGATTCTCGCTGCGTTTTCTGAATTGCTTGAGGTTAGGAATGACATACTCTTGAACCTTGAACTTGACACAAGCAAAGACATGAATGGCGCTTTTGACCATATTGGAAAGAAAGCCGCACCGGGACAGGCGAAGGAATACCAGAGGAAGAGGGCGGAGATATTGTTGGACACGTACCTGCTGCCCCACATAGGCACCACGCCTGAAGATAGAAAAGCGAAGGCATATTACTTGTGTAGGATGGCTGAGAGAGGCATACGCGTTGCGTACAAGCTTGCGCCGCAGGATGACAAGGACCATTATATGAATAAGAGGATAAAGCTTGCTGGAAATCTGATGGAGGAATTATTTAGGTATGCGTTCCAGTTCCTGATTAAAGATGTTGCATACCAGGCGGAGAGGGCAGCGGCGAGGGGCAGGAGGCTGGTGGTCCAGACGATTGTCAGGCCAGATGCTCTGAGCGAGAGAATCCGGTATTCAATGGCGACTGGCAATTGGATTGCTGGACAGCAAGGCGTTTCGCAACTGCTGGACAGAACGAACTATTTGAGCACGGTTTCACACCTGAGAAGAATTATATCGCCATTGAGCAGGAAGCACCCGCACTTCAAAGCGAGGGACTTGCACGGAAGCCACTGGGGGAAGTTGTGCCCAAATGAATCGCCCGAAGGCCCGTCATGTGCACTTGTCAAGAACATGGCGCTTCTATGTGAAATCTCCACGGGCGAGAAAGAGGAAAGCGTTGAGCAGTTGCTCAAAAAAGCCAATGTAAATATGTAATGTTGATGGAGCTGATGTTTGTGGTCAGGAAACGCGTAAAAAAGATTGCGAAACCTGAAAAATGCGCAGTTTATTTGAACGGCAGGCTTGTTGGCTTCCACTCGGATGGGGCGGCGCTTGCGAGATTTTTGAGGGAAAAAAGACGCGAGGGGATGTTGAGCCCTGAGGTAAATGTCGCGTATTTTGAAAATACGGAAGAGGTATTCATATCAACTGATGCGGGCAGGGCAAGGCGGCCGTATATAATAGTTGAAGACGGAAAATCCAAACTCACGCCCGAGATTAAAGAAAAATTGAAGAAACATGAGATAGATTGGAACTGGCTTGTGAAGAACGGCATAATAGAATATTTGGATGCGGAGGAGGAAGAGAACGCGCTGGTCGCAACGAGAGAAGAGAATTTAACCTCCGAACATACGCACCTTGAGATAGACCCCGTTTCAATAGTTGGTGTTGTTGTAGGGCAACTACCTTATCCAGAACATAACTCCTCACCTAGGATTACGATGGCTTGCGCAATGAGCAAGCAGGCATTGGGTTTATACGCAAGCAACATGAACCTGCGCATGGATTCGCGTGCGCATTTCTTTTGGTACCCGCAACAGCCCCTCATGCAGACAAAACCGTACAGGACCTTACGCATGTACGAGAGGCCTGCGGGAATGAACTTCATCGTCGCAATAACATCCCACTATGGGTATAACATGGGAGATGGGGTAGTTATTAACAGGAATGCTGTTGACCGCGCGCTTGGGCGCAGCTTCTTCTTCAAAACGTACGAGACAGAGGAGCGCAGATATCCGGGAGGGCAGAAGGACAGGTTTGAAATCCCGGAACCGACTGTGCAGGGCTACCGTGAAGAGCAATATTACAGGCACCTTGGGGAGGATGGTATTGTTGTTCCGGGAAGCGATGTGAAAGCCAAGGATGTTTTGATTGGGAAAACATCGCCACCGAGATTCCTTGAAGAAGTTTCAATCTTCGGCATTACGGAAGAGAAGAAGAGGGAAAATTCAGTCACTGTTAAGAGCGGTGAAGGCGGGGTCGTTGACTCTGTCCTGATAACAGAATCCCCGTCAGGAAATAAACTCGTAAAAGTTAAGGTTAGAACAATGATGACGCCACAACTGGGAGACAAGTTTGCCTCACGACATGGGCAAAAAGGAGTAATAGGAATGCTGGCAAACCAGGAGGATTTGCCATTCACGAAAGACGGGATAGTCCCGGACTTAATATTAAACCCGCATGCGATTCCTTCGCGTATGACTGCAGGCCATCTGATTGAGATGCTTGGTGGAAAAGCAGCCTGCCTTAATGGAGAAATTTTAGATGCAACTGCTTTCTCGGGCGATAAGGCGGATGAATTCCGCAAAGTGCTTGAGGCATACGGTTTCAGGCCTGATGGGAAGGAGATACTTTACGATGGGAATACGGGAGAGCAGATAGAAGCGGAGATTTTCATTGGCGTGGTTTATTACCAGAAGCTACACCACCTTGTTGCGAATAAGATGCATGTGCGCAGCAGAGGACCTGTCCAATTGCTCACCCACCAGCCAACAGAGGGACGCGCTAGGGAGGGCGGTCTGAGGTTCGGTGAAATGGAGCGCGACTGCCTCATTGGATACGGTGCATCTATGCTATTAAAAGAAAGGATGCTGGAGGAATCCGACAAGGCAGTGGAACTTGTTTGCAACTCATGCGGCAGCATTGGGGTGCACGACTACATAAAGAATAGAACCTACTGCCCAGTATGCGATTCAACCGACCTTGCTGAAGTTGAGATGAGCTATGCATTCAAACTGTTGCTGGATGAGATAAAGGCGATAGGAATCTTCCCGAGGCTCATCTTGAAGGATAAGGCGTGATGGTGATTTGCATGAATGGTAGGACTACGGAAAAGATTATAGATAAGATAAAATTCTCCCTTTTCTCACCGGATATGATTCGCAAGATGTCTGCGGCAAAGATTACTGTGCCGGACACTTACAATGAGGATGGCTATCCAATTGATGGCGGCCTCGTAGACCAGCGTCTGGGCGTCATAGACCCCGGCTTGAAGTGCAAGACGTGCGGGGGCAAAATCCGGAGTTGCCCGGGGCATTTCGGGCATATTGAACTGGTCCGCCCTGTCATCCATCCTGAATTCGCCAAAGCAATATTCCTGTTGCTGAAGGCAACTTGTGATAAGTGCCACCGGGTCCTAATTTCAAAGAAGCAGGTGGACGAATTCATGGCTGCGATGGCAGAAGAGGAGATATCTGATGAAGTGCTCGCGAGCATTAAAAAGAGGGGCACATGCCCACACTGTGGGGCAAAGCAGCAAGAGGTAAAATTTGAAAAACCGACCACGTTTTATATTGGTGAAAAACAACTTTTGCCAACCGATGTGCGTGACCATCTCGCAGGCATCCCGAATAGTGATTTAAAACTACTTGGATTGGACCCTGAATACGCACGGCCGGAATGGACTGTTTTGACAGCGCTTCTTGTCCCGCCTGTAACGGTCAGACCTTCAATTACGCTTGAGACGGGTGAGAGGTCTGAGGACGACCTTACGCACAAACTCGTAGATATAATGAGAATTAACCAGAGACTTGAAGCAAACATAAACGCAGGCGCACCGCAATTAATTATAGAGGACCTGTGGGAACTCCTGCAGTACCACGTTACGACGTATTTCAACAATGAAACTGCGGGCATACCACCCGCAAGGCACCGCTCTGGAAGGCCGTTGAAAACGCTTTCACAACGGTTGAAGGGGAAGGAAGGACGGTTCAGATATAACCTATCAGGAAAGCGTGTCAACTTCTCCGCAAGAACGGTTATTTCACCGGACCCGATGATTTCAATAAATGAGGTTGGCGTTCCGCTTGAAATAGCAGAGGAGTTAAGCGTTCCTGTGAAGGTGACAAAATGGAACCTTGAGGAATGCAAGAAGATTATTTTGCGCACCTCTTTCCCGTGCGCTAATTATGTTATTGGCGCGGATGGAAGAAGGAGGAAGATTACGGATAAGAACAGGCAGGAGCTCGCAGACGCGCTGGAACCTGGCAGCATCATTGAACGGCAGCTGCAGGATGGGGACATTGTATTGTTTAACAGGCAGCCTTCTCTGCACCGCATTTCAATAATGGCGCACAGGACGAGGATAATGCCGGGAAAGAGCTTTAGGCTCAACCTCGCAGTAACCCCGCCGTATAATGCGGACTTTGATGGAGACGAAATGAACCTCCACGTTCCACAGACAGAGGAGGCGCAGGTGGAAGCAGAGATATTGATGAAGGTGCAGAACCAAATCATCTCCCCAAGGCATGGGCATGCCATCATCAAGGGGCAGGAAGACCACGTTACGGGCGCGTATTATATGACGCGTGACGGCGTGACTTTCAATAAGGAGGATGCTTGCAACATACTTGCAATCGCAGGCATACACGAACTCCCAAAACCGGATGCTAAGGAAGGTGGCGAAGAGAGATGGAGTGGTAAACTCCTATTCTCCCAACTATTTCCGAAAGGGTTCAACTTAGAGTATAAATCAAAGCTTGGTGAAACCGTCAGAATAAAAGACGGGATGCTTGTCTCCGGCTCAATTGAATCAAAGGGATTTGAAAATGAAATAATTGAACGCATCGTCCGCAAGTATGGTCCTGAAGTGGCGGGCAGATTCATAGATAACGCCACGCGCATCTCGCTTTATGTAATAACAAAACATGGGTTCTCCGTGAGCCTTGAAAACTACACGCTTTCTGCTGAGGCGATGAAGAAGATTGAGGAGATAGAAGAGAACGCCAAAAGGGAAGTGGATGGCTTGGTGATGCAATATAAGAAGAAAACACTGGAGAGGCTGCCGGGCAGAACGCTGAGGGAGACCCTTGAAGAGCGCATAATGATGGTGCTTTCAAAGGCGAGGAACGCGTGCGGGAAGGTTGTTGAGGAATCGCTCGGCATGACAAACACATCAATACTGATGGCTAAGATTGGTGCAAGAGGTTCGCTGCTGAATGCAATCCAAATGGGTGCGATGGTCGGGCAGCAAGCGGTGCGCAGCAAGAGGCTTTCGCGCGGTTATAAGTCAAGGCCGCTCCACCACTTCAAGAAAGGAGACCTTGGAGCAGAGGCAAGGGGCTTCGTCCTTTCCAGCTTCACAAAGGGCTTAACGCCAGAGGAGTATTTCTTCCACTCTATGGGAGGAAGGGAATCACTCGTTAATACTGCGATAAGAACCGCAAGGTCGGGTTATATGCAGCGCAGGCTTATCAACGCGCTGCAAGACTTTGTGGTGCACAAGGATAGGAGCGTGCGTGATTCGCGCGATATAATCGTGCAGTTCTTATATGGAGGAGACGGGCTTGACCCAATGAAAGTCTCAAAGGATTTGCTTGAGGAGATGCTCACAAGCCCTGAGAGGGAGTAGTTGGATTGGGGGGTTTCTGATATGGCAAAGAAAGTGAATATGGCGGTTGAAGTTGGGGAAGCGGTTGGAATAGTTGCTGCACAATCTATAGGAGAACCCGGTACCCAAATGACCATGCGTACGTTCCACTACGCTGGTGTAGCAGAGCAGGTGCCCACCGGCTTACCCCGCTTGATTGAGATTGTTGATGTCAGGCGCGAGCCAAAGAAGCCTCTGATGAACATCTACCTGAAAGAGGAGTATGCAAAGGACGAAGCCAAAGCAAAGGAGGTTGCAGAGAAGATAGAGGAAGTGAATCTCAATAAGATAGCGGCGCTCCGCGAGAACTTTGAAAAAAAGGAGATAGAGGTTGAAATTCTTCCTGAACTGCTTAGGTACGAAGGGCTGGAGCTAGATGATGTGTTGAAGCGCCTAAAGGCGTCCGGAATAGGGAAGGTTGAGCAGACCAGCGAAACCAAGGTTGTGATAAAACCGAAAAGCGCAACGCTGAAATCAATCAGGAGAGCTACGGAGAGGCTAAGCGAACTCCACCTGAAAGGCGTAAGGGGGATAAACAGGGCGCTGGTGATGCACGAAAATGATGAATATTATATACGCACAGGGGGCTCAAACCTCGTTGACACGATGAAACTTCCAGAGGTTGATGTTGCCAGGCTATACACAAATAACATCAAGGAGATTGAAAGCGTATTTGGGATAGAAGCAGCGAGGAATGCAATAGTCTTTGAGGCGAAGCAGGTGCTGGATATGCAGAAGCTTGATGTGGATGTGAGGCATATAAACCTGCTCGCAGATGCCATGTGTATGGACGGTGCGGTAAAATCTGTTGGGAGGCATGGTCTTTCTGGGGAGAAGGCATCCATCCTCGCCAGAGCGGCATTTGAAGAAACGATAAAGCATCTGATAAATGCGGCGATAGAAGGCGAAGAGGAGAATCTCATTGGCGTTACTGAGAATATTATAATCGGGCAACCCGTACCCGTGGGCACTGGAACAGTCAAACTCGCGATGCAGCACCATAAAAAGTAATGCTTATAAACGAGAAGAACAACAAATTATAGTTTCTTCGGGGAAGGGAGGGCGTTCTTGTTTTACAGGGACGCAACACGCCTGAGTTTCCCGGGTGATTGAAGTGGTAGATGTAGGGAAAGCCATTAGGCTCGCAGTTGATACCGGAAAGGTGAAGTTCGGCAGCCGGGAGGCTGTAAAAGCAGCATTAAATGGAGAGGCAAAACTTATTGTCGTCGCCAGCAACTGCCCAAAAGCGGTTAAAGGCGACATAGAGTATTACTGCAAACTCTCAAAGGTTTCAACGCTGGAATATGGTGGTTCTTCGGTTGAACTGGGTTCCGTATGCGGAAAGCCTTTTCCAGTGAGCGCACTTATTGTGCTTGATGCGGGAACATCAAATATATTGGAACTGTCAAAGGTTTGATGGTTAAGGTTAAGGTGCGTAGCTGTGGTGGTCCTCTCAAATGATGAAATAAAATGCATTTCGCTTTTTGAGTCAATTACAGGGGCGGTTGCAGAGGACTGCCTTATTGAGCCCGGCAGGGTAGTATTCATCGTAAAAGAAGGGCATATGGGCCGTGCGATAGGCAAAGGTGGCTCTGTCATCAACAAAGTAAGAGAAGCGTTCAAAAAACAGGTTGATGTTTTTGAAAACGCAAGCACGCTGGAGGGTTTTGTGAGGCACCTGTTCCCAACTGTGCAATTGAAGGAGCTGAAAATCCTCGGGCGGGATGAAGAGAAGGTTGCACAAATATCTGTGAGTTCCAAGGATCGCGGCGCGGTCATTGGAAGAAACGGGGATAAGATAAAACTTGCAAGAATGCTTTTGGAAAGGAGGTATGGTGTAAAACTACGGTTGGTTTAACCGAGCTCGTGACGGTGGTTATGAATGGGTCGTGGTGACTTTGGTGCAAGGTATCTTGAAAGCAAGAGAAAAAGGGAAAGATGGCTTAAAAAGCCTTGGGCGAGACGCAAGCTCAGGCTTAAGGAGAAATATGATCCTCTGGAAGGTGCCCCGCAAGGGAGAGGCATTGTAATTGAGAAAAGAGCGCTGGAGCAGAAGCAGCCGCACTCCGGACTTATTAAATGCGTGCGTGTGCAGCTCGCGAAGAACGGGAAGATTATCACCGCATTCGCTCCAGGCGACGGTGCGATTAACTTCATTGATGAGCACGATGAAGTGGTGGTTGATGGGCTGGGCGGCTCGCAGCGCGGGCAGATGGGTTCCATCCCGGGCGTAAGGCATAAGGTAATAAAGGTAAACGGCGTCGCGCTCAGCGAACTCATAAAGGGCAAGAAGGAGAAACCGAAGAGATGAGGACTTGGTGGTGTTTATGGCTGGAAAACTTTTTGATAAATGGGATTTGGGGGAAGTGCAGATAACCGACCCCACATTCAGCGAATATCTCTGCCTTTCACAGGTTGGAATCCCGCATTCGCACGGAAGGCAAGCGAAAAAGCAGTTTGGCAAGAAGAAAGTCAACATTGTTGAAAGGCTGGTGAATAAGCTGCTCAGGGGAGGCACGGGAAGAAAGACGAGCGGCAAGGTCATACGCACAATGGGTAGGTTGCAGGGCAAAAAACTCAAGGCAATGAGGATAGTTGAGGAAGCCCTTGACGATGTTGCGGCCCGTACCAAGAAGAACCCTGTGCAGGTGCTCGTTGATGCGCTTCAGAACTCTGCACCCCGCGAGGATACGACAAGGGTGCAATTCGGAGGAGTATCCTACCAAGTGGCTGTTGACGTTAGCGCACAACGAAGGCTTGATATGGCTCTGCGCAACATATCGCTCGCAGCCATCATGGGCGCGTTTGATAAGAAGAAAACGCTTGCGCAAGCGCTTGCTGATGAGATAGTTCTTGCGGCTGCTGGCGACATCAATAGCTATGCGATAAAGAAGAGGGATGAGACAGAACGCATGGCGAGAGCCGCAAGGTAAGGCAACTAATGTTACAGAGGGTTGAGTAGAATGGTTAGAAAAGAATACGTAGTAGAAGAAGTTCAGAAGATGATGCACGACCCGCAGTATATACGGAATATTGCTATAGTCGCGCATGTGGACCATGGCAAATCTACGCTGAGCGACTCCCTTGTCGCGCGCGCGGGGCTTATGAGCAAAGAACTCGCTGGCCAACAGCGTGTACTTGACTTTGATGAGATAGAACAGGCACGCGGCATAACGATTAAAGCCGCGTACATTTCGCTTGGCTTTCAATACGAAGGCAAGGATTATTTGATTAATCTGATAGACACGCCGGGGCATGTTGACTTCGGCGGACATGTTACCCGCGCGATGCGTGCGGTGGACGGTATAATACTTGTTGTTGACTCCGTTGAGGGAATAATGCCACAGACGGAGACGGTGCTGAGGCAGGCGATGAAAGAGAAAGCCAAGCCCACCGTATTCGTAAACAAGATAGATAGGCTCATAAACGAACTGAAACTTACGCCGGAGCAGATGCAGGACAGGCTCATGAAAATAATCTTCGGAGTGAACAAACTAATCAAGCAATACGCGCCGCAGGACAAGGCAGAGGACTGGCTTATAAAGGTTGACAGGGGTAATGTTGCATTCGGCTCTGCTTACAACCGCTGGGCTATCTCCTACCCCATTATGCAGAAGAACAAGATTACATTCAAGGATATTTACAAGTATTGCGCTGCCCAAGACCACAAGAAACTTGTTGAGATGGCGCCCGTTGATGATGTAGTCCTTGAAATGGTAATAAAGCACCTGCCCAACCCTGTTGAAGCGCAGCCTTACCGTATCCCGGTTATTTGGAAAGGAGATATCAACAGTGAAGTTGGAACCCAGATGTGCAAAGGGGATCCAAACGGCAAGACAGTTATGGTCGTATTCGGAGTAGCCACCGACCCGCATGCTGGAGAGGTAGGTATAGGAAGGGTCTTCTCAGGCACCGTTAAGAAAGGCGTTGAAGTCCTTGTCCATGGCAAGCATGCGCGCGAAAAGATTCAACAGGTATCCATTTATATGGGACCTGAACGCGTCATAGTTGATAATATACCTGCCGGCAACATCGCCGCAGTTGTTGGGCTGCATGACCTCTATGTCGGTGAAACGCTCTCTGAAGTGGATATGGAGCCTTTTGAAGAAATAAAGCATTATTCCGAACCCGTGCTTACGAAGAGCATTGAGGCGAAGAACACAAAGGATTTGGTGAAACTTACTGAAGTCCTGCGCAATATTGCAAAGGAAGACCCGACTATCAAGGTTGAGATAAATCAGGAAACCGGCGAACACCTCATCTCAGGCATGGGCGAGCTGCACCTTGAAATAGTTGAGGAGAAGATTAAAAGAGATAATAAGCTTGAGGTTATAACCTCCCGCCCAATCGTAGTTTACAAGGAGACCATCGCCGGAAAGGCAGGACCTATTGAAGGCAAATCACCGAACAAACACACCAAATTTAAGGTGATGGTTGAACCGCTTGAGGAGGGCGTCATTGCCAAGATGATAGAGGGGGAGATTCCGGATGGCAGGCCAAAAGGCAAACAGCTGGTTGAGGTGTTGGTTGCCGCTGGAATGGATAGGGAAGAAGCGAAGAATGTGAAGGACATTTACAACCGGAATATTCTGATTGATGCAACAAAAGGGGTCCAGTACATGAACGAAGTGATGGAGTTGCTGATTGAAGGATTTGAGGAGGCGTGCAGGCAGGGACCCCTTGCCAAAGAAAAGGTTACTGGTGTGAAGGTGAAGATTGTTGATGCACTCATTCACGAAGATCCGGTCCACCGCGGTCCTGCGCAGATAATCCCTGCCATAAGAAGGCCTATCTACGCGGGCATGCTTTTGGCTGGCGATGTTCTGCTTGAGCCAAAACAGAAATTCACCATCCAAGCACCATCCCAGTATATGGGAGAGCTGATAAAGCAGGTGCAAGGAAGGCGCGGGCAGATGCTAGATATCCAACAGAATGAAACCGGTGAGGTCGTAACCTTAATTGCAAAGATACCTGTTGCTGAGACGTTTGGTTTGGCAAATGACTTCCGGAGCGCCACACAGGGCAGGGCAATCTGGTATCCGGAATTCGCTGGCTATGAAAAACTATCGCCAGACCTTCAAGCAAAGGTGGTAGGCGAAATAAGGGAGAGGAAAGGAGAAAAGAAGGAGCCACCAACACCTCAAGAATTCATGGATTGAATTCTTTTTCTCTTCTTTCTCTTCTTTTTTAAATTTCACGCATATTCTTAAAGTTGTACTTCCCCGTGGCTGTGGGACAAAATTGGACTATTCTTTCACTATAATAACATACGCACGATGCCCGATATACTTCTTTGGAGCATCTAGCTTTGCCGAATTTCCAAATGGAGTTATAGTCCTTTCATAGACCACTT
>Ga0207433_10002914_pt1 | contig 33835 bp, 33 predicted proteins | sample YelNatPaOPGAMG01_FD_187559 | JGI IMG/M metagenome (GOLD analysis project Ga0207433, IMG submission 187559) | Hot spring thermophilic microbial communities from Obsidian Pool, Yellowstone National Park, USA - OP-RAMG-01 (SPAdes) (version 3) | ecosystem: Environmental > Aquatic > Thermal springs... | reverse complement strand
TTCGTTTAGTTCGTTAATTTCGTTAATTAACTCAATTAACTAATCACTAATTAACTTCCTAACTTCCTAACTCACCTAACTTCCTAACTACTCAATACTCAATACTTACTACTCACTACTTAAAATAACTGACCTAATCTTATCCCTAATTGCCTTTGCGGTCAAGTTATACTTATCTAAAAGAATTTCTCTTTTACCTTGGGGAATAAATTCCGAAGGCAGTCCTATCCTTATTACCGGTTTATCCATTGCCTCCATAACCGCACTACCAAAGCCACCCTCTAAAATCCCTTCCTCTATAGTAAAAATATACTTTGGTTTAGAACTTACCTTTTTAAATAAATCAATATCTAAAGGCTTTACGAAACGCGCATTGATTAAACCACCAAAAAGACCTTCTTTCTCTAATAATTCTATTGCTTCCCAAGCAGGCATAACCATACTTCCCAAAGCAATAATTAAAAAATCTTTTGCCTCTTTTAAAACTTCTGCTTTACCTAATTTAATTTCATTTGGAATTTGGAATTTGGAATTTGGAATTTTATCTTTGGGATATCTTATCGCCACCGGTTTATTTAAATTTATCGCAAACTCTAACATCATCTCCAATTCTTTAGCATCTCTAGGCGCCATCACTACTATATTAGGTAAATTCCTTAAATAGGCAATATCGAATATCCCTTGATGCGTAGGTCCATCTTCACCCACAATACCTGCGCGATCAATTACTAAAACTACCCCTAAATTCTGCAAAAGTATCTCTTCAATAATCTGATCATAGGCTCTCTGCAAAAATGTAGAATAAATTGCCACTACTGGTTTAAGGCCTGCAGAAGCCAGGCCACCGGCAAAACAAACTGCATGTTCCTCCGCAATCCCCACATCAAAGAATCTTTCCGGAAAGTTATCCCGGAATCTATCTAAACCTGTTCCTTCGGGCATTGCCGCGGTAATGGCAACAATGCGGAAATCATCTTTGGCCAACTCTACTAATTTTTTACTAAAGATCTCGGTATAAGTAGGGATTTGACTTATAACCTTGGGCTTTCCAGTCTCTATCTCAAAAGGTGAAGCACTGTGGAACCTAACCGGATTTTCTTCTGCAGGAAGATAGCCTTTCCCTTTTTTGGTTATCACATGTAAAAGCCGTGGACCAGAAAGAGCCAAAATATTCTTTAAAGTAGGAATAAGTATCTCTAAGTTATGCCCATCAATTGGACCAAAATAACGAAAACCCAACTCTTCAAAAAATATTCCTGGAATAAATAAACCTTTTAATGCCTCTTCAAATTTATCCGCTAATTTTAATAGGCGTTTTCCTTTGGGAAGTCTATTTTTTATAAATTCCTCTAAAGAATGGCGAAAACGGTTATATATAGGTAAAGATATAATTTTATTTATATAGGTGCTTAAAGCTCCTACATTAGGAGAGATGGATAACTCATTGGTATTTAAAATTACTAAAAGGTCCTTCTTTAAGTGGCCAGCATTATTTAATCCTTCAAAACAAAGTCCGCCAGATAAACTTCCATCGCCAATTACCGCCACTACTTTATAAGAAGCATCTTTTAATAAATCTCTTGCACAGACCAAACCCAAGGCTAAGGATATGGCAGTGGAGCTATGGCCAGTGGTAAAGGGATCATAAATGGATTCATCTTTAGAAGGAAAACCGCTTATCCCTGCGTACTGTCTTAAGGTAGAAAAACTTTCATTTCTTCCCGTAAGTATCTTATGGGTATAGGCTTGATGCCCTACATCAAAAATAATTTTATCTTGAGGTAAATCTAAACAGTAATGTAAAGCAACGATGAGCTCTACTGTACCTAAACTGGAGGCAAGATGTCCTCCGCATTGAGAAACCACCTTAATTATCCTTTGTCTTATCTCCTGACAAAGGATAATTAACTGAGGTAAGGATAATTTTTTTAAATCTTTAGGCTTCTGGATATTTTCCAAAAACATATTAAGGAGTAGTTTCTTCTTTTTTTAAAATTATCAGTTCTACACTATAGGGATTGATCTCTAAATCTTCCTGATAACCTTCAGTACAGCTAATTATCTTTTCTTCTGCCGGCAAAAAATTACAATCCCAAACGCAGAGCTTACTTATAGAATAACGCTGATAAAGATAAGTCCCTTTAAGATTTGTAAGATTAAGTTTAAGGTACCTTTTTTTATCTTTAAAAAGCATAACCTTATTCTGCAACTGTTTTGCTTTATTAAGTAGACTTTTGAATCTCTCGCTTAAAGAAAAATTTTTTAAATCAAGACTACCGTTGATGAGTTTTTCTAAATCAAGGGATCTGAAGAGCCTAATAAGTATCTTTCTATCCCTTTCATTTAATAAACTGATATGGCGAAAAATATAATTTCTTCCCAAATGACTATCGATATAGTTAGAAACTAAAATTATAATATCCCCGTTTTTACGTGTGGCTAAAACCTGTAAAAATTCATCTAATGAAAAACAACCGTAAAACTTATTGCCCAAAGAACTTAAAAATAGAAAAAGATTGTATATGGATTTGGCATTACTGGAATAGGCAGTATCGATAGAATAGGAAAATATACCCCGATTTATATTTAATCCTTCGCGGTTATTCTGAAAATCCTCCAAACAAAAATAGACCTGATAATTTATCCCTGCTTCCCACATACTTTTGAGCCGATGGGGAATAAAACTGGCAGTAAGATAAGATTTTTCTGACCTTTCCTCTGACCAGTTTAAACCAGAATCGTAGTTCCACTCACTAATTATCAGGGGGATATTATCATCCATATGAAAATACTTCAGCCAATTGCGGATAAGCTCTGCAGGATATTTATTATAGATAGTAAGTTCTTTCTCTATCAGAGGGTCATCACTGAAAGCATGCCAGCTGATAAAATCTAAGGGCAGTTTTCTTTGACTACAGAATTTTATCAACTCATAGATAAGACTTTTCTCTGCAGAAAATATAGTGTTTCCGTTAATATTCTGAAACCAACTGCTTGTTCCCGGACCTCCTATAGGGATATGTAATTTATTTTTATTTTCTAATTCCTTTATTACCTTGGCGGTTGCCTCATATAAATTAAGGTAGTCCATTTTTGTACCCAAGAAAAAATCCTCACTATCCGGAGAAGACCAGACCTCATACCAGATATTATACTTTTTCTCTACGCTAAAATAGTAAATAATTCTTCTAATATAATTCTGCCAATTTTTAAGTTCTAAGGGAACACTGCGTTTATCTAAAACCTGACCCCAACCCGCAGGGATCCCGTATAAAACTAATATTACTTTTCCACCTGCATCAGAGATAATCTTAATTATCTTTTCATAATTGAAAAAAATCGTATTCTGTAAAACCGCATCATCCTTAACCGCTTCTATCTCCCAGAGATTAAAATATAAACGGAAAAATCCTCGCGCAAAACCGATCTCCGATTGCCAACGGCTAATCGCCTCTTTATTCGCCAGATGGTATGGCCAACTCACCTCGGTATGATAGCCCCTGCCACTTAAATCTATATTGGGTAAAAATACAGAGGGCAGTTCAGTAGTCTTTGAGTTAACATCCAAATTAAACTCTAAATCCTTTATCTGGCTAAAACCAAATTTATGTATATAAAAACTAATCACCAGAAAGAAAAATAGCGCCAATAAAAACTTTAAATTTATTTTTTTAATCATTGGCTAATAGTTTTCTTTGAATCCTTTGAATAGAAATAGCTTTACCCGTATCTTTATCTATCTCTATTAATACCGCCTCCAGATTTATATTTTCATTTGCTACTTCAAAACGTTGGGGGATGCCGGTGATAAATCTTTTCAGTACATCCTCTATTCTCCTCCCAATCACTGAATCAAAAGCTCCACACATCCCCACATCCGTAATATAGGCGGTTCCTTTAGGAAGGATCCGTTCATCTGCGGTCTGAGTATGGGTATGCGTTCCTAAAACTGAAGAGACCTGGCCATCTAAAAACCAACCTAAAGCCTTTTTCTCAGAAGTAGCCTCCGCATGGATATCTACTATAATTATTTTACTTTGCTGAGAAATCTTTTCCAGTTCCCTCTCTACGGTTTGAAAAGGACAATCCAGCGGTTCCATAAAGACTCTACCTAAAAGGTTTATCACCGCAATTTTAGTCTTACCATCTTTAAGGTCATATATTCCACTTCCTCTGCCAGGAGATAGCGCAGGAAAATTAAGTGGTCTAAGGATGCGGGGGTCTTTATCGATAATCTCAAATATCTCTTTCTTTCGCCAGATGTGATCTCCAGAGGTAAGCACATCTATCCCATAATCAAATAATTCCATACAGATCTTGGGAGTAAGTCCTGAACCTCCTGCAGCATTCTCACCGTTAGCCACAATAAAATCAAGTTTGTATTCCTCTTTTAATTTTGGCAAAATTACCTTTACTGCTTCTCTCCCCGGTGAGCCTACGATATCACCGATAAATAATATTTTAATATTATCCATTTCTCTTCCTAACTTACCTAACTCCCTAACTCCCTAACTCACCTAACTTCCTAACTCACCTAACTCCCTAACTCACCTAACTCCCTAACTCACCTAACTCCCTAACTCACCTAACTCCCTAACCTCTATTTAGCATACTCAATTGCCCGGGTCTCTCTAATTACAGTTATTTTGATCTGACCCGGATATTCCATTTCCTCTTCTATCTTTTTCTTTATGTCCCTGGCTAAATTGATCATTTCAGCATCGGTTATCTTATCCGGTTGAACAATAACCCTAATTTCTCTTCCTGCCTGAATAGCATAGGATTTCTCTACACCCTTAAAGAGATTAGCAATCGCCTCTAATTTCTCCAGACGCTTGATGTAGGTCTCTAAAGTCTCTCTTCGGGCACCCGGACGACTGGCACTGATCGCATCCGCAGCACAGGTTAAAACTGCATAGAGACTCTGAAAATTGGTCTCTTCATGATGTGCCTCAATAGCATGGACTACCTCTTCTGACTCACCGAATTTTCTTGCCAGTTCCGCACCGATTTTAGCGTGGGTTCCTTCTATCTGATGGTCTACCGCTTTGCCTATATCATGTAAAAGGCCTATCCGACGGGCTAAACGGCCATCTAAATTTAATTCTTCCGCCATCATTCCTAAAAGATAAGCGACCTCTTTGGCATGCTGTAAAGCATTTTGACCAAAACTACTGCGGTATTTCAGCCGACCCAAAAACTTTACCAGTTCCGGATGTAAACCGGTAATCCCTACTTCTAAAAGTGTGCGCTCGCCTTCCTCTTTTATCTTCTCCTCCATCTCTTTGGTAGTCCTCTCTACGATCTCCTCAATCCTTGCGGGATGGATCCGTCCATCAGCGATCAACCTTTCCAAAGCGATACGGGCAATCTCCCTTCTTACCGGATCAAAACAGGATAAGGTAACCGCCTCCGGTGTATCATCGATAATTATATCTACACCGGTAGCCATCTCCAGAGCACGGATATTTCTCCCTTCTCTACCGATGATCCTTCCTTTCATCTCCTCATTAGGAAGATTAACTACACTTATGGTAGATTCTACCGTATGCTCTACTGCACATCTCTGAATAGCCAAACTTATCATCTCCTTTGCTTTCTTATCAACCTGTTGAAGCAACTCTTCTTCCATCTTTTTGATGAGTGTAGCTTTCTCTATGCTTAACTCCTCACTTAAACGCGCCAGAAGGATCTTCTTTGCTTCTTCCGGAGATAACGAAGAGATTTTCTGCAAACGCTCCTTTTCCTCATTGATGAGTTGGGTAAGTTGAAGCTCTTTATTCTTTAAAATCTCCTCCTGACGGCTGATCCCCTCTAATCTAAGTTGGATATCCTTCTCTTTCTTTTCCAATAAATCTAACCGGCGATCTAAATTCTCCTCTTTTATATTAAGTCTTTTTTCTAAATCCGCTAACTCCTGGCGTCTATCTTTAGTCTGCTGTTCAAATTCTTGACGCAACCTTAAAAGCTCTTCCTTTGCCTCCAATGCCAATTCTTTACGACGGTTCTCTATCTCTTTTTTCGCCTCCTCAATGATCTCTTTTGCTTTAATCTCGGCGTATCTGGTCTTTTTTTCTGCTAAATACTTTCTTAATATATAACCTAAATATAAACTTAAACCGGAACTAAAAAAAAGCAGAATTATATACACCATCTATTATCCCTCCTTAAATATAATCTTATTTTTTAATTAGGCAAAAAGGACTCTTTTTACTGGCACATCGTGAGGTGAACAGGGAAGATAAGGGACGATCTGAAAATCGAAGGCAAGACCAATAGAAGTTGTTTTTTTGGGAAGATCCTTTAAGAAATTATCGTAATAACCCTTACCTCTTCCCAAACGTCTACCTTTTATATCAAAGGCAACTCCCGGAACAATCACTAAGTCCAAAGTTTGGGAAGGTATGGGTATTTTTTTAATAGGTTCTTTTATCCCATAAGGACCTTTTTTAAATTTTGTATCCTTTCCTATCTTACAGGGAATTATCTTTTTCTCTTTTGTTTTACAGACGGGAACCGCCACCATCTTGCCTTGCTCTATTGCCTCTTTAATCATCCCTCTGGTCTCTACCTCGCCGTTATATGCCAGGTAAAACATTATCCTTTTTGCCTTCTTAAAAACTTTTAGTTTTAAAAGTTTATCTTTTATTATCTGGCTTTTTCTTAGCCTTTCTTCTTCCCTCTGATTTTTTAAGGTAGATAAAATTTTACTGCGGAGCTTATCTTTTGTCAACATCTTTTAATCTTTTCTGCTGATAATCCTGGATCGCTGCCTTTAATGCCTGTTCAGCCAGAACCGAACAGTGCATCTTTATAGGAGGCAGTCCTCCCAATGCTTCTGCAACTGCACGATTGGTAATCTCTAATGCCTCCGAGATGGTTTTACCTTTGATCATCTCCGTAACCATAGAGCTGGTAGCCACCGCTGCCCCGCATCCAAAGGTCTTAAATTTTGCATCTACAATCACATCATTTTCTACTTTAATATAAAGCCTTAAGACATCCCCACAAACAGGATTACCCACATTACCCACACCGGAAGCATCCGGAATCTCACCTACATTGCGGGGATTAAGAAAGTGCTCCATTACTTTCTCAGAATAAATTGGCTCTACCATATTATTTTGAAAGAATTAATTTATGGGGACGGATGTTCTTTTGATAGTTTTTGGGAGATTGTATCTTCTGAAGATTATAAAGCTTGTTATTTTGGGCCATCTCTTTGTAAATCAAAACCCAAACACAATCCTTTTCTTTATCTACCTCACATTTACCCTTATCCATACCTCCGCAGGGACCATTTAAAATCCCTTTGGGACATAAAGTCAAAGGACAAAATCCTTCGGTTAAATCTAAAAGACAATCTCCACATAAGGAACATTTTTCTAAAAAATTTCCCTCTTTATCTACTACTCCAATAAATAAACTATTACATCCAGGAATGACTTTCTGGCCAAAACGATTATTATCTTTAACTGACTGAACTCCTAAACCGCAAGACAAAACCAAAATTACCTCTGCCTCTTTTAAACTCTTTATATTTTTAGCAAATTCCTGCTTAATCTGTGCGGAAATACAAGGAGCTTTCGGAACAGCCCAGCCTAAAATCTCTTTACCTTCAGCTTCTAATTTTTCTTTTAACTCTAAAACTTCTTTTTCTCCGCCAGTTTTGCAGGTTGTGGAACATTCTCCACAGCCAACTATAAAAATCTTTTTATAGTCTTTTAAGGAATCAATGAGTTCAGAAATTGGTTTTTTCTCGGTAATAATCATCTCTTAATTAAAAACCCCGCGTTTGCCGTCGGGTAAGGAGTAGGTTGAACCCTCTTCTTTAAGTGGGTGCCTCTCAAAGTCGTCCCGCAGACGCACTTTGAAGTCCAGCTCCCTTAAAAATGGTGTTGGCTCACCTCTTTTGCCTTCTCCGACGCGCAACGCAGGGTATCCTTTACTACTACCAAAATAATTATAGCACATCTTAAATTAAAATCAAGTATTTATCTAAACTGGACAGAGAATTCCTCTTTCAATGAATTGCAAAGGAGACTGTGTTCAGAATCTGCCTCTTCATCAGTTAAGGTATGGGTATCACTATAATAAAGACAACTTAAGGTAACCCCTTTAAAACCAGAAGGTATAGGACTTCCTTTATAAAAATCGATTACCTTTATTTCTTTTAAGAGCTTAAACCCTCTGTTATTTATCCTTTTTAAAATCTCTTTTAAAGAGATATCTTCTTTTAACACTAAGCTTATATCGCGACGTATTCCTGGATAAGGGGCTAATGGCTTATATTTTTTATTTAAATCCATAAACTTTAACATTGCCTCTAAATTTAATTCCCCTACAAATACATCCTTTTTGTTTATATCAAAACGCTTAACCACCTCAGGCTCAGCTTTCCCTAAATAACCTAACCTCTCTCCCGCAAACATTACCTTAAATCCCTCTTCTAAATAAGCTAATTCTTCCAAAACAAAATCAAAATCCTTTATCCCTATACTTTTTAAAATTAATTCCACAACTCCTTTAAGATGAAGGATGGTAAAATTATCCTCGGTTTTTCCACAATCCCTTAAAAAAATCTTCTTCCCACATAAAGCCAGCCCTAAAAAATTAGTCTCCTTTAAGCCTTCGAATACTTTACCTATCTCAAAGATACAGACCCCCTCTTTATGCTGAATATTTTTGCTAATGCAGAACAGAAGTCCAGGCAAAAGGGATGGTCTTAAGATTTCCTGCTGATTAGAAAGGGGGTTGGCAATAGGAAGAGCTTTTTCAGGATCCATCTTTAGGTTCTTTAAAATCGTCTTACTGATAAGGCTATAATTTACCACTTCAAAAAAACCCTGACCAACAAGGATATTTTTTATCTTGGAAAGAATTCTCCGGTTAATTTCATCGGTATCCAGAGGTTTTATGTAAGGTAAAGTTTTAGGAATCCTATCGTAACCCCAAAGTCGGGCTATCTCCTCTATTAAATCGATCTCTTCTTTTACATCCTTTCTAAATGAGGGAACTTCGACCTTCAATTTCTCATTAAAACTTTTTATCTTAAAACCCAAACCAGTCAAAATTTTTCTTATTTTATTTTTTTGAATAGTTACCCCCAGAATATTCGTTATATTATCTGGATTAAAAATTATTATCTTTCTCTTTTTGGGAATATCCGCTGTTTTCTTAAATAAGAGGGTTTTACCCCCGGCTAATTTTTCTATTAAATTAACCGCATAGTCGGAAGCAAAAATTACATTATTGATATCAACATCTCTTTCAAAACGATACTGAGATTCAGAAACTAAACCCAGCAGTTGACGCATCCGACGGATAAGGAGGGGATTAAATTTAGCAGACTCAAGGAGGATATCCTTAGTATGTGTATCTACCTCTGTATCTTTGCCTCCCATAATTCCCGCAATTGCAATGGGTCTCTGACTATCCGCAATCACCAGCACATCCTTATTCAGAACAAAAACCCTTCCATCGATAGTGGTAATACTTTCATTATCTTTTGCCCTCCGTACAGAAATAAGATCACCTTCTAATCTATTCAGATCAAAGGCGTGCAAAGGCTGACCCAAAGTAAACATAACATAATTGGTAATATCTACAATATTATTTACCGTTCTACAGCCGATAAGTTCTAACCTTTCTTTTAACCAATCCGGAGAAGGAGCAACTTTTACTTCCTTAATTATTTTAGCGGTATATAAAGGACAATCCTCTTTGCTTTCAATATTTATTTTGAATTTTTTATTAGATACAAAAATTTTACTATACGCTAAACGCTCTACGCTATCCCCTATTAATTTTTGACCCGTAATTGCGGATACTTCCCGGGCAATCCCTAAAACGCTTAATAGATCCGGCCGGTTAGAGGTCACCTCAATTTCAAAAACCCAATCATTATCCTCTTTCTTTAAAGAGGTAACTTCTAAGCCCGCCAGGGTGAAAGCTTCTGCTAATCTCTGAGGTGATAATTTTATCTCTACAAAATCTTTTAGCCAGTTAAGGGTAAATTTCATCTTATTTTAAAACTGTTCTAAAAATCTTAAGTCATTTTCAAAGAATAACCTTATATCATCGATACCGTACTTTAACATCACGATCCTCTCTATCCCCATACCAAAGGCAAAACCCTGCCATTGATAAGGAGAATAACCCACATTTTTAAGAACCTGAGGATGAATCATCCCACAACCTAAAATCTCCAGCCACCCTTTCTTAGAACAAACAGAACAGCCTTTACCTTCACAGATAATACAGGAGATATCCACCTCTGCGGATGGTTCGGTAAAAGGAAAATAGTGTGGGCGAAATCGCATCTTAATTTTTTCTCCAAATACCTTTTTAGCAAAATGATAGAGTACTCCTTTAAGGTCAGAAAATTTTACATCTTTATCCACTAAAAACCCCTCTATCTGATGGAACATAAAGGAATGACTTGCATCCACCGCATCGGGTCGATATACTTTTCCCGGAACCACTACCGCCAGGGGTGGCTTTTTAGATTTCATCACCCTAATCTGGACAGGTGAGGTATGGCTTCTCAATAACAATCTTTGGGATCTGGAATTGGGGGTTTGGGATTTTATATAGAAGGTATCGAATACATCCCGGCAAGGATGTTCTAAGGGGATATTTAAACCGGTAAAATTGTTATATTCGGTTTCTATCTCTGGACCTTCCACCACCGAAAAACCCATACTTACAAAGACATCACAGATCTCATCGATCATCCCAGTTATGGGATGAAGGGCTCCTACCGCTTGCGTAATCCCCGGCAGACCTATATCAAAACTAAATTTTTTCTCTTTTAATTTTAAAGATGCTTTTAATTCATCTTCCTTGATCTTTAAAAACTCTTCTATTCTTTGTTTTAAAGAATTAATGCGTCTGCCTAAATCTTTTCTTTCCTCAAGAGAAAAATTGGGTAGAGCTGAGGTAAGTTGGGCAATTATACCCTTTCTTCCCAGATAACGCAGACGAAGATTCTCTAAAGTCTCTGGTGAATCTACGGTATTAAAATCTTTTTCTAAATTTTTTTCAATCTCATCAAGATTAAAATTAGACATAAAATCCCCCAGATAATTATCGCTAAATTTAACTTATACCTAATTAATCTTTGCGGAATAACTTTACCTTCTTTAATCAATGTAATTTCTTCTGCATGTATATCAGTTTCACCTAAGTGTTCTTTACAGGAACGATTAAATCTGCCTTTCACCCTAATCTCATCTCCCTGGTATTTATAACTACCGGTATATTTAGGTATAAACTTTATCTCTGAAGGAACCCAAACCCCTATCGCTAGATCTCTGTCCTTTACATTAAGCCAACAGCCTCCTTTACGGCACATCATTTCACCGATTATCTCACCCTCATAGGTGATCTCTTTACCATCAAAAAATTCTTGTCTACTCAGCAATTCTTTACTCGAGATAATTTGGGCATAGAGAACAACGGGAATAAAAAAGAGAGTATAAATAATTATAACACAAATTTTCTTTTTATACCTGAACATAATTATTTACCTTTTATCATCGCCACCAAAAACCCTAACAGAGTAAATATAGACATAAACTCCAAACGACCGATCCACATCTGTAATATATAGGTGATTTTTAAAATCGCCGGCATCCCTACTTGGGTAATCCCTAAAGAAAGCCCTACATTAGCAGAAGCAGAGGTAGATTCAAAAAGTGCTTCCAAAAAAGGATAACCCAATCCTACCGCTACTAAAGTCCCCCCAAGATATAAAAGGATATAACAGATGGTGATTAAAAGACTGGAACGAATCTGTTTATCCTCTAAAATCAACTCCTTAATGTGATGGAATTTTTCTACCACTATACTGGATTCAGGAAGCAGGATCTTTTTAATATCCTCAACAAGGGTCTTAAAGATAATTCCGATACGCAGGACCTTTATCCCCCCAGTAGTAGAGCAGGAACTACCTCCCAACCCCATTGCCAAAATCAAACCCAAGATCGCCAGCGTAGGCCAACGGTTTAACTGTGAGGAATCTAAAGTACTAAATCCTGTACCGGTATGCGCAGAAAGTAAATGATAAAATCCTTTACGGAAATATCCGAGTAGCCCCGGATATAACCCCCTTTTTTGAGTTAAACCCAAAAGTACAATTATAAAAATTAACGCGGAACTAAAGACAAATGTAATTAATTCAATATTCTTCATTATCTCTTTACGATTTCCTGACCAAAGACAGTAATGGAGTTTAAAATTAATTGCCCCTAAGATCATGATGATCAAGGTGATAAATTCAAAAAGAAAACTGTGATAGTATGAGATATTCTGAGAATAGGGGCTAAAACCACCTGTATCAAAGCCAGCCATAAATATACACAGACCATTAAAAATAGCCAGCGGTGGTTTCATCCCTTCACATATTCCAATTATCGATAAAATTCCTGCACCTAATACCAGATATACAAAACTTACCAGCCAGATAAACCGCGCAGTGGAGATGACGCTTGGCAGAATCCTTTCTTCCCTTGCCTCTCCCACATACATTTTAAAGGCACCAGAATAACCCCTTATCAGAAAAGAAATCGCTACAATCACAATACCTTGCCCTCCCATAAACATCAAAAGATGTCTAAAAAAGTTGTGGGTAAAGGAAAGGTGATCTAAATCTAAAACTAAGGTAAGCCCGGTTGTAGCCAGCCCTGACATTGCTTCAAAACAACTATCTAAGTATGAGGCGTAGTGCCTGCTTAAGTATAAGGGAAGCGCTCCCAAAAACATTGCGGTCAACCAACCTAAACAGACTACCAACATCCCATGCATCCATCCCATCTCTTTTTCTATTCTAAATAACCTTATCAGAATAAATCCTAATATAAAACATATACCCGACGTAAAAAGAAAATCACATAAAGGTTCAGGTTCTTTAAAAAGAACAGCTACCAGAACCGGAAGAAAAGTAAAAAATCCTACTCCCACAATAATTCTTCCTAAATAATGTAGGATAAGTTTTATGTCTTTGGTGACTGGTTTTATAAACATCTAAGATATAAAATTATTTCCGTAAGGATGAGGGCTAAAAGGATGATAAAAAGGGTATATAAAATTTCGGTGGCAATCCCTAAAATTACATTCAGTATCTTTCCCATCTATAGATTACCGATAAGTGAGGTGATGAGTTTTTTTTCATTCTCAATAAGGGTAAGGGCAACGATATCATCACCCACTTTTAAAATGGTATCTCCTTTAGGAATGAGTACCTCCTGACCCCTGATGATGGAAACTAAAACTGAATCTTCGGGTAACTTGATCTCTTTAACCGCTTTATTAATTACCGGAGAATCTGCAGGTAAATCTACCCTTACCAAGGAGAGTTTCCCTTTCTTAAAACTCAAAAGAGAAACAAAATCTGAAAAAGAAACCTCCTCTTCAATAATCTTAGCTAATATGGCGGTAGCATCTATAGGAACATCTACTCCCAGCTCAGTAAATAACCTTTCATTTTTGGGGTCATTTACTCTGGCAACGGTTCTCCTTACCGAAAAACGCTCCTTGGCTAATTGACAGATAATTAAATTATCCTCGTCGTCTCCGGTAACCGCTGCCACCACATCTGCCTGGCTTGCACCTGCCTCCTCTAAATAACGGGGATCGCAACCATCTCCGTTGATAATCAGAACCTCTAACTCCTCTGCCAACTGACTACATAAGGCTTTATCTTTTTCTACTAAAGCTACAGTATGTTTATCAGAAGAGAGGTGTTTCGCCAAAAAATAACCTACTTTACCTGCTCCTACGATTATGATATACATATTTTTATATATTCAATTTTTCTTTAATCTTCTCCAAAAATTCTGTCTTCACCAGCCCTAAAACGATATTTCCCTTTTCTAAAACGGTATTTTCTTGCGGTAAAATCACTCCCTCTATCTTTTTTATTGCCACCACCATAAATTCTCCTGCGATATTTAAATCCTTTACCCTCTTACCCTTTAGCCTCTCATCCACCTCGATCTCTAAAACCCCAACCTCCTTGCTCTCAATTAAATAACTGGAAAACCTACTTTCAATAATCTTATCCCTAATCATAGAGGCAAAAAGCAAAGTTCCGCTGATCACATCTAAACCCAAAAGATGATAGATATGTGCCCGGGCAGGATCATATACTCGCGCAATTACCTTGGGAACCTTAAAAATTTTTTTCGCTACCTGTGCAGAAACTAAATTGGTATTATCTCCGTTAGTTAAAGCACAAAAAGCATCTGCCTTTTCTATGCCTGCCTCTTTTAAAAGCTCAAGGTCAAAGCCATTCCCGACCAAAGTTTGCCCTTCAAATTTTGGACCTAAACGCAAAAATGCCTGCGGATTCTTATCAATGATTACTACATTATGCCCTTCCTGAGAAAGTAATTTTGCTAATTCCGAACCTACTCTTCCGCAACCCACAATTATTATATACATATCTTATTTACAGGCCTCTATCAGTTTATTAAAGCCCTCCGGATCCTTTACCGCCATCTCTGCTAAGACCTTGCGGTTAAGCTCTATCTTCGCCTTCTTTAAACCACTAATAAATCTATTGTAGCTTATCCCAAAATTTCTACAAGCAGCATTTATCCGCGCTATCCAAAGTTGGCGGAAATTCCTTTTTTTTGCTTTGCGGTCACGGTAAGAAAATACCCAGGCACGCCTTAAAGTTCTTAATGCCTGCTGGTACTGCTTTGAACGATCACCCCAGAAACCCTTTGCCTGCTTAAGTACCTTTTTATGCCGTTTGTGTCTCCTCACTGCTAACTTTACCTTAGCCATAGGGAAGTAACCTCCTGATTAATCTTTTTACTTTTTTACTCTTTAAAAAATTAGCTTTTCCTAAACTCCTTTTCCTTTTACCCGACTTTTTAGAAAGGAGATGACTGTGCCCTGAGGAAAAATATTTTATTTTACCTTTTTTGGTAATTTTAAAACGCTTGGCTATGGATTTAGAAGTTTTATTAAATACCATACCTTTTTATTATGCTTTAGGGGCTAAAGTCATCCCCATTACTTTACCCTCTAAAAGGGGTTCTTTTTCTACCAAAGCAAAATCCCGCGTGTCCTGAATTAAGCGCTCCAAAAGCTTTTTACCTAAATCCAAGTGTTCAAGTTGTCTACCTTTAAAAAAAAGATTAACCCTTACCTTATCTTTTTTCTGAAGAAAACCGATGAGTTGTTTTAACTTTATCTGATAATCATGCTCATCAATATTGGGCGAAAGATGAATCTCTTTTAAATGAATCCGGTGTTGATGTTTCTTTGCGAGCCTTTCTTTCTTTTCTTGGTCGTATTTAAATTTACTGAAATCCATAATCCTACAAACCGGAGGATTTGTCTGTTGCGCTACCTCCACTAAATCCAAATCATACTGATTAGCCATCTCCAGAGCAGCCTTTAAAGAAACGATTCCTAACTGCTCACCATTTGGGCCGATAAGTCTTACCTGGTCTGCATTTATCCTTTCGTTAATCCGGACAAACTTTTTGATTTTAACCACCTCCTTTAAATGCTAAAAGATTTTACCTAAAAAATCAACTGTTTTTGGATCTCCTGAATAAACCTTTCTAACTTAACCTCCCCTAAATTTCCCTCTTTTCTTTTCCGTATCGAAACCGTACCCTTTTTTACCTCCTGATTACCCACAATTAAACAGTAAGGGATTTTCTCTAATTCTGCTTCCCGGATACGCTTATCTAAGGTCTCATTATGATGATCAATTTCTACCCGCAGACCTGTCTGTTTTAGTTCTTTTTCTACCTGGGAAGCATACTCTAAGAAACTTTCACTTATCGGAATAATCCTTATCTGAACCGGCGCCAGCCATAAAGGAAAATCTCCCGCATAATGCTCTATTAATGTGCCGATAAAACGCTCCAAACTTCCCAAAATAACCCGATGGATCATAATCGGCTGGCTCTCTTTACCTTCACTATCGATATAGGTTAAAGCAAACCTTTTAGGTAAGGCAAAATCACATTGGATAGTAGCGCATTGCCATTTTCTCTTTAATGCATCCTTCAATTTTATATCTATTTTAGGACCATAAAAAGCACCTTCACCAACATTGATTTTATAGTTAAGTGTTTTTTCCTTTAATGCCTCTTCTAAAACCTCTGTTGCTTTCTGCCAATCCTGCTCTGTACCGATATATTTTTGAGGCCGGGTGCTTAATTCTACTACCAGATCATTAAATCCGAAAATCCTCATCGTCTCTACCACAAAGTCGATAATCCCTTTTATCTCTGCATTAAGTTGCTCCGCTAAACAGAAGATATGCGCATCATCTTGGGTAAAACCCCTTACCCTCAAAAGTCCATGCAATACACCTGCTTTTTCTCGACGATAAACTGTGCCTAACTCAAAAAATCTTAAAGGCAGTTCCTTATAGCTTCTTAAGCGGGATTTATAGATAAGGATATGCCCAGGACAATTCATCGGTTTTAAAACAAACTCTTTGTCTTCTATTTTAAAAGTGTACATATTTTCTTTATAATATTCGTAATGTCCGGAAATACGCCAAAGTTCTGCTTCCATAATATGAGGAGTATTTACTAATAGATAACCGCGTTTAAGGTGTTGTTTTTTTAAAAAATCCTCAATAATACTGCGCAAAATTGCACCTTTAGGATAATAAAAAACCAAACCTTGACCTGCCTCTTCAGGATAAATATCAAATAGCTCTAAAGCAGGTCCTAACTTACGATGATCGCGCTTTTTTGCCTCCTCTAAATTCTTAAGATACTCTTCTAATTCTTCTTTGGTTTCAAAACAGGTGCCATAGATTCGACTAAGCATAGGATTAGTTTCAATCCCATGCCAATAGGCGCCTGCCAGGGAAAGCAATTTAAAGTGTTTTATTTTACCCGTAGACTCTACATGCGGACCCCGACACAGATCCACAAAATCTTTACCGGTTCTATAAATAGAAACCGTGCTATCCGGAATTTCCTCTAACAATGCTAATTTATAATCCTCTTTTAAATCCTTAAATATTCTTTTTGCCTCTTCTTTGGGAATCTCTTCTCTTGTGAAAGGAAGGTCTCTTTTAATAATCTCTTGCATTTTTTCCTCTATCCTCTTTAAGTCCTCTTCAGTAAAACCTTCCTTTTTATCAAAATCATAATAAAAACCTTCCTCGATAGAAGGACCTATACCCAATTTAGTATCTGGCCATAATTCTTTTACCGCCTGCGCCATAATATGGGAACAGGAATGTCTTAGAGTCTCTAAATCCATAAGATTTTATTCTGGTGGGCGCAAGAGGATTTGAACCTCTGACCTTTTGTATGTCAAACAAACGCTCTAACCAGGCTGAGCTATGCGCCCAAAATTTTTGGGCAAGGAGGGAGTCGAACCCTCACATCCGTAAAGGACCCAGGATTTTAAGTCCTGTGCGTATGCCATTCCGCCACTTGCCCTTTTATTTCTGTTTTTAAAGAGGCGTGGAGCGGATTCGAACCGCTGAATAGCGGTTTTGCAGACCGCTGCCTTACCACTTGGCTACCACGCCGTTTTAAAATATCTTTTTACCTCCTTAACAATTGCTTCTACCTCCACCATCCTGCCTAAACCGGTTTTTCCCGAAGCAAGTTTTCCTTTTTCTGGACCGATAAATCTATATCCTAAGGATTTTAATTTCTTAATATTTTGCTGGACAATTTTATTTTTATACATATTCTCATCCATCGCAGGGCATATCCAAACCGGCGCTTTTGTGCTCATCACCAAAGAGGTTAATAAATCATCCGCTAACCCTGAAGCGATCCGACCAATTAAATCTGCAGTAGCGGGAGCAAGTAAAACTAAATCTGCTTTTTCTGCCAAGGAAATATGTTCTATTTTATAATCATAACTTTTGGAAAAAAGCTCAATATAAACTTTATTCTCCGAAAGACGCTCAAATAAGAGGGGTTGGATAAATTCTTTTGCCCGGGATGTCATCACTACGGTAATATTAAAACCTTCTTCTTTTAACCGACGCAAAAGGAGACAACTTTTATAAATAGCAATGCTGGCACTTACGCCCAAAATTATCTCTTTATTTTTCAACCTTTGTCTTCTCCTTAATCCTTACTTTTCCTTGGGCAATCTCTTCCAAGGCAATCGTAGAAGGTTGAGGAGAATTCACATTTTTAATTAAACGGGGTTGTCCTTCCGCAATCTCGATTGCCCTTTTGGAAGCCACAATTACCAACTTATATACCGAATTATCCGCTTTATCTAAAAGTTTCTCTAAGGGTACGTCTGCCATGGCGATAAAATTCTATCTCCTTTAAGATAATTTCTCTTAAATCTTTTAGGGTCTGTTTAAAATTATCATTTACCAGCTGATAATCATAAAATTTTACCTTCTTTAACTGTTTTTTAGCTAAATTAATTCTTGCCAAAAGCTGATCTCTCTCTATCTTCTTTTCCCTTTTGAATATCCTCTTCTTTAATGCCTCTACTTTAGGCGGAAGGATAAAGATAGTTACCGTCCTTTTCGGATAAAGCTGTTTTATCTTGAAAGCACCCTTTTCATCTAAACATAAAAGGATATGATACCTTTTCTTCAGTAAATCCTCAAAATAATCTCGGTATGTCCCATAATAATAATCTAAAAACTTCGTCCATTCAAGTATTTTTTTTGCCTTTAGGTCCTTTTTAAACTCTTCTTCCGTGATAAAGAAATAATCCTGATTATTTTTCTCACCCTTTCTCTTAGGTCGGGTAGTAAAAGAGATACTGCGTCTCAGTTTACCTTTTAAATCCTTATCCTTAAGGAGTTCTTTAATTAAGGTAGTCTTTCCCGAACCCGAAGGGCCAGAGATAACAAAAAGAAGATTCCTATTCCACATTTTGGACCTGCTCACGCATCCGTTCAATCTGGGTCTTTATCTTTATACTATAAGTGATCACTTTTGGATCGAAGGACTTAGCACTTAAAGTATTTATTTCCCTCTGCATCTCTTGGATAATAAAATCTAACTCCTTACCCCCTGCGGAGTCCTTATCCAATTTTGTTTCCAGATTAGAGATGAGGAATTTTAAAAGATTAATTTCTTCCGTGATATCCCTGCTATTTAAAAAATTAATCTTTTCTTCCGGATTTTTAATCTCCTTTGCCTTATCTTTTATTGCTTTCTCCGCTCTTTTTTTTAAATGCTGGAGAGTCTCTTTTAGAACCCCACAGCCTCGCTTTAACTCCTTATATATCGCCTCCCCTAAACTTTCTCTATGTTTTAAAAATCTCTCCAATGCCCAACCAAAGGTCCTTTTTATTCTTAACTCCTGAGCTTTATCTTTTATAGGATTATTTCTACTTAAAACTCCACCCAGATTTATCAATGTTTCCAATTTCGGCTTCTCCTCTATGGATAACTCTTTTCTTAAATCTTCGAGGAGAAAAAAATACTTACGGAGCAATTCTTTATTGAGAAAAAGTTGATTAAAACCGGGGGAGGTTATTTCCAAAAAAACCATCACCCTTCCCCGCTTAATCTTCTTTTCTATCTCTTTCTTAAGTAAACTCTCTAAATAAGTGAAACCTTCGGGAAGATTAAAAAAGACCTCCAAGAATTTATGATTGCTCCCTTTTATTTCAAAATAAATCCTCTCCTCTTTATTTTTCCATTGCGCCTTACCAAAACCAGTCATTGATCTTAGCATATTTCCTTCCTTTTTAAGCCCAAACCCTTACCCTTTTCTCTTTCTCTATAATTTCTTTGGTAGGATAAAGTTCCACAATTATCTCGTCAGGTTGAAACCAGAGTTTTATTTCCCTCTCCGCTTCCTTTTCATTAGCGGATACATGGATTACATTTTCATAGACACCAGAAGTAGTAATCCTTCCATAAGCACCCCGAATAGTAGTCGGATCCGCCTCTTCAGGATTGGTGGCACCAGCGAGTTGCCGACATTTATTAATCGCATCCTCTCCCCAATAAATTAAAGCCATTACTTTGCGCCGTCCATGGAGTTCACCTTGGATATACTTAATCACTTCTTCAAAAAAGGGCTTATCTTTAAGATGCTTGTAATGTTCTTCTGCTAATTCCCGAGAAACCCTCACTATTTTGGCAGCGACAATCTCTAATTTAGTTTCCGAAAGTCGAGTTAAGATATTTCCGGTTAAAGATTTCTTTAAACCATCGGGTTTTATTAAAACTAAGGTTGCCTGGTTCATATCACCACCTTCTTTAAGAGTTCTAAGATCCTCTCCAAATCTTTTGGAGAATAAAATTCAATTTGGATAAAACCCCGTTTACGACCTTCCCTAATCCTTACTTTGGTGGAAAAAATATGTTGTAATTCCTCTTCTAAACTCTTTAAATAGGGATTGAGTATTTTCTTTTTAACTTTTGTTTTCCGGCCAGAAACCTTAAAGATCAAATTTTCTAACTCTTTGACAGACAAAGAATTAGCAATAATTTCCTCCGCAATAATTTTTTGCTTTTGGGGATCTTCGATTTCTAAAAGCAATCTACCTTGGGCAAAAGAAATCCTTCCTTTTTTTATCTCTTCTTGGATTTCCGGAGGTAATTTTAATAAACGCAGGATATTTGTTACTGTAACTCTTGATTTTCCAATTATTTGGGCAATTTGTTCTTGAGTTAAGCCGAATTTATCGATTAAATATTGAAAAGCCTTTGCTTCTTCAATCGGATTTAAATCTTGACGCTGAATATTTTCAATTAAAGATAATTCTAAAGATTCTTCGTCATTTACTTGACGGATAATTGCAGGTATCTCTTTTAAATTCAATAACTTAGCAGCGCGCAATCTTCTTTCACCCGCAATTAATTCATAATCTTGACCCTTTTTTCTCACTAAAATTGGCTGGAGAAAACCTTTTTCTTGAATAGAATTACAAAGCTCCTTTATACTTTCTTCATCAAATTCCTGCCGGGGTTGATAAGGGTTGGGCTTTATCTGCTCTAATTTTAAATAAACTGTTTTTTCATATTTTTCTAATTCTTCTGTGGGTAAAATAAGCGCTTCAATTCCCCGTCCCAAACTTTTCTTCTCCATCTTCCTCTCCTTCATTTTTTTCATCAGTTAAAGGTAAGCCCAACAGCTCGCGGGTTAACTCGAAATATTTGCGTGCTCCTAAAGAATGATTATCATATAATGCAATTGGTTTACCAAAACTAGGAGCTTCACTTAATCTGACACTGCGCGGAATAATAGTCTGAAATACCCTTTCAGTTATTCCTTTTCCCGGCGAAGCATCTAAAGAAAAAAAACGTCTTACCTCTGCAATTACCTCTCGACTAAGATTAGTCCGAAAATCAGCCATAGTTAAAAAAACTCCTTCGATTACCAATTGAGAATTAAGATTCATTTTTACCAAATTAATAGTATTAATTAATTGGGTTAAGCCTTCTAAAGCGTAATATTCACATTGCACCGGAATCAAAACTGATTCTGCTGCACATAAAGCATTGATGGTAAGTAAACCCAAAGAAGGAGGAGAATCGATAAAAATAAAATCGAATTCTTCTTTTACTGAAGATATCTTTCTTTTTAAAGCATTCTCTCTTCCTAACACTCCCACTAACTCCACTTCTGCACCCGTAAGGTTAATATTCGCCGGAGCAAGCTTAAGATTTTCAATACTTGTAGATTGTAAAATCTCTTTAATCTCTACTTCATCTAATAAAACATGGTAAGTACTTTTTTCTATTTTATATTTATCGATCCCTAAACCACTGGTAGCATTTGCCTGGGGATCTAAATCTATTAAAAGAACTTTTTTCCCCTCTAAGGCTATATAAGCAGAAAGATTTATTGCTGAGGTAGTTTTTCCTGTTCCTCCTTTTTGATTACAGATTGCAATTACCTTACCCATTCTAAATTATAGACTTACAAAATGTTCCTCGGGAAACATTTTGAATTTATTGTAAACAAAAATTTCCTTTTTGTCAAGTAAAATTATTTAATTTGAATTACTCTTATCTTGGCTGGTTTTGCTCCTGCCATCTTAAATAAACCACTTTTTTCTTCGCGTAAGACTTCAATTTTAATATTTTCCCGGGGCAGTTTAATTTTTTTAAGGGCTTTTTTTATTGCCTCTTTTACCGTTTTGGCTTCTATTTCTATACAAATTTTTTCCATTATCTCATTTTAAATTGAAAAATATACATTAAAAGACTATTTATTAACCAATATAAAACTAAAGCTGAAGGTAAAGAATAAAAAATAATTCCCAATATTAAAGGAAAAATAATTCCCATCATTTTTTGCTGTTCATTCTGAGAAGAAATCACCTGGGAAAAACGCTGTTGTAAGAAGATAATTAAAACTAATAAAATAGGCAAAAGATTAATAGATTTTCCTAAAATTATCAACCTATCCGGTTCCGCTAAATCTTTAATCCATAAAAAAGATTTTCCTTTTATTTCTATAAACCGGAGCAAACCCTGATAAAGAGCAAAAAAGATAGGTATTTGTAAAAACAAAGGAAAACATCCTCCCAAAGGATTAATTTTTTCTTTGCGGTATAATTCTAAAATTTCTTTATTTAATCTTTGGGGATTATTTTGATATGTCTTTTTTATAATTTCTATTTGAGGCTGAAGAGCTTGCAATTTTTTCATGGCTAAGATTTGCTTTATAGTTAAAGGATAAAGTAATAGATAAATAAAAATACTTAAACTGATAATTGCTAAGCCCCAGTTATGTAATAACTTATAAAAAAATTTTAATATCCAGAGAATAATTTTAGTAATTTCTCCAAAAAAACCATAATGAATAATCTGAGTCCATTCATTTTTTATATTAGAAATTTTCTCTAAGTTCTGTGGTCCGATATAGATAAGAAAATTTAATTCTTTGATTTCTTGCGGTAAAAGAGAAAGTGGGGTATTTAATCCTATTTGGAAATGAGAACTACTGATTTTACGTATAAATCCTTGAAAATCTTTAACTTGTGGTTCTACAATTAAACAAAAATAGCGATTTCTTAATCCTAAAAATTCTATTTTTCCCGAAACAAAATCTTTGCGGGGAAAAATCCGCAGATGCTTTTCTTTTTCATTAAATAATACTTCGTAAAAACGCGTTTCTGAAGAAGCTAATTTTGCGAAATTTATTTCTCCTAATATAAAATTAAAATCTATTGTCTGGGGCTCAGAGATTAAATTTTGAATTTTAATTTTTAAGTCTATGGTATTATTGAAATTAGAAAAAATAAATTCTTTAATAATTCTTTTTTTATTATCTTCATAAATAAAATAGGGTTGATTTTTTTGGAGGTCTCTTTGCCAAACTAAAGCGCCTTCTGTTTTTAAAAATAATCCTTTTTCTAAGATAAATTCTGCAAAAGAATAATCTTTAAAAATAACTTTTTTAATCGCTGATTCCTCAGGATTAAAAACTAAAATTTGATTATCCCAAGGAATATTTTCTTCCGGAGAAAAAACTTTTTTCTCTAAAGAAGGGGGGATAGATGTTATAACTTTTTGTTGCTCAATAGGATAGAAACGTGAAGTCCAATAATACCAGCTAATAATTACTATTAAAGATAAACTTAAGGCTAAAAATAATCTTTTTTCTTCCATTTTTAAGGAGAAGAGGCTCTAATGAAGAAACTCTGACATTGAAATATACGTTTTAATCCTTTAAGCATTCCTAAGAGACAGCCATCCTTTAAGATTGCCTGTTTTGTATATTCGGAACAACTGGGAGAAAAAAGACAACTATGGAATAAATAGGGGCTGATGATCTTTTGATAATACTGGATTAAATAGATGAGCACCTTTCTCATAAAGGAATAAGTCTTTTTCTACCTTTTTGGCGTCGACGTTTCAGAACTTTTCTCCCTGCTTTGGTACGCATTCGACGGAGAAATCCATGTCTACGTCGACCCACAATATTTGTAGGTGTCTTTAGATGTTTTTTCATTTTTTTATAATTTATTTTAGAATGGTAAAATTATAACATAAAAATATTATTCGTCAAGAGGATTAAAAGTAAAATACCAAAAATTAACTTGAAAATAAAAAAAGACCTGTTATAATTTTAAATATCCTTAGTTGTGTATAAACTGTGGATACTGTGTAAAAATCATGGGAAAATCAGAAATCTGGCAAAAAGCCTTAAATTGGTTAAAAGAAAAATTAGGCCAACAGACATTCGAGGCCTGGTTAAAGCCCTTAAAGGTAGAGGAAAAGGGAAATACCCTTATATTAAATGCACCGGATGATTTTTTCCGGGATTGGGTAAAAAGTCATTACTTAACCTTTATTCATAAAGCATTAGCGGAAAGCGGTGCGGGTGATATTAATGTAGAATTAAAGACCGGGGTTGTTTTTTTTAATCAAGATTCTTTAAAAAAAACAGAGGAGCAAGAAAAACAGAAAAAAGAATATTTTCCTCTTTTAAATCCCCGTTATACATTTGAAAATTTTGTGGTAGGTCCTTCTAATCGCTTTGCCCATGCCTGCGCCTTAGCAGTAGCAGAATCGCCTGCGCGTACCTACAATCCACTTTTTATATACGGAGGAGTAGGGTTAGGAAAAACCCATCTGATACAGGCGATCTGTCATAAAATAATTCAATTACATGGTCAACAGGTAAAAGTAGTTTATTTACCTTCAGAACAATTTACCAATGAACTTATCGAAGCAATCCGCCACCAATCAATGACAAGCTTTAGATATAAATACAGAAATGTGGATATCTTAGTAATCGATGATATTCAGTTTATCGCAGGCAAAGAATCTACTCAGGAAGAATTCTTCCATACCTTTAATACCTTATACGATGCACATAAACAGATCGTTATATCCTCAGACCGTAATCCCAAAGAGATACCGGATTTAGAGGAGAGACTTGTCTCACGTTTCAGTTGGGGTTTAATTACGGATATACAACCTCCGGATTTAGAAACCCGTATCGCTATACTAAAGAAAAAAATAGAAAAAGAGCCGGTTAAAATTGAAGACGAGGTAATCTTTTTTATCGCTGAGCTTATTAAAACAAATATTCGAGATTTAGAGGGTGCTTTGATTCGGGTGATTGCTTACGCATTATTGGAAAATAAAGCTATTACTTTAGATTTAGCAAAAGAGGTATTAAAGGATTTAATAAAACAACCCCATAAACTTATTACTGTAGAACAGATATTACAGTGTGTAAGTAATGAGTTTGGTCTATCCTTATATGAATTAAAAGGTAAAAAAAGAAATAGAAATACTGTTTTTGCACGTCAGGTGGCAATGTACCTTATAAGAGAACTAACAGATTTATCTTTACCCGAAATTGGAAAGGTTTTAGGAGATAAAGACCACACTACAGTTTTACATGCGTATAATAAAATAAAAACTGATTTAAAGAGTAATCTTAACTTACAAGAAAGATTAGAGAGGGTTGTTAAAACTATTAAAGCTTATTAACAGGATTTTAACAATATTTAAAATATATTTTTGATATAACTTTATATTTTTAAAAAAGATCGGTATTTATTCAAAGAATTAATAAACTCTATTACTAAAATTATTTATTAAAATAAATAATATTAGGAGGTAAAAATGGAGATTAAATTACAAAAACAGAATTTACTTTATGGATTACAAAAGGTTTTAAGCGTAACCACTGCTAAAACAAATCTTCCTATACTTTCTTATGTTTTACTTAATACAGAAAAAAATGAATTAAAAATAATCGCTACAGATCTGGATATAGGGATTATCTCTAAAATACCTATAGAAAATATAGAATCCGGAAGTATATGTTTACCTAGTAGAAAATTTTTCGATATTATTCGCGAATTACCTTTTGAGGATGTGGAGATTTTTACTAAAAAGAATAACATCACTATTATAAAAAATAAATCTTGCGAATTTAAAATAATGGGATTAAATTCTGAGGAGTTTCCTAAACTACCAGAATTTAAGGAAAGTCAAGCTATAAAGATAAAAGAAGAGGTTCTAAAAGAGGCTTTATCTTTAGTTTCTTTTGCGGTTTCTTTAGAGGAAGCCCGTTATGTATTAAATGGGGTTCTTTTTTATTTTTCTAATAATAAATTAGAGGTAGTTGCTACTGATGGCAGAAGATTGGCGATTAAAGAAGAGAAATTACCTTACTCTTTAAATAAAGAGATAAAGATGATTATTCCCATAAAGACCATCCATGAATTAGAGCGCAATCTTAACGAAACAGAGGAGTCAGAGGTGGAGGTTATTTTTGGGAAAAATCAGGTAGGTTTTGGATGGGAAGACCTCATTATTATCTCCCGACTCATCGAAGGAGATTTTCCTGATTATAAACAGGTTATCCCCCAAGAAGTTCATCCTAAGATAAAAATAGAGCGTCAATTTTTTCTGGGAGCGATAAGAAGAGCTTCCCTTCTCAGCACTCCGGATTATCAAGCGGTAAAATTGGAGGTATTTAAGGATAAATTGGTAGTTTCTAAGTCTACCCCGGATATGGGAGAATCTTATGAAGAGATACCCATCGAATACGGAGGTAAAGAACTCTTCATCGGTTTTAACCCTGATTATTTAATCGATGTCTTAAAGAATTTAAAAGAGGATACAGTAGAATTTGAACTAACCGAGAGTGAAAAACCCGGGGTTATTCGCAGACCCGGTTATATCTATATAGTTTTACCTATGCGTTTAGGTTAAATAATTATGGAGAAGTTAGCTGAGACATTAAAAGAGTTATGGAAAGATATACAGCAAAAAGAAACAAAGAATAAAGCTTTCCTTTTAAACAGATTAAATAAAATCTTGACAAAGAATGAATCCAAGCATATAAAATATATTTCTCTTTCTAAAGATACCCTAAAATTAGGGGTGGATTCTTCTTGCTGGCTTTATCATTTTTATCAAAAAAAGGATGAGATTTTAGAGAAATTAAAGATAAAAGATTTAAAATTTTACATCGCGGAAAGATGAAAAAGAAAAAAACAATAAAGGAAGCACAAGTTCCTAAGATTTCCACGGATAAGACTTACGATGCCACTACTATTCAGGTTTTAGAAGGGGTGGAAGCGGTAAGGCGCCGACCCGCAATGTATATCGGAGATACATCGGTAAGAGGCCTACATCATTTGGTATATGAAGTGGTCGATAATAGTCTAACTTATGATATGCCGGTATTAATAAAAGAGAATGGTTTAGTAAGATTAGTAAAGATCGGCCAGTTTATTGATGATTATATATCAAAAAATCAAGGATCTGTTATTAGGACAGAGGAAATGGAAATTTTAAGGGGTAACTTTGATCTCCAAGCATTGAGTTTTGAAAAAGAAACCTATAAACTTAAATTTAAGCCTATCTTTTCTTTAATCCGTCATAAAGTCAACAGTCCTATTTATAGAGTAACCTTAACTGGAGGTCGTTATGTTGAGATAACCCCTTACCATTCTTTATTTACCTTAAAAGAAGGTGAAGTTAAACCCGTTAAAGGTTGGGACCTTAAAGAGGGAGATTTTATAGTTGTTCCGCGTAAAGGGTGGAATTTGGAAGATGAGGGATGTTTTAAAGAAATAGATATTGTAGAAGAGTTATTAAAATTACCCCCACATTTAACTAAAAAGGTGTATCTTTACGGTAATAAAGAAATAATTTATGAGCCTCAAGTTAAACCGGAGATAAAAAAGGTTCTTAAGAAAAAAACTTATCTTTATGATTATCGTTTCTACGATTATCTTCCTTTTAATACTTTGCGCTCTTTGCCAAAAAGTGTGGTTAGTAAACTAAAGGCAAACTCTAAGATTGGTAATCGCAATTATAAATTAAAGCCCATCTTGAAAATAAACCGTTCCTTGGTGGAGCTTTTAGGGTTATATACTGCAGAAGGAAGCATCCGTTATGATAAGGCAAAGGCTCATAAAGCTATAGTATTTAGTTTCGGTGAAAAAGAGAAAGTTTTAGTGGATTATACGATCAATTTAATTAAAGAGGTATTTGGATATACCCCTTCGTTGATAAAAGCCCACCAGACAGCCAACAATCTTTATATTTATTCTGATTTTATTTCCTTATTGTTTGAGGAAGTTTTTAAGGTAGGTTCAAGAAGCAAATTAAAAAGAATACCTGAATTAATATATAGTTTATCTCCTAAGTTAAGAGAGCGATATTTAATCGCTTATCTTGCGGGAGATGGTTATCCTTCGGGAGACTTTACTCATTACCTTATAAATAAAACTGCACCGGATGCATCTTGCGCTAAGAAATTCAGTTTTAATACTGCGAGTTCTAAATTATCTATTGACCTACAGTACTTATTTTCCAGTTTAGGTAAGACCTATTCTATACGTAACTATACGCAAAAACAAAGGGTGGTTATTCATCAAAATATTCCTAAAGTCTTTAAGAGAAATCGAGGTTATCATTTTGATTTCTATTGGAATGGTAAGGCAAGTTATAATATGCATCTGCCATTTGATTCTATAGTTAAATCTTGTAGTGATGGTCAGATAAATAATCGGATACCTCGAAGGCAAAGAGGAATTTCAATTCAAAAACTCGAGGAACTCTTAGAGAGAAGAAAAGTTAATTTAAAAGGAAAGGGTAAAGAATTTATTCAAGGCGATTTAGGATTAGCCAAGATTATTAAAATAGAACAGATACCTTATAAAAAGAATTGGGTTTATGACTTGTCTATTCCTGAAGGAGAGAATTTTATTGCAGGAATAGGTGCGGTGGTTTGCCATAATTCCGTAGATGAGGCTTTAGCAGGTTTTTGTAAAAATATAGAGGTAGTTATCCATCCGGATAACAGTGTAAGTGTAAATGATGATGGAAGGGGAATACCTGTAGATATCCACAAGACCGAGAAAAAACCTGCGGTAGAGGTGGTAATGACGACTTTACATGCAGGAGGGAAATTCGACCACCGAGTTTATAAAGTAGCGGGTGGTCTTCACGGTGTAGGGGTAAGCGTGGTAAATGCGCTTTCGGAATGGCTTGAGGTAGAGGTAAAAAGGGATGGGAAAATTTATCATCAGCGCTATGAGAGAGGTAAAACCATTTCCAAACTTACGGTTATTGGTAAGTCCTCAACTACTGGTACAAAGGTTACTTTTAAGCCTGACCGCACGATCTTTTCCAAAATAGATTTTTCCTACGATATATTATCCCAACGTTTAAGGGAGTTAGCCTTCTTAAATAAGGGTTTAAAGATAAGACTCGTTGATGAGCGCACAGACAAAGAAAATACTTTTGAGTTTTCTGGTGGGATCGTTTCCTTTGTAGAATATTTAAATAAAAATAAAAATCCTTTGCATCCTAAAGTAATCTATTTTCAAAAAACTGAAGGGGATGTAATTTTAGAGGCGGCCCTTCAATACAATGATGGTTTTAGCGAGACTCTGTTTTCTTTTGCGAATAATATCAATACCGTAGAGGGAGGGACCCATCTTTCTGGTTTTAAATCCGCATTAACCCGCGCCATAAATCAGTATGCTAAAAACAAAAATCTTCTTAAAGAAGAGGTAAGTATTACCGGTGACGATGTAAGAGAAGGCTTAACCTGCGTTTTAAGTATAAAATTGCCCAATCCTCAATTTGAAGGTCAAACCAAAACAAAATTGGGTAATTCTGAAATCGAAGGGTTAGTTGCTTCAATAAGTTTTGAAGCCTTAAGCGGTTATTTTGAGGAAAACCCCTCAGTTGCGAATAAAATTATTGAGAAGGTAATCACTGCTGCGCGTGCTCGAGAGGCAGCCCGCAAAGCCAGAGAACTTGTCCGCAGAAAAGGAGCTTTAGAAGGAGCAGGACTTCCAGGAAAGTTGGCAGATTGTTCAGAAAAAGACCCTGCTCTATGTGAATTATATATTGTAGAAGGGGATTCTGCAGGAGGAAGCGCCAAACAAGGTAGAGACCGTCGGTTTCAGGCGATTTTACCGATAAAAGGAAAGATTTTAAATGTAGAAAAGGCAAGGTTAGATAAAATTTTATCTAATGAAGAAATTCGTACCATTATTACTGCTTTAGGTACGGGTGTGGGAGAAGAGTTTGATATCAGTAAATTGCGCTATCATAAGATTGTAATTATGGCGGATGCGGATGTTGATGGCAGTCATATCCGCACGCTTTTGTTGACTCTTTTATACCGTCAGATGCCTAAACTTATTGAAGAAGGTTTTGTTTATATTGCCCAGCCTCCACTTTATCGGATTAAGCGGGGAAATCGGGAGGAGTATATTCAGACGGAAGAAGAAATGAATAATTTACTATTAGATTTAGGTAGAGAAGGCTTAAAGTTAGAGAATTTAAAAACTAAGCATATTTATACTGATCATCAACTTAAAGAGATTTTAGAGAATTTAATGGAATTGGAAAGATACCGTTTGATTTTAGAAAAAAGGGGAGTAAAATTAGAAGAAATATGGCATTTTAGAAGCCAAAAACCCAAAAAATTACCAATTTATAAGGTAAAAGTGGGTCAATCTACCCATTATATATTTAAGGAAGAGGAATTAGAGAAGTTTACTGATCAGGAAGATGTGGAGATTATGGAATTATGGGAAACTCAGGAAATAGAAAAAATTTTAAAGAACTTAGAAAAATTAGACTTAGATACTTTTTATTATTTTCCTTTAGTTACTTCTCCCACAGACACCAAAAAAGAAAAACCCCTTTTTAGAATAATTGAAGATAAGCAAACTCATTCTTTTTGTTCTTTAAAAGAAATCTTAGATTTTGTAAAACAGAATGCTACTAAAGGAATGACTGTTCAAAGGTATAAAGGTTTAGGGGAGATGAATCCCCAACAACTTTGGGAAACCACTATGGACCCAGAAAGGCGCACCCTTTTAAAAGTAACCTTAGAGGATGCGGTAGAAGCAGACCGCATGTTTACGGTTTTGATGGGTGAAGAGGTGGAACCAAGAAGAGAATTTATTGAAAATTATGCCCATGAAGTAAAGAATTTAGATATATAAAAAAGATAAACAAAAAATAAAATGTATACGCGTAACGAAAAAATAATTGAGCGCTATATTGAAGAAGAGGTAAAGGATTCTTATCTAAATTATGCGATGAGCGTCATTGTGGGAAGGGCGCTTCCGGATGTAAGGGATGGACTGAAGCCAGTGCAGAGAAGGATCCTTTATACAATGAAGGAGTTAAACTTAGAGCATAATAAGCCTTATAAGAAATCTGCGCGTATTGTGGGAGATTGCCTTGGCCGTTACCATCCGCATGGAGATGTGGCGGTTTATGAGACCTTAGTGAGAATGGCGCAGGATTTCTCTATGCGTTATCCTTTGGTTGATGGACAAGGAAATTTTGGCTCTATTGATGGAGATGCACCTGCAGCCATGCGTTATACAGAAGCCCGACTTACTCCCATTGCCGAAGAGATGCTTGTAGATATTGATAAAGAAACGGTAGATTTTATGCCTAATTTTGATAATTCTTTAAAAGAACCTCAAGTCTTACCCGCTCTTTTACCCAATCTTTTAGTAAATGGAGCGTCAGGAATTGCGGTAGGGATGGCGACAAATATGCCACCCCATAATTTAAGCGAGGTGGCGGAGGCGATTATCTATTATTTAGAGCAACCTAATTGCGAAGTAAAAGACTTGATGCGCTATCTTAAAGGTCCTGATTTTCCTACGGGAGGAATTATCTGTGGCCAGGAAGGAATAAGAGAAGCATATACTACCGGAAAAGGTAAAATTACTTTAAGGGCAAGACTTTCGGTAGAGCATCAGAAACAAGGAAAGGATTTAATTGTGATTACCGAAATACCTTATCAGACAAGTAAATCTGCAATTATTGAGTCAATTGCCAATTTAGTGGAAGAAAAAAAGATCGAAGGCATTTCCGATATCCGTGATGAATCGGATAAAGAGGGCTTAAGGATCGTGGTGGAATTGAAGAGGGATACGGAACCCCAGATTGTTATAAACCAACTTTTTAAACATACACAACTGGAAATTACTTTTGGGATTATAAATCTTGCCCTTGTAAATGGTAGACCAAAGATTTTAAATCTCAAACAACTCATTGAAAATTATGTCTTGCACCGCAAAGAGATTATCCGTAGAAGAACCCAATTCGATTTAGAAAAAGCCAGATACCGCGCCCATATTTTAGAAGGATTAAAGATCTGTCTTAAATTTTTAGACCAAGTAATTAAGACGATTAAAACCAGCAAAGATGTAGAGACCGCAAAGAATGCTTTGATGAAGAATTTTTCTTTAACCGAGATTCAGGCAAAGGCGATTCTGGAGATGCAATTACAGAGACTAACCGCCTTAGAAAGAGAAAAAATCGATGCGGAGTATTTAGATCTAATTAAAAAGATTGAGCTTTATCAGTCGATTTTAGCTTCGGAAAAGAAAATTGAAAATATCATTAAAGAAGACCTAAGGCAATTAAAGGAAAAATATAAAGATAGTCGTCTTACAGAAATAAGTGGTAAGGTGGAGGAGATAGAAATTGAGGATTTAATCGCTGAAGAGGATGTGGTAGTAACTATCAGTCATAGTGGTTATATTAAGCGCTGCCCGGTGAGTGCTTACCGTCGGCAGAAAAGGGGAGGCAAAGGGGTTACCGCAGCAGAGGTAAAAGAGGAGGATTTTATTGAGCATTTATTTGTTGCCTCCACCAAAGATTACCTTTTAATCTTTACGGATAAAGGAAGACTCTATTGGCTTAAAGTATATGAGATCCCTCAGGCAGGAAGAACCGCACGGGGCAAGGCGATCGTTAATTTAATTGGAATCTCCCAAGATGAAAAGATAAGCGCGACTATCCCCGTAAAAGAATTTTCTTCTGATAAATTTTTAATTATGGTAACTAAAAAGGGGCTAATTAAAAAGACAAATTTAGAGGAGTTCTCTAATCCCCGCAGAACCGGTATCATTGCTCTGACTTTAGAAAAAGGAGATGAGTTAATGGGAGTTGAGCTTACCGACGGAAAACAGGAGATTCTTTTAGCCTCCTCATTAGGTAAGGCAATAAGATTTCCAGAAAGCCAAGTCCGTCCGATGGGGAGAAATGCCAAAGGGATAAGGGGGATAAGTTTAGTAAAAAATGATGAGGTTGTGGGGATGGAAGTAATAAGTAAAGATAAGGATATTTTAACCATTTCTGAATTAGGTTTTGCCAAACGCACCGCTTCCAGTCAATACCGTTTGCAGAGGCGCGCGGGCAAAGGGATAATTAATATGAAGATTACCGCCAAAAATGGCAAGGTAGTAGGAATAAGAGCAGTTTCAGATACGGATGAGATTATGGTAATTACCCAAAAAGGAATATTTTTAAGATGTAGCGTAAAAGATATCCGGCTTACGGGACGTTCTGCTCAAGGAGTAAGGTTGATAAAGTTGGAAGATAAAGACAAAGTTGCTTCGGTTGCCCATGTAGTTAAGGAGGAAGAAGAATAAATTTATCTACGAACTACGAACGATGAACTAAAAGTGTCCCCATCGTCTAGAGGCCTAGGACAAGGGCCTTTCGAGCCCTCGACACCGGTTCGAATCCGGTTGGGGACGCTTAAATTTTTTTAAAGATGTGTGGGATAATTGGTTACATCGGAGAAAGATCCGCACAGCCAATTCTATTAAATGGGCTTAAACATCTTGAATATCGGGGATATGATTCCAGTGGGATGGTAGTTTATCTGGAAAATAAAAAAGCCCTTTCTGTAAGAAAACTTTCTGGTAAAGTTAAAGATTTAGAAGCACTCCTTAATAAGAAACCTCTTTTTGGTTTTAGAGGAATTGCGCATACCCGCTGGGCAACTCATGGAGAGCCAAATCAGATAAATGCTCATCCCCATTTAGATTGTAAGGGCAAAATCGCTTTAGTCCATAATGGGATAATTGAAAATTATAAGGAATTAAAGGAAAAGTTAATAAAAGAGGGGCATA
>Ga0207433_10002910_pt1 | contig 33873 bp, 25 predicted proteins | sample YelNatPaOPGAMG01_FD_187559 | JGI IMG/M metagenome (GOLD analysis project Ga0207433, IMG submission 187559) | Hot spring thermophilic microbial communities from Obsidian Pool, Yellowstone National Park, USA - OP-RAMG-01 (SPAdes) (version 3) | ecosystem: Environmental > Aquatic > Thermal springs... | reverse complement strand
CATAAAGAGAATTGAAGACCTTTTGTTTGAGATATTAATGAGAATTGGTTCAAATAATATAGAGGATGATAAAAATGAAAATTGAAAAGAGGATTGAAGAAATATTAAGGATAAAGTTAAAAAAAATCCTTTATCAGTTAAAAATTTTTCCCCGACTATTTTTAATTTACTGGTTTCAAATAAAAAGAAGGAAAAAATCCCGTCTATACAAAAGAAATCTGCTGGATGGGTAATTGACGAAAAATTAATGGATGAAATAAGAAAACAACTTGAAGATATATTGAAAGAAGATGACATCAAAGGAAGAGAGAAAGGGAAAAAAATACTTTCATGCCTTATAAAACTTGAAAAATTCAAAACAGAAAAATGGTTTCAGGATGCACTTGAAACCGCCATAAAGATTTTAACCTTAAATGAAAAGAAAAAAGGGGTTATAAGATTTTTGAAAGAGAAGCCTGAAAGGGTCTTTACTCTTGATCGGGGAGTGAAAGTAGGTGCAAGAATACCATGGATAGTTGTTTCAATAGAATACGATAAAAATAAACAGATGGAAAAAGAACGAATTTTTTCAATTGTTGGAGCAATTAGTGACGATAGTGATATTTCTCTCCGCCATAATGAAATATTTTTCAGATGAATTTATGGCAAAAGAATTTACTTCGGTCTTTGTCTACATGTTTTCCCCAGTCCAACAGAATCAGCAATCAAAACACCATTGTAAGTTTTGAGCCTTGAGTATATTCGTTTAACAGCATCATCTTGAAAATTAGCCAGGTCAACTTCACTGGAAGGAAGAGTTGATGGGGTATCATATTCAAACAATATGTCTTCCTTCTGCAGTTCATATAACGACTTTATAAAAACATGGTATGGAGAATATTTTTTTGCCCCAAATTTCGACTCATTAAGAATTTTTATAAGTTCCTCTTTGAAATCACGAGCCTCTTCCCATAACTTTTCAAACCACTCTTCTTTTATGTATCTTGAATGGGCTTCGTCCAGAACCGCATTCAGCTCAGTATTGGAAGTAAATCCTGAATATGTAAAATTACTTGAACCAATGACTGTTAATTTATCAAAAATATATGCTTTACCATGGAGAAATCCTTTTTCGTAAAGTCGAACTTCCCAATTTGGATTCTTTAAAAGTTTAATTAAAGATAAAACAGATTCTTTTTTATCTCTTTCAAATTTTTCTTTCTCCAAATCTTCACGAAATTTTTTCTTGTATAACTTTTCTGGTTGAAAAATATCAGGTTTTTCATCATCTATTTGCGGTGAAGTTCCAATTAGTAATCTGAATTTTTTGATACCTGATAAAGAATCTTTTATGAGTTGAAAACCTGCGATATTAAAATATGCACTTGCTACATCAAGAGATGTTTGTTCTTTAAGAATATTATTTAATTCTTCAAAGAGTTTAAGTCTATTATTATCAATAATCAAACTTTCAGGTCTATACATAAAATTCCTCCATCATTCCAGAGCCAGTTCTTTCGGGATTATTTCGTTCATATCGAAATTATAGAATCACAACTATAATAAAAATAAAAAAATAATAAAAACATTTAAAATTAGAATGGAATATTTACCTCAATAATAATCCATTAGGTTCCAAGTACTGTTTGAGTAGTTTTAATCTCGGCCCATTTGTTAATCCTGCCTGAGGAAGGTCAATAATTACAGAATCTCCCTTTTTCTCTACTATATAAACCTTAACTTTACCCCATATTTCTTGACCGGGTTGTGGGTCTTCTTTAACGCTTACCAGGCTCTTGTCCACAAGCGCTGAAAATTTCCGACCATCCGGGATCTCAATAGTTACCCCTCTTTCACTCGAAAACATTCCAGCAGATACTTTGCAATTAATCATTAGCTCTTTCTTATCGTTGTTCTTCTTCATTCCTGCCTCCTTTAATCGGAAATGGCTAACTTATATAAATCTTTTAGAATAATAATTTTACCTAATTATTCCATATGATGCATAATTTCATTTTAGTCAATAGATTTTATTCTTGCCACCCTTCAAAATTTTGCTCCTTCGGAAGCAGGAATAGCATATTGCTATTGATTCCCGCCAGAGTTTATCCAATATGGATTACTACCAGAACCACCAGGGGATAAGATAGATGGTCTTACCGTTTAATTTCTCCTCTTTTAAATCACCTCTATAAATAAAAATGCCAAATGGGGATTCCTTACCCAGGGGAGTAAACCGGAAAAAAGCATTGAAATTTTTCTTTTTTCCTATCGGTAGATTTTTAGAAAGGGATGCCCTGTCTTGCTCCTGATATTGCAGTTATAAGTCCTGTTTCCAATCTTTTCAAACAGTGAGCCTGAATTTCCCTTGAAATGTAATGTCTCATAGGTTTTTAAAATTTTATTAAGTATTTAATAAAAATTACTATAATTATTTATCAAAATCAAATAAAAAATTTTATCCTTAATATAACTGGAGTTATTTCGATGGTCATTTCGATTTCACTGAATAACCATGGATAAGGAGGTTGAGAAGAGTCAAAGGTTAACCATGCCCTACTAAAAGGCGAAAATAAAAATGTAACCCTTTTTTCATTGGAGAAAAACCTTTTCTTTTTAATTAACTTAATAAGGTATCTCTTTCATGAATATTGCGTCTGCCCTGCTGATATTCGGGTCAGGGTTATCAGGATCAACTTTTCTTGTGAAGAATATTTTATCCTCAAAGAGAACAAAACCCGAACAATGGGTTACCATTTGCACCTCCTCTCCATCCGGCAGTCTCTTGGCCCATACTTCAAAGTTGTCATGTGGTCCATCCATATTTAAAGGGGATTCATCATTCCTGAGGTCCACCCATGCAAGTGCAACATCTGAAATCTGACTCCACCACTGTGCTGCCCAGTTTGTAGTTCCAGGATAATGAACATCACAGTTAGGAAGTTCGCACCAGTAAATGTCTGTATTTGAAGCCCCCCAGTATCCTCCAGGAGCATTTCTGTGATCAGTCCATGACACTTTATTCCCCCAGATAAAACAACTCCACTGGTCAGAAGGACGATATTCTGTTAAATCTCTTCTTTCACCTGTAATTGCATCTATAAGCTCGCAGTGAGGTCTGTCCAAACCATTTATACCATCACCGGTAAAAACGATTAGATTTCCGTATATTCTTGGAAATTCTTTTCCTCCCGGGTCGAATGTCATCTGGCGAAATTCTTTTGATATTAAATTAAATATAAACACAGTTGTTGTGGTTCTATATGTTTCATGCTTTAATCCTTCAAACACAACCTTATCATCGTAAATATCCATAGACCAAGGAGTCATTAGTATGCCAAATGTCCCATCCCCGGTTACAATATCTTCTAAAACTCCAGTTGATATATCTATTATTGCAATATACCATTCTGCTGCCGAATCATATATAATATGTAGTGCTGCTTTATTTTCAAAAAGATGAATTGAAACAACTCCGGGACGAATATTATTTAGATATGGTAGTTCAACTAAGGGTCTCTCTGAGTTATCCCTAAGGTCATAAAGATAGACATAGTCAGTTGGAAGAGATATGGTTGAGGTATAAACAATCTTATCATTCCATACATCCCAATGTTCCACATCAGCAAGGCATGTTAACTGTATGCAACCAGGACAAATGTCATCCACTACGGGAATAGTGCACTCATTCGGAGGCTGAGCATCAGTATGGTCATAGTTAAAAATATATTCTCTGTAATTATCAAGTTTTTCATCTATATCCTCACCAGGTAAATCTATCCTTACATCCCTCACATCTTCATCCCTTCTCATTATATCTTCATCACTATCAATAGCATCCTTACCATTTGATGACAAGCCACATTGAAAAATCATCAGAACTAATACAACCATAAAAATATATATTGTTGCTTTCATCTCGCACCTCCCGGCGGAATAACGATTTTTGCAACCTTGAGGAATGGTTTTTCAATCATAGCAACTTTATTTTTCTCCAGAAGCAATTTAGAATCAAAATAGTTTATGTCATGTTCACCAATTATGCTCATTGTGAAAGCATCTTCTATTTTTATAAGCAGTCTCATGCCATTTTCGAGATTTGCATAAGCGTATCCCCAATCATAACGAAGAGAAGAAACAGGGGCAGAAAGATTAATGGAAGAACCAAGAGAAAGCACAAGCAGACTGGCTACACGAATAGAAAGGAGATTCCTTTCAGAAGCAGTAAGAATGATATCTCCATTCATAGCAATAGAAGCCTTTGCGGTTCGAAAAACTGAATTTGAATCAAATTCATCCTGCTCTCTCTTTGAAAGATTTTCACATTGACTCATTTCCATAAGTGAAGTTTCAAATCCCGCACCTGTTGATGATATACGGAGAAAACCTTCAGGAATAACCTTCCCCCCTATTACTTTAAGTATTCCAACACCACCCTTCGATAAAACAGAAACTCTGTTTTCTGACTTTGCAAACTCAAGAGCCTCTCCACAGGTGGATATTGTGCTTTTTAAAACAGGACTTGATGGATTTGTAAAATCAAAAACAAAAATTTTATAACCTGATGAAACAAGAGCAAAGTTACCCATAACAGTTACATCCCTCGGATGATCCGGTAGCGATATAAAAGAAACAAGACTGATTCTTGCAGGAGTAGAAATGTTGTAAACTTCGAGTCTGTTTCCTCTTGTAACATACACCAATTCCTCTTTAATATCGAAAGAATTTATTCCTGAAACCTTTATCATTCCTTCTTCAAGAAGCTCAACACTATAAGGAGCACAAACAAGGGTGGAACTAAATGTATCACAAACTTTCCTTCCCGGATAGGACCACCACTGTTGTGCAATTTTGCAAAGCTCTCCATATCCTTCATCTTTAAGTCCATCCCCATCACAATCACCTTCTGTGGATAGTTTCTTCAATGCTCTTTCTCCAATCCAGTTTCCATCAGAAGGAATCCAGTATAAGTCCTTAGACCCTTCAGCAAAAAAGGTAAGTAGAGTAATTATTCCTGAATCTGGAACTGAAATGATTCTTGCATTTAAAGTAAGAGGAGGACATTCACAATAAATGCAATCTGGTATTTCTTCCTTAAAACTCATTGTTGAAAGGTCAAATGACCATAAGTCATTTCTAAGAGATTGTCCGTCGTAACCTCCATAAATATAAATTTTATTGTTTAAATTGTCGTATGCAATGGAAGAATTCAGCCGTGACCCCGGTCCTCCCTCCCCTGTTGAAAGGAGTTCAAAATTCATGTTTGTAACATTTAATTTATAAATTTCACTTGAAATTCCACTATTAGTTTTTCCTCCATAGATAAACACTTCATCATTATACTGGTCATAAACAAATTCTGAACGGGGAGAAGGAATATTCCCATTAAATGAAACTTGATACCACCTGTAAGAAGATGGGTCAAACTTCCACCCATCATTTAAATAACCCTCCCCATTTTCCCCTCCAAAAACAATGAGTCCATAAAGTTCAGGTGGAAATTCAGGTGAATTTTCCCCCTCCATCGTATAAACAACAGGTGGAAATCCCCCTTTGATCAAAGTGGGAATAATAAAAAGTCCTGCATTCATTCTTCCCTGCGGTCCATACGCTCCTACCCCATCTATTCGTCTCCACCTGTATGATTCACCATCTCCATCCATCGTTAAACCTTTTGTAGCCATCCATAGTTTATTTGAATATCTTCCCGCTCCATCTATTCCACCAAATGCAAAAATTATAGAATCTGCTGTCTCAGGTGCAGAATATCCTTTGTAAGATGGAATTGAATAAGATATATATGCCATCTCCTTTTCCACAGGAACTTCATTTTCATACGGAAGACTTGCAACAAAATTAACCATGTTTCTTGTTACAGGTTCAAAACTTAAAATTGGAAGACCACAAATTGCGCAATCCTGAGGTCTTTCCTGATAATCCCACCATGGAGGATAACTTGGACACTCATCATGCCTTTCATACCCTGCAAGGTCTACATGAGGAAACTCGCCAGGAAAATGAATTTTTGAAAATATCTTTATATCTGCAATTCCAAGAGCATTCTCAAGGTCGTTCGTTCCAAATGATAAGACAATAAACGAATAGGGTCTGGGGGGAAGATATGTATTGTTCCAGTCTGCTGGCATTGCAATTGTTCCGTCAGGTTGCCTGAAGTATGAACGGGATGATACTGGTGGTTCTTTAATCCCTGAAGAAAAATATTTTTCACTATTAAGTGGCCTAAACCAGTAAGTTAGAATCTGAGGACTCTTTGAATTTCTATTATAATAATCTTCGTCAGTTTCAGAAGGATAGGTCACCCTTTCATCAAGCCAGTGAATTGTATAAGTTTTAATTTGTGGGTTACTTCTTCTATAACTTTCTTCCTGTATTGGAGATGCCCATATCTCGTGACTATCAAAATATTGTAACTCTGCGTCAACATTGCCATCTCCAGTTACATCCCCAAGTATTCCCCACCACCCTGATTTCTGATTATCATTATTCCAAAATTTATGTTCGTGTCCGTCAGGGTTGCAATAATATGTCCAGTTTTCAGTATCCCACGAATTGAGTCTATAATTCCATGGTGAACACCAGAGAACTTCAAGTGCTTCTCTCCTTATTTCATCAGGATATTCCATTCCAGTTTCAGGGTTCCATGGATACCCTTTTAATTGAAAACCTGCATTGTATTTATACCCAATGTAAGTTACTGATTCATAACTTTCGCTTGTTGGCTGTAGTGACATAACTTCAACGCATGGGTCAGGGTCACAGGCATCTCCGCGATACTCAAAACCATAATTTTCTTCATAACTCTTATTGCAATTTGCCTGGCTGGTATTGGGAGTATCCGGGCAGTTATCACATCTATCACCTACACGGTCTCTATCCCTGTCCAGTGCCCCAGGTGAATAAATCTCTTCAGTATCTCTTTCTCCAGGACTATCAGGACATAAATCACATTCATTAGCAATGGTATCACCATCTCTATCACGCTCGGGATAAAAATGATAATCAATGTTAATGTCACCCCAATGAGGGCACAAGTCACAATCGTCACCTACTCCATCAAGGTCACTATCCAGCGGAACTATTTCATAATCTAAGGGGCATAAATCACAAACATCACCTGCCATGTCTCCATCACCATTTTCTTGATTCGGATTCCATGTTCCAGAGCAATTATCATCCTCTGTCGAAACGCCATCCCAATCAGGGTCAGAATAAACTTTCCATAAAAAACTATCTGCTATAACTGAAGCACACTCTTCACTTCCACACCATTCAGGAGTATGAACAAGACCTCCACAAAATACTATAGGACCCCATACATATTCCTGAGGAAACCTAACAGGTAAATTTTCAGAATTTAAATCATTATAAAATCCATAACTTTCTAACAGGCGATTATTTTCATCATTATAAACAAAATCAGGGTCATCTTCTCTAACAAAAAGCCACCTCTCACCTACATTAAAAATATCAAGAGGAAGAAATTCATTTTTATTATAGTCTTCTCCAAGAATTCTCTCAGTGCAATCAGTGCAATTGAAATATTCGCAGCCCTGTACAGGAAAATAGCAATAGTCACCAGGAGAAAAATATTGATGATGTTTTCCTGCAGAATAATAGATTACAAGATGGTATGAATTGTCAGCTTCCCTGTGAACCTCAAATTTATCTAATCCATTATAATCCCTGTAAAAACAATCTGTTGCCCATCCATTTTTTGCACTTTCAACCTTCCATGTGCGCCCCCCATCCTCAGACCTCAGCCAGATATTCACATTCTGAGCGTCACCTCTATGACAACTACCACAATCACCAAACGGGGGCGTTGGTATATGTGTAGTACTTGAGCCTGGTCCCCCATCCATTTGCCATAACATAATATAGTTTACTACTATCCCCCTGCAGTTCTCGTAATCTCCTCCAATAACACAGAAAGATCCTTCAGGATTATCACCTCCAAGTATCTCTTCAGGTGGTACAGATTGAACCTGAAAAAGGACAAGGGGTTCGCCAGGACGAAGAGCATTTTCATACATATTGTTTTCAAAAGAAAGATAAGGTCTAAAATACCAAGCAATTCTAAATTCTTCATAGTCACTTATAGTGTCAGAATCCCTATCTTTCTCAGAATATGACGGATCGGTTCTGTCAAGAAAAAAATCATTCGGTGTATAATATACAGCATCATAAATTTCTATATTCTCTCTGTTATCAAACCAGCAGTAGACTTTTTTCTCAAAAAATAAAATAGATGCCATCAGAATAATAAAGTTAAGGAATAAAAATAAATAAGCATTATTAAAATGACATACTGCTAATTTGTAGTTTGTAGTTTGTAGTTTGTAGTTTGTAGTTCATATTTTCCCTCCTTTTTATAACTATATAAATTGAAAATTATAAATTCAAGCAAAAATTTTAAAATTTCAGGAAAAATAAATCATTCTCGAATTACCAGCGGAGTTAATAAATGAGCATAGAATCACCGTAGGAATAGAATCTGTAGTTATTTTCAAGAGCAATTCTGTAAATGCGCCTTACTTCTTCGATACCAATTAGCGCTGAAACCAGAGCAAGCGGGGTTGATGCAGGCATATGAAAATTAGTTATCATAGATTTCACTATCTTAAATGAAAACCCCGGTTTTATAAATAAAGATGTTTTCCCCGTAAAAGGTTTTATCTCACCCTCCTCAGTCATCAGTCCTTCAATTGCTCGGACACTACTCGTGCCAACAGCTATTATTTTCTTTCCACAAACTAAACCTCTTTTAATTTTTTCGGCGTTTTCTTCATCAATTTCAAATTCCTCGGAATCCATGACATGCTCATCGAGGGATTCTACCCTTATTGGTTTAAATGTTCCCTCTCCGATATGAAGTGTGATAAAAGCAAATTCAACACCAAAAAGCGACAAATTTTCCATAAGTTTCTCTGTAAAATGAAGCCCCGCTGTAGGAGCTGCAATTGAACCAGGCTCACAACCAAAAACTGTTTGATAACGCTCTTTATCATGACCATCAGGAACCCTTTTGATGTAAGGAGGAAGAGGGGAGAGAGCACAGGAATTTAGAATCTCCTTAAGTGATTTGCCTTCTTTTGTTTCGAATCGAACTATTACTTTTCCTTCATCATCCCTGCCTTCTATCTCGCCTTTTATTTCATTATGGAGCAAAACCGTTCCTCTGCGATTCTTCCTTCCCCCACCCTTAACAAGAACCTTTGCCCTCCCAGCACTACCATAATTTTCGAGCCACCTTAAAATTAAAACATCCACCTTACCGCCACTTTCCTTATTCATAATCAGTCTGCATGGAACAACTTTTGTTTTATTTAAAATCAAAACAGATTCGTGAGGAATAATTTCTGGAAGTTCATAAAAATGATGATGCTCTATTCTGCCATTTTCACGATAATAAACGAGAAGTTTTGATGAATCCCTTTCTTTTAATGGAATCTGCGCAATCCTTTCCTCCGGAATTTCAAAACCAAGGTCAATAGAGGGGATTTTTATTTTATCACTTTTTCTGTGATTCATCTTTTCCCATCCTTTGAACCTCTTTGAGAACTTCATCCTTCAACTCAGGATTAAGCCCAAGAGCAGTTGCGAAACTTATCCTTGCATCTTCAATCATTCCAGCACCTTTAAAGGCAAAACCAAGATTGAGCCATATTTCGGAATTTTTTGGATTAAGAATTACTGCTGTTTTGAGACATTCAATAGACCTTCTAAAATTTTTTATTTGCAAATAAGCAATCCCACAACCTAAATACGGTTCATCCCAGAATGGATCAATCCTGTAAGCGTTTTTAAAACTTGCGGTAGCTTCTTTAAACTTCCCCTGCTGAATTAAGATTTTTCCTTCGAAATTAAAAACTCTTGGGTCGTCCGGAGATAAATCCTTTGCCTTTTTTATAGCATCAAGCGCTGAATCAAAATCAAAAAGCATGGATTTTACCTCTGCAATCGCCATGTATGTATTCGCATGATTCGGGTCTGCAATCCTACTTTTGGACAACAATTTTAGAGCATCTTTAAATTTTCCCTTTTCCGCAAATAAACGGGAAAGGTTATTCATTGCAGGAACAACATTTTCTTTTTCATTCAGTATTTTCTTATAGATTAAAATAGCCTTTTGTTTTTCCCCCATCGCCTCATAAGAGAGAGCCTCTTCAAAAAGTAAAGCATCGGTTTTGTCTTGTTTTTTATTTATTCCTTCAACTACCTCCCTCAGTGTATCCATGTCACCAAGTTCCCTTATAATTTTTAACCCCGAAGAAAGAATCTGCGAATCGGCAAAACTACTCAATGCAACCTTTCTGTAATATTCAATTGCCCTTTGCCTCTCTTGAGCAAATCTCTCAATTAAGGAAGTGTCTTTAGCTTTCTCCATGGCACCTTCAAGTTCTCCTCTCAAAAGGTGCCCCAGATAATAATAGCGGATATTAAAATTAGAAACATACTCCTCAGCATATTCAGGGAGATTCGTTACTGGTGGACCTTCCGGGTCAAGAATCTGCGTTAATACAGAGGGGTGAATTCTCTTCCCCTTCGACCAATCAGTAACAAAAGGAACAATTGGATTTCTGTCAGTTGAAATGGGAAGACCTTCAGTCCATTTTCCAAGCCTGCCACCCCCCGCAATATAACAATTCAGTATATTTTCAGGGCTTGAGAGGAGATATTTTTCGAGATTTTTTGCAACCTCAGGCTTTTTGAGTTTGTCCGCAAGCTCCTTAAAATCCACCACAATCTTCCCCGATTTTGAACCAACAAGAAGCACATATCCAACAAACCCTCTTGAATCATAACCAAAATTTGCCCATAACTGCGCCTCAGGAAAAACATTTAAAAAAGTTTTTACTATTATCTTAAATTCGTTTAAACTCATTCCATGAAGGGGAAGCCATTGAACAATAATTCCATTTTTTTTAAGTTTATTTTTCGAAGTCACATAAAATTCTCTTGTGTAAAGAAGCCAGGAATCGATACTCCTTGGATGGGTTGAATCAACAATTATTACATCGAACATAGACGATGTTGAAACAAGATAAAAACGACCATCTTCTATAATTTTTTTAATCCACTTTTTCGAAAGAACATCCCCGTTTAAATCAGAAAACCACTTTGATGCGGGAAAAACATCCTTTTCAAGGTCAACAACAACCACATGTCCCGGAGAATGCGTGATTGCAGACGATAGACTTATTCCCGCTCCGTATGAAATTACAAGAACATCTCGAGGAAAATGGTGTAATAGCATGCCGAGGTGACCGAGCATTGCAAATGACTGGTCATGAACAAACCTGGTGCTCACTTCATTAACACCATTTATCAAAAGTTGCCGTTCCCCGTCTAAAGGGTCGCGCGTAACACCTACAGTTGATGTATTTCCTTCTTTATAAAACAGAGGTTTCAGGAATTTGCCACCGGCAGTTTTTATAAAAAGCTTTTCAGGAAAATCTCGAGGCAAAAGTAAAATTCCAATCACAACACAAATAGAAAATCCAGAAACACCCAATCTTAATTTTCCATGGAATTTATAAATTATTGCTATTGTCCCCATAACAAGGAGAAAAATACTTTGAAAAAGAATGCTTCCCCATATTCCAAGTAAGCCAACTAAAAAGAATGCAGAAAGAATCCCGCCTATTAACCCACCAGCATTATTTGCAAGAAGGATTGAAGCAAGTGTAAGCGAGTTTTTCTTAGAAAATTCAAGGGTATGGCAGAGAAGAGGAAGCACTGCACCTATAAAAAAAGCCCCGGGTGAAACAACTGCAAAACTTATAGTAATCTGTCGCATTACTCCAGCATATAGTGAAGTAGTAGTGGAGAGCACATCCCCTGAACCGAAAATTTCTCCACTCCCTTCTACTAAATAATAAAGTACGAGCGCAATCATCAATGGAGAAAAAATAGCTGACAGAACCATATTTACCCCAGCCATATTAATTGCTTTCCCGGGGAAAATGCCAAGAAGAACCGTTCCCATAAACCCACCAATTGCCGTGCATGTTATTACCCAAAGGAGCATTGCGCTCATCCCATAAACATCATGTCCAAAACAGAGAACGAGTATTCTCCTCCATAAAATTTCCATGGATAACAAAAAGAAACCTGCGGAAAATGAAAATAAAATTACCCATAAATGCTCTCCCAAAATATCTTTCAGGATTTTCAGAATTTGCTTTTCACCCGACTCTTCTAAAACCTGCTTCTGCTTTTTTTCCAGGAAAAAGTACCCACCAAGCACAATTATTCCAGAGATGATGTTACTCATACCTGCAAGTTCACCGGAAAAAACCACCCCATGGACAGGTAAAACGATGTAGCCCGAAAGTAATGCTCCTAATGCTCCTCCTGAAGTATTAATTGCGATTAAAATCGCCCCTCTTATAGATGCTTTGAAAATTGACGGAGTAAATGCCATGATAAGAGGAATTGTAGATCCCATAAAAACTGCAGGAATAAAGGCAAGCCCGAAAGTAAAAATAAAACGCATACTTAAGATGCCCATCAGGGGAAAATTCGCTTTTCCAATTGCTGGAAGCCATCCATATAAAAATTCGGAAATAAAAGGGGAAAATAAACCAATTAGACCTAAAAGAATCTGAAACAGTATAAAAATCATTACAGGAGGAAAAAACCTGTAATTTTTCCCCCCAACAATTGCTCCAACTCCAAAACCAGCAATAAAGGCACAGAGAACGAGGGCTGCGCTCTTTGCACTTGAACCGCATAAAACAGAAAAGAATCTTGACCATACAACTTCGTTCATTATGCAGGACATTCCCGAAAGAAAAACAGCTACGCAAAACAGAATAAAGGTTATTAAATTAAGTTTATTCGTATTTAAGGAAAACTTTTGATATGTTTTCATCTTTCAGGAATACAACGAGCCTCTATAAGATATGGATTCTTAAAATCTACGGGTGAATTAGACAAAATCAGTGATGAATCAGCACTAATTACCAGAAAATAATCATCAACCTTCACCCCCGATGGTAAAGAAATGGAAGGGCTAAACGAAAAATCACTGCACTGAAGCCCCTTCCATTGAAAATCATAGGCACAAAGTCTTGTTGGGACTTTAATGTTTTCTACTCGAGATTCAAGTCCACCGGGAGATCCACAAACGATAAAATAGTAATCACTATCACCCCATCCATCGAGGTAACCCTTTTTCTTCTGCCCACTTAAGATTTGATTTGCATTCAAAAAAGAGTCGTTTGGCTCGCTCTCCCATCCTCTTTTTTCGTGCATAGAAACAGAAAGCGAATAAAAATCTGAAATGCACTCGGATGGTCTTTTCCCTGAGATAGAAAGGTCTTCTCTAACTAAAATATAGTAAATACCCCCTTTTAGATTCAGGTTCCTTATCATTTCCCCTTCCCCTTTTCCACCATTTTTGGCTGTTCTTAAAGATTCCCCTTCACCTTCTTTAAATATTTGCAACATGATATTCAAATCAGGAATGCCACTTAACACAATATCAAAAAGTTTTTCACTCAATTTGCTATCAACCTCGAGTTTATACCAGTCATGGTCAGATTCAGTAAGGGAAATTCTTCTGCCAATAGTGCCAGTATATTCCTTGCCTGGTATTAATTTATTTGCTATTTCAGGAAAGTCGTTGGGTTCTTTTTCTGCATTTAAATAATGCCCTGGCAAATATTCTATAATGCAATAAATTAATAACGAAACCACTGCAAGTAAAACTGGAGGCATGAGAAACATCGCAACCCTTCTCAAGCGAAGCATTCTTTCATATCTATCGAACTCAGCCTTTAATTCGATCACTGACTTATTCTGAAATGACCCTGATAATCTTGACGGCACTTTTCCACCCTCTCCCTCTTCTATGGAAACTTCAACTTCTTCCGAAACCATTTCCCGCAAAATATTCTGAAGTCCCTTTTTCAATTCAACTGCATTTCCAAAGCGCCGTGATGACTCCTTTTCCATACATTTTTGAATCACGCCATTAAGGGATTTTCTTAAGTTTTCACTTCCCCCACAACTTTCATCCAGTTCTGGAGGGGGATTTGTAAGGTGCATTGCCATCACAGCAACAGGGGTACTGGCAACAAAAGGAGGATGACCAGTAAGCATTGTAAAAAGAAGGGCTCCCAGCGAATAAATGTCTGAACGCTGGTCCTGATTTTCCCCTTTTATCTGTTCAGGAGCCATGTAAAATGGGGTTCCAAGAACAACCCCGTGAGCAGTTTCATCTGGTGAGCCAATCTCAGCCCTGATTTTAGCAAGACCAAAATCAAGAACTTTTACAAACTCTTCCTGCCCCTCTTTATCAACAAGGAAGATATTTTCAGGTTTTAAATCCCTGTGTATAATCCCTTTTTCGTGTGCTTCGGAGAGGGAATCACATACCTGCATTAAAATTCTAAGAGACCTTGGGATTTCAATTCTCTTTTTCTGACGAATTTCAGCTTGAAGGTCTTTCCCCTCAAGATATTCCATTACAAGGTATATGAGCCCCTGCGATTCACCATAATCGAAAATGGTAACCGTATGAAAATTACTCAGCCTGCTTGCAGCCTCCGCTTCCCTTCGGAATCTTTTCACAAGATCCCTCTGAGTTGAGAATTCCCCACTTAGTAGCTTTATAGCAACATGTTTTCCCATGTGAATATGCTCACCTTTGTAAACAACACCCATCCCACCCCTGCCTATAAGTGACCCAATCCTGTAGCGATTTGCAATAACTCTACCTATGAGAGGGTCAGAAATGCTTACAGGGTGTGCTCCTTCGAGGCTGGAACCACAGAGATGACAGAAATTCGCCCCCTCAGGCACCCTGCTCTGGCATCTAAAACAAAGACTCATTCCAAACTAACTCTTTCAATATAATTTATGTATCATGCTACAAATAATTAATTCAAATTGCAAATTATAAAATGCAGAAGTAAATTTATTTACATAAGGAGCCAGACTTTCAGGAATTCAAATCAGACCACAGGTGTTATAAATGCCAGGGGTTTTAGAAGATGAACTCTAACGATAGCATAGCCATTGAAGTTAGTGATTTAAAAAAGAGTTTTGGGCCGGTTATAGCGGTTGATGGTATTTCCTTTACCGTCATGAGAGGTGAACTCTTTGGCTTTCTTGGACCGAATGGTGCCGGTAAAACTACTACTATCAATATGTTAACCGGACTTGCCAGAAGCGATTGTGGAACCATAAAAATAAATGGTCTTGATGTTACCCATCATCCGAAATCTGCTCAGCATCTTGTCGGTGTTGTGCCAGATGAAAGCAACCTTTATCCTGAATTAACCGGGTTTGAAAATCTCTGTTTTTGTGCGGCTCTTTATGGCATCACAAAGAAGGAACGACAGCGTCGTGCGGAGGAACTTTTAAAAAGGTTTGGTCTGGCGGAAGCATCTCGCCGAAAATTTGCCAGTTATTCCAAAGGCATGAAACGTAAACTTACCATAGCTGCCGGAATAATTCATCAACCACCGATTCTTTTCCTCGACGAGCCTACAACTGGCATTGATGTTGCCAGTGCAAGGCAAATAAGGCAAATGATTGCTGAACTCAATAAATCCGGAACAACCATTTTTCTTACGACTCACTATATTGAAGAAGCAGAACGCCTCTGTCAGCGGATTGCTTTCATCGTATCAGGAAAAATTATCAGGATTGATACAATAGAAAATCTTTTAAAACCAGTGAAAGGGCAATATGTCCTTCAAATCACTCTTTCAGAAGATTCTGTTCTCGAGGAAGTCTTCCCGGACAAGTTTTCAGCCGCCTTTCCATCACTTCGATTTGAACTATCAGGTAGCGGGCAGGTTAAGGTAAAGGCAAATCAGCCAATTCCAGTTGGACCGCTTGTTCGTTTTTTTGAACAGGAGGGAGGAGAAGTTCTGGAAGCACGCAGAGTGCATCCTTCACTAGAAGAAGTGTTTGTTGAGCTAACCGGAATCGAGATTGAACTGATGAAAAAGGAAAAGGAAAAAAGCGCTGGAGCTGGGTTATGAATAATCAAAATTTATCTCTTGAGAAATTAAAATCTGAAAAGAAAAATGAAAAGAAAACAGGCTGGATTGCCTTCTGGAACATACTTCTCAAAGATACCAGAACCTATTATCTTAAGCCACCTAATATCAGCTGGGGAATCATTTTCCCCCTTGCATGGACAGGAATGTTTTTTATCAAATCGGGAAGTGCTCTGGGAACGGTGAGCACTCTTCTCCCCGGGGTAGTGGCTATGTCCATTCTATTCGGGACAACTTCTTTGCTGGCCGTTACAATAACTTTTGAAAAGAAAAGCCGCTCCTTTGAACGGCTGCTGCTGGCTCCAATCTCGCTTGAAGCACTGATGCTGGCAAAAACGGGCGGAGCCATTATTTTCGGGATTCTGAATGCATTCGTGCCGATAATTATGGCCGCTTTTATTACTGACCTATCTAATGTCAACTGGGTTATTTTTATCGCCGGAGTGCTACTTATAGCCGTGGCTTCAACTTTTCTTGGACTCTTTATCGCCGTGGCTGTTAGCGAAGTATTTGAGGCTCAGACTTTCTCCAACTTTTTCCGCTTTCCGATGGTCTTTCTTTGTGGACTTTTCTTTCCGATAGCTAAACTACCGATTTTCCTCAGACCTCTATCTTACATTCTGCCACTTACTTATGGCGCTGACACACTCCACGGAGCCATACATGGTGGAAACACCATGCCTTATTCTCTAAATTTTTCTGTCCTGACTATTTTCTGCTTCGCTCTTTTTGCTTTAAGCCTGCGTAATGTCAGAAGGAAGTGGATTATTTGAGTAGCCCCAATTTTAACAGGTTTTTTATTGCTATTTGTTTTTATTTTTTATACAAAAATCTTTCTTGAAAAATTTAAAAGGAGGTTAAAAATGATAGAAAAAATTCATTGGTTAGGTCATGCAAGTTTCAGAATAGATGCACAGGCGGGGGTAATTTATATAGACCCGTGGAAAATAAATAATCAAGTAAAAGGGGATTTCATTTTCGTAACCCACGAACATTACGACCACTTCAGTCCAGAGGATATAGAAAAATTATTGGAGCCATCCGGAACAACTATAATTTGCCCCACTTCAGTAGAAAGTGGAGCAAAAAAAATAAAAGGTAACAAAAATGTTGTAACGATAAACCCTAACGAAGAAAAGGAAATCGGGAAAATTAAAGTAAAGGGTATATGGGCTTATAATAAAAAGGCAGAGAGGCTTGGTTTTCACCCGAGGGATTCGAAAAAACCGAGAGTTGGATTTTTAATCACAGTTGATGGTGGCACAATTTATCATACAGGTGACAGTGATGAAGTTCCGGAAATGGAAGGGCTTGAGCCGGATGTTCTTTTAATCCCCGTTGGAGGAACTTACACAATGGACGCAAAAGAGGCTGCCTCTGCTGCATCGAAAATTCGTCCTAAAGTAGTGGTGCCAATGCACTGGGGTGATATTGTTGGAGCAAAGAAGGACGCAGAAGAATTCAGCAAACTTTATAAAGGTAATGTTCGTATACTGGAAAAAGAATGAGAATGAGTATATTTAATAAAATCCTAAAACGGGACGCCTCAAGTTTAATTGAGGAATCAAAAAAGAAAGAAGAAGCGGGAGACATTGGCGGAGCAATAACCGCTTGCGAAAAGGCAATTGAACATCTCGACAAGAGTCAGGAATCTATGAAAAATGAACTGCAAAGTAGAATCTTTCAGCTGAAGGAAAAACTTACCGAGAAATTTATTCAGCAAGCTCAAAAGCATTTCGAAGAAGGGGAGATTGAACTGGCGCAGGAAAACCTTGGGTTTGCCATGGACTGGTGCGTATCCGAAGAAAAAAAGGAGAAGATTAACCAGATTATGAATGAAATTGCTGTAAAAGTGGCGGAAGCACAAATTGAAAAGAGTGAATTTTCGATGTCTGAGGAGGAAGTCTATCAGGCTCTCAGCGGTTCATGGACTGATGAACAGATTGAAGAATTTGATAGATATGGAGAGACTTTCAAAAGGGCTTATCTTGATTTTCATGATGGGAAATTTGAAGAAGCTATCAACTCTTATAAAAAAATACTCGAAGAAGCGGGTGAAGATGCTCTTTATCTGAAACTCGAACTTGGAATTGCACTTCATGCTAAGGCAAGGGAAATGGCAGAAAAAGGAGCACCTCCTCAAGAAATTTCATCTTTAAGGCAGGAAGCAATAGACATAATAAAAGACTTTTTGAATATTCTTCCTAAAAGAAAAACACCTCAGGTGCATGCCAGAGCATGGAGTTTGCTCGCCCAGATATACATAGACGAAGGCAAACCGGAAGATGCAGAAGATGCTCTTATTGAGGCTCAGAATCTTCTTCCGGAGGAACCTGCTGTGTATCTCAATCTCGGCAGATTCCTTCTCGAGCATGAAAGATTGGAAGATGGCATTGTGGCCCTCGAGCAAGGTGAAAAAGTAATGGACAAGCTTCACCCAAACCTTGACATATGGCTAACACTCGGGCTCGCTTATAGAAAAGCTGGCAATATCCCTGCTGCAATTGAACGCCTTCGAGCTATAATTTCTTTCTTCATGCTAACTCAAAGGGTGGAGTTTGACCCACAGGTTGCAAGACCCCTTGCAGAAATGCTCGAAGAAACGAATTCACTCGAAGAGGCATGTGACCTCTATAGAAATCTTTCCGTTTCAGGAGAACCAGAAAACCTTGCTCTCTACAACTATCATGCAGCAAGACTTATGAAAGCACTCGGAAGAAAAACTGAGGATATTCTTCCATTTATTTTGAGAGCAAAAGAGAGAGCAGGGGAGGCTGATTTAAAACAGAAAATCGAAGAACTCGAGAAAACTCTATAATATTTTAAAAATTCGTCGCCACCTTCCCTATCACCCTTTTATTCGAATTGCCCAGAAAAGAATAGCAAGATGACGGATAACATTAGGAACCCTTTTTGTCAGTTTTATTGTTGGTTTTCTCTTTTCTTTAACAACTATTGGAACTTCTTTGATTCTTACCCCCGTTCTTTCCGCTCTTATCACCATTTCCGAGGCAAACAGGTCTTTGTCAACAAGACATGCATTGACAACAGGTTCAAGAACACTCCGCCTCATTGCTTTGAGTCCATGTGTATCGGTTCCCTTAAATCCAAGTAATATTCTGAGTAAAAAAGTGATGATTCTTGTTGCCACTCTTCTCATCCACGGTCTTTGGTCCATAGCCCCCGGCATTGTTTTTGAACCTATTACAAGGTCTGCTTCTTTTGCCTGCAAAAATTTTAGTGCATTTTTATAAAAATTAACATCACAGAGGTCTATTTCATCACATATTACTATTTCCCCCTTCGCTTCAAGTATCCCTCTTCGAAGAGCTTTTCCATAATTGGGTTCATCTGTGTGAAGATGACGCACCTGTGGAAACTTTTTCTCAAGATTACCAATTATTTTTAGCGTTGCGTCTGTGCTTCCATTTTCAGAAAGAATTATTTCATAAAGTAAACCGGAACCTTTTAGTTTACCTATTAATTCCGTAATTGCACTTTCAATGATTTTTTCTTCATTAAAAACAGGAATAACTATCGTTACATCCACAGGTTTACCATTTGAGTTAATACTTTCACTTTCCATTTTTTTAACCCTCAAGCGAAATTATTCCATTGAATTCAGCAACCTCACGATAAAATTTTCACTGCAGTGTTTTTCCCATCTATTATAGCATCCTCCATTGCTGAATAGTTCCAGCTTCCAAACCTCCCTATTGAATAAATATTATGTTTTTTTAGAAAAGGATGAATTGTTTCAAGGCACTTTGAATAGTTTTTATCATAAATCACATAAGCACATTCAATGCACCTTAGTCTTGCAAACTTCACATCTGATTCCTGTTCAACCAGACCCATTTCCTTTAGCCACGGAATTGCTTTACACATTGCTGTTTTCAAATCGGTCTTCTTCCTCGAAGAAAGCTCTACATAAAGTGACCCGCACCCTTGCGGGACAACAGCACTTGAAAAATTACTGTACGAACCAACTCTATAAAAAGGAACTTTTGGTGAAGGAACATATATCCAGTGAAAGGGTTTACCTGCTGGTTTATTCAATGCTATGTCAAGGTAATAGAGTGGTTTGAATCTTAAAAGTTTTGCTGCATTTTTCACTCCCGCAGGAAGAGATGAAAGAATAAAAATAAACTTTTTGAGCTCAATTGTATTTATAAGAAATTCATAATGCAAAGAATCTCCGTTATTAAAATAAACAATTCTGTTTTTTATATCAACTGAAGTTACCTGAGCATTGTATTCGATTAATGAGTAGTTTGAAACTTCATCAGCAAGAGCTTTCGGCAAATCCCCTATACCAGAGCGAGGATAGAAAAAATATGCATTGTAACCTAACTGCGGGTCTTTCAGACCAACTGCACCAGCTATGACATCTTCCATTTTGGGCACTGGAACAAATCTATCACACCACAGTGTTGTCATTTCACGCGGGTCCACACCCCATATTTTTTTGTTGTAGGGAATCATGAAATGTCTCGCAAATCCTTTTCCAAATTTTGCGTATATAAAATCGCGAAAGTTTTTAACAGGTTTGTTATAAGGTTCAAATAAAATCCGCAGATACTCAATAAGGCATTCATAAGAAACTTCTGGTGGTAATCCAAATGTGTTCGATTGAAAAGGATATAGTGTATAAGTTCCATTTGACCATATTCTACTTTCCCTTTTTACAAGAAGCATTTCATTTTTCATCAGTTTGAGAAGAAGGCGTTTTATTTCAGGGTTCCTTAAGTGTAAAAGGTGACCTGTTCTATCAAATCTGTATCCATCTTCTTCATCAGTAATTGCAAGCCCCCCGGGGCGGTTTTCTTTCTCCAGAATCCTTACCTTGCACTTCTTTCCAAGATGCAAGGCTGCAGAAAGCCCAGATAACCCTGCCCCTATTATTAAAACTTCAACTTTTTCTTTCATTTCAAGCTCATTGTTACAATTTCGTGCATGTTTTCAAAATCAAAAAAGTATGAAATAAATCATCCTGAAAATATGACAATACTCCATCATTTTTGTAGGGGCGTGATTTATCACGCCCAATTTTTCCAATCATGCCCAATTTCGACATAAAAATAGTGAAAGATTTCATATTTTCAAGTCTTTTATTCTAATATTTTTTGATAATATACATACAAAACAAACCTTATTTCCTGCTTAACCTTTCCCCGCGAAGGCGTGGATAGTAGATTCTTGCTTCCGCAGGAATGACTTCTTATCCTCACGGAAGTAGAAATCTAAATGACCTTCCTCTGTCATTCCCGTCCCTGTTTTCACAAGGATAAACTCCGGTGGGAATCCATTATTGTTTATTTGTTATTTTCATGGTAAAAAAATGAGTAATTCGTATAATTCGCTGGTAGTTTTTCATAATTTTATGGAGAAACAAAAATGAAAAGGAAAAAAATTTTTACCACTATTTTGTCTTTTATCATTCTTACCGGATGCGGAGGAGGTAATGGTCAAAGTTCTGATGCAAACGAAGATGAAGAATATGTGGAACTCCCTGAAAAATTCTCTTTTTGTATTCAGTTAGTAACCCCTTCAGATTACAAGCCCTCCGCCGATTTAAGTTTTATAAATGTCACAATTCAAACCTCTACGCCAATTACTTTTGACCATATTTCCATACCATCATCCCCTCCCTATACATTTAATTTTGAAATGGACCCAACACTCTCTATGGAAGTGGCTCAGGTAAGGGTTGATGGATATAGAAATGATGTTAATGAAACATTTTCAAGCGGAAGGAGTGTTCCTGTAAAACTCGGGAATTACAATTGCGACCCCATAAGCGGAACTGGAGAGCCACTTAAAATATTCTTTCAAAGACTTGATACCTTTTCACTTCTTCCTGAGGAATCTTTTCTTAACTTTCCCAGAATTGGCTTAAGAGCGGATATTTTACCTGATGGCAGAATAATGGTAATTGGTGGCGCTACAAGAGAAGGAATTACCAGAATCATAGAAACTCTTGACCTTGAAAAATTAAAATTTGACATCATTGATAAAGAGCTTCCCTCACTTCGAAGCGAATTTGCCATGCCTCGTATAAGCGATGGCAAATGGCTCATCGTTGGAGGAAGAACACCACAAACATCTGCCTGCATGATTAATTTTTCAGACGGAGTTTTCAATTTCGAAGATATCCCCATTCCTGAAGAAATCCAGGGAGTGTGGGCGGCACCAAGGGTGGTTAAAATTAATGATGGAACTTTCCTTTTTGGTGGGGCAGACAAAGGCACAGGAGTAGCATCACCTGATTATGTAATATTTGATGAAAATGGCTTAAGGTCATTACCATTAATTTCGGAGGGGGAGGTCATCCAGCTTGACAAATATCATCCAACTTTAACATGGTTTGAAACTTCACTTAATAGAGGAGTCCTAATTTACGGAGGAGGAGGAAGTTATGTTCCATCAATAATTCTCGACCCTTTGACAGGACAGCTTGCAGATGGAGGGCAAACGGTGATGGATATGAGAATCAACCATGATTCTGCAACTACCACCATAAGAGGTGGAGAACCTGAAATGGAAAGTGAAATCGTTCTTATCTTGGGTGGTGAGGAAACTGCTGGAGGTGAAACAATACTGTCAGAAAACATCTATATTTTCGACCCTGCCTGCCTTCAGGGAACATGTCCAACCGGTTCTGTATGGTCAAATGCAGGTCCTGCCTTCTCCGGTGATTATGGAGCAACGCAGGGGGTGGCTCTAACTTTACCGAACGGCAGGGTTCTTTACATAGGAGGGAGAAATAAAAACGGTGAAGCATCGAAAAATGTTCTTGACATAAGAGCGGAAAGCATCTCAAGGTTCTGGGTTGCTCACTTAAGTCTCTCAGAACCTCGCGTCGCACCTGCAGTTATCTGGTATGAGACGACAAAGCAACTTTTTGTAATTGGTGGGGAAGGGACAGGAGGAGAGCCTCTTTCAAGTGTAGAAGTTTTTACACCAAAAGGGATGTGAAAAGGAACGAAAACTTTTCTTTTTTTACAGATGAAAATTTGCAGTAAAATAAAAGCACTCAAATGTGCAGGTAAAATAGGGAAAAAAATTGGAAGCAGAAAAATCATTGATGACCCGGACATTCTTGAAAAATATGCTCATGATGAATCGGATGAAACCCCTCATTTGCCAGCAGCAGTTGTCCTTCCTGAAAATGCAGGTGATGTTTCGCATATTCTCCGTTTAGCAGAGCAAGACGGTGTTTATATAACACCAAGAGGAGGTGGCACAGGTAAAAGTGGAGGAGCAGTCCCAATCCTTGGAGGAATCGTTCTCAGTATGGAAAAAATGAAAGGAATTGAGGAAATAAGTAGAGATGATTTAATTTCTGTTGTACGCCCGGGAACAATATTAAAAGATTTTCACAACAATGTAGAAGAAAATGGTTTATTCTATCCACCTGACCCTGCCAGCCTGAGTAATTGCAGTATTGGAGGAAATGTTGTAGAAAATGCAGGAGGACCAAGGGCATTTAAGTATGGAACAACTTCTAATTATGTAATATCATTAGAAATGGTGTTGATGGGAGGAAAGGTGATAAAAGCAGGGAGAAGAACTGTTAAGCAAGTTGGAGGTCCTTCACTTGTATCTTTGATGTCTGGTAGCGAAGGGACACTATCAGTCATAACAAATATCTGGGTAAAACTCCTTCCATTGCCACAAACCTGCTCAACACTTGTGATATCTTTTTCGTCAATAGAGAATGCATTTCGAGCATCAAATGCCGTTTTTAGAGAAGGGATTCTTCCTCGAGTAATGGATTTTATTGACAGCACCTGCATGAATTTAATGCGTGAATATGCAAAAATTGATATTGTTCCTGAAGGAAACTCCGTCTTGCTGGTGGAACTTGATGGCCGGGCAGGGGATGTAGAAAACCAGATTGACCGCATTTCAGATGTGATGGAAAAGCATGGAGCCAATCAGGTCTTTCTACTTTCCGGAGCAGTAGAAAAATCTAAATTCTGGGAGGCTCGCAGGGAATTGAGCGAATACCTGAAAAAGAAGTTTTCAGTTAAACTATCTGACGATATTTCCCTGCCCCGGAGTAAGATTTCAAATGTTATAGAAAAAATCTATGAATATGCAAACAATCTGCAAATTGTTTGTGCTATTTTTGGACATTGCGGAGATGGTAATCTTCATGTAAATTTACTGGGTATGAGTGAGCATCAGAAAAAACAGATTCTGCTCATGAGAGACAGTATGATGAAAGTTGTCCTTGAAGTAGAAGGAGCAGTTTCTGGAGAACATGGTATAGGCAGTCTCAAAAAAAAGTACCTTCGGTGGCAGCAGGGTAGGGAATTGCTTGCGATGCAGAAAAAATTAAAACTTCTGTTTGACCCGGGAGGGTTTCTAAACCCGGGGAAAATTTACTAAAATACAACAAAAAGGAGGAATTAATTATGAACTTTTTTAAAAATTTTTCATTTACATTTATTTTCATCCTGACATTATTATGTGCCTCGTCGAAAGCGCATGGAATGACGAAAAAAAGTTATATTGATATTTATGTTTTAATCATGGATTGCACAGAACGCTCACTTTTATGGGTTGAAAAACATAAAGAAGATACTCAGCTTGCAAGCCTTGCACTTGCAATTGCAGAAACTAACATCAAAATTCTTCAGGACATCTCCCCTCCAAAGGAATTCATAGAAATTCACCCACATCTCATTTCTGTCGTAGAAAATTCAGCGAATGCTTTTGAATCTCTTGTAAATGGTTCCAAAATGAGCTTTTATAAATATAAAAAAAGCGTGGACAAAGAAAGAAAAGCACTATATGAAGTTATGAGAGAATTGAATATTATTTTGCCAACTATTATATAATGAGAAACTTTAAATAATCCATATTTAACGGGAGGAAAAAATGAAGAACGCGAAATTTTATACCTTTTTCTTTGTTTTAGTCGTTAGCGGGCTTGTGCCACTCAGAGCTTTATCCATCGACCTTTATGGACCCGGCGGAAAAAGGTTTGACATACAGGATTCGAGAGGCGGGGAACTCATGGATGGAACAAGTGACGCATACGATACAGCATATACTCTGATTGTAAACGGAACTGAATATGATGCTGGAGGAACGCCTGGAACACCAATTTTATCAGGAAGAGGAATAGAAATGGCATCCCAGTCAAGAGGGGACATGATAGTTAAAAGAGAAGTTTGGGTTCCTGATACAGGAATGTATGACTACATACGGTATTATGATACTGTGGAAAACATATCGTCAAGCTCATTAAATGTTACTGTAGAGTACAGGGGGAATTTAGGGTCTGATTCTTACACACAGGTCACAGCAACATCTTCAGGAGACCTGAGTGTAGATGTTCTCGACAGATGGTTTTGCACAGATGACGGTGCTGGTAGCGATCCATCCCTGGCTCATGTCTGGTATGGAGAATCAGCAGCAGTCGTTCCTTCAGTTGAAACATTATCAGGGGATACCTTCAATTTACAATTTCAGGAAGATATTCCACCGGGAGGAAAAATTGCCTTTGTGATTTTTGCAGTTCAAGCTAACGATTCCATAACTTCACAGCAGGCAGCACAATGGTTAGCAGATTTCCCACCTGATGCACAGGAAGGACTCGAAACAGACAAAATATTTGATGTAGTTAACTGGGCTGTTGCAGGTGCACCAAGAATAAGATTCACTCAGGCAGAATACTCTCTTGAAGAGGGTGGAGAAGCCGAAATTGCAGTTGAAGTTCAGGACCCTGAAGGAGACCCTGTTACTGTTTCATGGGACCTCGACGGGGATGGAGTTTACGATGATGGCACAGGAACAACAATAACTTTATCAGGCGTGGGTCTTGACGGACCATCAACACTTGCAGTAGGTGTAAAAGCATCAGACGGAACTTACGAAAGGTTCAGACAGACTTCCGTTACTGTAGTAAATGTTCCACCAGTTTTTGATTCAGACCCATCTGTTGACCCGGGACTTACTGTTAGAAGAGGAGCACAGTGGAAATATCAGATTCAAGTCAGTGACCAGGCAAATATAGCTGCCCCACCTGAATCCCCACTTGATAGACTCGTTGTCTCTGTTACACAAAAACCACAGGGAATGATATTTTCTGCTGACTTATCCCTTACATGGAATATTCCACGAACATCGGATGTCGTGGGAGAACATCCAGTCTCGATAAAATGCAGCGACGGAGATGAAGGAGAAACAACACAGGAATTTGTTATTAAAGTTCTTGCCAACACCCCTCCAGGAAAGCCAACTATAATTTCACCCAAAGAAGAAACAATTTATACCCTTAGACCTCAACTTAAAATTCAAAACGCAGTTGACGAAGAAGGAGACCAGTTAAATTACATGTTCGAAGTAGCCTCTTTAGGAACATTTTCACCGGATTCTATTGTTGATAAAGCGGTTATTCCAGAAAATCCTTCAGGACAAACAACATGGACACTGAGCAAAGACCTTGAGGATAAAAAGAGATATTACTGGCGGGTGAGAGCAAGAGACAATCAGGAAGAAGGACCGGCTGATTCAACTTATTTTCAGATTGATCTATCCCTGGCTCCAAAAGATGCTGATGCCAATGCAGGAGATGCAATCAGTGACCCTGTAACTGAAATGAATGAGTCCGCAGAAGCAGAAGCATGCTCCTGCACTTTAACGGGGAAACCGGGTAGTAAAAATTTCACAATAGTAAGCATCTTCACAGGACTTTTAATTCTTTTCTTTGCTTACAGGAGGAGAAGAAACAATGATAAATAAAATCCCCTATTTTTTACTAAAAACAATCACTGTCATCATATTACTTTCAGGTTGCTCAGGAGGAGAAAAAAATGTAAAAACCCCTCGCACAGACCTTAAACCATTTAAGGAAATATCTGCAATTGAACTATTCGAGAAAGTATTTTCAGAGCATGGTTATAAAACTTTGCGGAACAAAACTATATATATTGCCGGGTATGGTCCATGGCAGGTCGATTTATGGGTCGAAGGAGAAAAACTCCCTCTTGTTGTTGAATATCTTAAAGAAGAGGATAGAGAAAAACTCGGTGAGCATTTTAAATCAAGCAAAGTTGGAGAAAAATTCAAATTGGTTGCAGTTGCAACAGAGGAAATTTCAGATGGAACAGAACTAAACAGGAGCAATTCGAGATTTGCAGTAATATTTGATGACAGGGATTATGTTTATCAACCCAATCCCAAAAGTGAAGATAGGTATGAAGTAACAATTTTCGAAATAGAAAAGAGGTTGAAAATAGACATCACTGATGTAATAGAAGAACTTGAAAGAATAATGGCAAAAGAAAAAGAAGAAGAAGCAAGCCAGCAAGAAGAAAATTAAAAACATGACAGCTATACTTGCAATTGATATAGGGAATTCTCACACCCAGATAGGGCTTTTTAAAGATGGAAAACTTTCTCACTCTTGGAGAATAAGAACAGATACAAAATTAACCGAAGACGAAATCAGGTTTTTATTTTACGAGATGCTTTTAGACGCAGAGGTAAAAAAAAGTGAAATAAGAGGCTGTATTCTTGCAAGTGTAGTACCTCCTCTAACTCATACCATTTCAAAAAGTGTTTATAGTTTAACAGGTAAAAGGGTTATTGTGGTTGAGCCAGGTTTAAAAACGGGTATAGTAATTTTAATGGATAACCCAAAAGAAGTAGGAGCAGATAGAATAGTAAATGCAGTAGCGGCATCTACAAAATATCCGGGTGGAAGTATTGTGGTTGACTTAGGAACTGCAACAACTTTCGATTGCATATCTCCTAAAAAAGAATACCTTGGAGGTGCAATTGCACCGGGTATCTCAATAAGTAGCGAGGCACTTTTTCTCAAAACAGCAAAACTACCCCGTGTTGAAATTTCAAAACCATTAAAATGTATTGGTAAAAATACTGTGGATAGTATGCAATCAGGAATTTTCTGGGGTTATGTTGCCCTTGTCGACGGTATGATAGAAAAATTGAAAGAAGAACTCGATTTTAAACCAAAGGTAATCGCAACAGGTGGTTTTTCATCTCTAATTGCGTCTGAATCAAAATCAATAGAAATAGTGGATAACTTTCTTACACTGGAAGGATTATATGTACTTTACGAAAAAAATGCGGAGCCCCTTATTCAAAGGCAAAAATAAAAAAAATGACTATTGCTGAAATTGCAACTATCATAGGGGGCAGTTTGTCATGCAGTGGTAAGAGCGCAAACCTTTCTATTAATGGTTTTTCAACTGATACCAGGACACTAAAAAAGGGCGATCTATTTATTGCATTAAAAGGAACTCACTATGATGGCAACAATTTTTTATCCAGTGCCATACAATCAGGTGCGTGTGGTGCAATAGTATCCCGAGTAGACTGCTCTTCAAATGATTATCCCATTCCAATTATCATTGTAAAAGATACCCTTGAAGCACTTCAATTATTAGCCTCTTCAATGAGGAAAAAACACAGTAGAGCTCTGGTAGTGGCAGTAACCGGAAGCGTTGGTAAAACTACAACCAAGGAAATGATTGGAGAAATTGTAAAGTGCTGCGGCAATGCAGTAATAACAAAGGAAAACAAAAACAATCACATTGGATTACCACTTACTCTTCTCGAAATAACTGATGAAACCGATTTTGTGGTTCTGGAAATGGGGTGCAATAATTTTGGCGAAATTGCATCTTTAACAAAGATAGCAGACCCTGATATTGGACTTATAACATGCGTTGCTCCTGTCCATACAGAATTTTTAGGCGATGAAAGCGGAGTCGCAAAAGCAAAAGGCGAACTCTTTGAAACAATGAGAGAAGATTCAGTTGCTGTTGTCAACCTTGACGACAGATGGATTTCAAAGATGCCCGTTCGTTCAAAAAACAAAATTACCTATTCAACTTCAGGTAGCAGGGAAATAGTGGCAGATGTGAAACTTCTTGAAGCTTATGAGAATGAAAAAAATCGCAAACAGAGAATTACTCTCGATTTGTGCGGGAAAAAGATAGATTTAGAACTATCATTACCGGGAATCCATAATGCGAAAAATGCAACCGCTGCAGCTGCAACTGCTTTTTCTGCAGGAATTGAAATAGACAAAATTTGTGAAGGTCTTTCCAATGTGCGCGCTATTCAAGGGCGCGGTTTAATAATTGAGAAGAATAATATTAAGATAATTGATGAAAGTTACAATTCAAGCCCTCTTGCATTGAATGCTGCCTTGAATGTAATTCGAAATTTAAGTTGCAATGGAAGAAAAGTTGTGATTACAGGTGATATGCTTGAATTGGGTGATAAAGCAGAGGAATATCATCGAATTGCGGGAAAGAAAATTGCTGAAGTGGCAGATTTACTGATTACTGTAGGAAATTTTGGGAAAAATTTGTCAGATGGAGCAATTAGTTCAGGTATGAATCCATCGAAAATTCTATCTTTCAAAAATTCTTCAGAAGCTGTTCAGGAACTTAGAAAAAACAGCGTAATTAAAAAGGGGGATGTTGTTCTTGTTAAAGGCTCCCGAGCCATTAAAATGGATATCATTGTTAAAATGCTGATTCAAGATGATGTGATTTAATAAACCATTGCTTTGCTATATGAGGTTAAAAAATGCTTTTTGAACTTTTATACCCACTGAGAAACCAGTTCGACTGGCTTGGATGGCTAAATGTTCTGAGATATGTTCCTTTCAGAGCGATGGCAGCATGGCTTACATCACTTTTCCTCTATTTTTCATTCTTCCCATGGTTCATTGAGAGATTGAAGCAGAGGAATTTAGGCCAGATCATTCGAGAAGATGGACCGGGCAATCATATCTCAAAGCAAGGAACTCCAACTATGGGAGGAAGTTTAATTCTTCTCTGTATTGTAGTCTCAACTTTGCTGTGGTGTAGACTATCCAATAAAATGGTATGGATTACTCTTGCAGTTATGGTCGCTATGGGGTTAATAGGACTCATTGATGATTTATTAAAAATTAGAAGGGGTGTTAACAAAGGTCTTAGTGGATGGCAAAAATTTTCACTGCAAATCCTCGTTGCGGGCGTCACAGCATACTTCCTTTTTTTCAGCAATAACCTCCCACATGATTGGATGGGTATGAGGAATCACCTTGCAATTCCTTTTGTTTCCATAAAGAAATTCTTTCCGGAACTCAACCCGTACATCTACTCTTTATTCGTCATACTGGTAATTGTTGGAACCACAAATGCTGTAAACCTTACGGACGGACTTGATGGACTTGCAATAGGACCTGTTCTCATAGTGTCAAGTACATACATGGTCTTTTCCTATATTGCAGGGGCTCTTATCTTTGGAATTTCCATAGCAAAATATCTTGGATTACCATATCTTGAAAGTGCCCAGGAACTTCCCATCTTAACATCTTCAATTCTCGGTGCTGGCATAGGTTTTTTATGGTACAACACTTTTCCTGCACAAATCTTCATGGGGGATGTAGGGTCACTTTCTCTTGGAGGGGGACTTGCTATGCTTGCGATTTTAACCAAAAATGAACTTTTATCGGTTATACTATGCGGAGTTTTTGTTGTTGAAACTCTGAGCGTTATAACACAGGTATTATCCTTTCAACTTTTTGGCAAAAGAATTTTTTCGATGGCACCCCTTCACCACCATTTCGAACTGAAAGGATGGCCGGAACCAAAAATTATTGTAAGATTCTGGATTATCAGCATTATTTTAGCAATGATTTCACTTGTTTCACTTAAATTGAGGTAAGACTTGGCAAAAAAGGTTCATATAGTAGGAATTGGTAAAAGCGGAAGGGCTGCAGCAATTCTTGCATGGAAAAAGGGATTTGAAGTCTCCGCCACAGATATTTTACCACGAGAAAAAATTGAAGGGATAGAAGAACTCGAATCACTTGGAATCACTCTCGACCTTGGTAAACACGACCCTTCTTTTTTCAAGAAAGCAGACATAGTTGTAATAAGTCCAGGTATTCCAGAAAGGGAAGAATTTAAATTAGCTGAAAAATGTGGTGCAGAGGTAATTTCAGAAATAGAATTTGCATCACGATTTATGAAATCATCATTCATTGCAATTACAGGAACAAATGGAAAGAGCACTGTCACCACAATGATAGGTTCAATACTTGCTGAAAGTGGTAAACCTTCATGGACAGGAGGAAATCTTGGAACTGCACTCAGTCTTGCTGTAGATTGCGATGTTAATAAACCTGAAGGGTTAGTAGCTCTTGAATTATCTTCTTTTCAACTGGAACGGATTAAATATTTCAAGCCTTATGTATCAATTATCCTTAATATAACACCCGACCACTTTGATAGATATAAAAGTTTTGAAGATTATGCCATAGCTAAATGCAGGATTTTTATGAATCAAAAGGAAAATGACCACCTCCTTATACCAGCAGATGATGAGGTTACAATAAACTATTCAAAAAATGCACTTGCTCAGATTCATTTTATAGGAGGAGAAAAGGGAGAAATTTATTTTGATGGAGAAAAAATCAAAATTGAAAATTCAGACGGAAAAACTGAGAAAATAAACCCCGCAGATTGCAATTTGACCAACACACTTGCAATTAAAAATGGCATGTTTGCAATTAAAGCAGGACTTCTTGCTGGAATACCTGTAGAAAAAATTATTGAAGGATTGAATAATTTCAAACCACTTCCACACAGATTCCAGATAGTGGCAGAAATTAATGGTGTTCGCTGGATTAACGATTCAAAAGCTACAAATCCTGATGCAATGATAAAATCGATAGAATCTGCTGAGAAAAATATAATTCTTCTTGCAGGAGGGCTCGGCAAAGGACTTGATTTTTCTCCAGTATCCAGAATTGTGGAGGGAAGGGTGAAGAGTGCAATTTTGTTTGGAAAGAGTGCAGAGGATATTCAGAAAGTTTTGAAAGAAATAGTGCCTGTTCAAATGACAGGTTCACTTGAAGAGGCAGTTTCCATAGCTCACCATCAAAGCAAACCAGGGGATACCGTATTACTTGCTCCTGGATGCGCAAGTTTCGACATGTTCAAAAATTTTGAAGACCGCGGAGAGAAATTTATAAATCTCGTTAAAAAACTCTCAGGGTAAAGCGCTCATTTCTGCTCCACTGAATGACCATGGAGTAAAAAGGAAACTTTTTCAGCCATTTTAACGATAATTTATCATAACAGGATTAAAACTACGGAGAAAAACAATGAAATTTTTTAAATTTGTTTTCATATTCCTATTTTTAATTTCAGGTTGTGCCCCAAAAGCAAGACTTCATCCAAATGCAATTAATCTCAACAATAAGGGGATAGAATTAATGAAGGAGGGGGATTACAAAGGTGCAAAGTCAGCATTTATACTTGCTCTGGAATATACCCCTGATTTTGCAGAATCCTATAACAATCTTGGTCTCGTAGCTATGAAACAGGGGGATTTAATCTCTGCTCAAGATTTCTTTTCTGAAGCAATTCGCCTCAATCCAAATCTTGCCGAAGCATGGAACAATGCAGGAGTCCTTCATTCCCGTCTTGGGAATAGCGAAGAAGCAGGTGAATGTTTTATAAAAGCACTTGAAATTAACCCCGGGCACATTCAGGCTCGTTTGAATTTTGCAGAATATTTACTCGAAAAGGGTGATATTCAAAATGCTGAAACCGAGGTATTAAAAGTGCTTGCCATTAATTCCGAAAATCTTACAGCAAATTTGCTTTTAGGTGGAATTAGATTGCAGCAGAAGGATTTTGAAAGGGCTCGAAAAACAATAGAAAAAACAATAAAATTAAATCCTCAAAGTGCCCATGCCTGGTTACTTATGGCAAATCTATATATTCAAATGAACCTCATGGGAGAAGCAAAAATAGCACTTGAAAAAGCAGATTCACTGGCACCAGAAGAAAAATTATGGGTAAAATTAGGAATGGCTTATACTGCTACAGGCAATACTTCGAAAGCAGAAATGTATTTCAAAAAAGTTCTTGAAAGTAATCCTTCCAATCCATACGCTATAACTGGAATGGTAATTATCGCTTCAAATACAGGTGACAAAAAAGAAATCGAAAAGGCATGTTCCCTTTACAATCAAACTGGCAAAAACATCTCTTCAGAAGCAGACAAAATTTGTAAAAATAGAGAAAAGAAAAATAATTCTTTATAAGGGCAAATGCCCATCCTCATGAAAAAGGTGTAGGGGGAGTGAAGTGCTGGGGTAATGACAGGTATGGTCAGGTGAGTGGATTTTTCCCAGGTTATCCTCACCCTGTTGTCTGTGAATAATGGAATTAATATTTTCCATCATTTATTTTCAATTGCTTTTACAACGAAACTTGCCATCCCCCATTTTTTTCATAAGGTTAAAATCTAAAGGATTGAAGGGATTTTTTATTGACTCTATTAAGCTTTTCATAATATTTTTTATAAAAAATTTAGGAGCCTGTCTTTTCTTAAGTTTAATTTTGTAAGTGGCTTGAAATTTTAATAATGGATGAAAATAACTTGAAAATACTTAAAAAATTCTTTCTAAATGAATGAGGTTAATAATAATGAGAGGATGTAAGATAATAAGAATAAATTTAATTATACTAATTTTTCCATTAATGTATTTTTTAACTTTTTGCACATGGAAAGCTAATGCGACAAAAGGTAAGATGCTAAATTGGTCCGAAAAGAAAGGGCACCTCGGGAATGGTATTAAGCCAGTAAGGTCAGAATCAGTAGTTCATGCACAGAAAAATGATATTCAAAAAGTAAGTGCAGGTGGATCGCACACCTGTGCAATAACGAGTGGAGGGGGAGTGAAGTGCTGGGGGGGGAATTATTTTGGTCAGCTTGGTGATGGGACTTATACGAATAAGAATATGCCGGTAGATGTGAGAGGGCTTTCTTCAGGGGTAATAGCGATTTCTGCAGG
>Ga0207433_10002906_pt1 | contig 33901 bp, 33 predicted proteins | sample YelNatPaOPGAMG01_FD_187559 | JGI IMG/M metagenome (GOLD analysis project Ga0207433, IMG submission 187559) | Hot spring thermophilic microbial communities from Obsidian Pool, Yellowstone National Park, USA - OP-RAMG-01 (SPAdes) (version 3) | ecosystem: Environmental > Aquatic > Thermal springs... | reverse complement strand
ATGGCCAAAAAGTCCGACGGCAAATGGTATGTCATCATCAACGGCAAGGAGTGGGGGCCGTATGAGGATGTGGGGTGGTGGCCTCAGTTCTCCTCAAACGGCTCGTCCTGGGGGTTCATGGCCAAAAAGTCCGACGGCAAATGGTATGTCATCATCAACGGCAAGGAGTGGGGGCCGTATGAGGAGGCGGGAGATCCTAAGTTCTCCTCAGACGGCTCCGCCTGGGGGTTCGGGGCCATGAAGCCCGACAGCGAAGTGTATGTTATCATCAACGGCAAGGAATGGGGGCCGTATGAGAGGGCGTGGTGGCTTGAGTTCTCCTCAGACGGCTCCGCCTGGGGGTTCGGGGCCATGAAGCCCGACAGCGAAGTGTATGTTATCATCAACGGCAAGGAATGGGGGCCGTATGAGGAGGCGTGGGGTCCTGAGTTCTCCTCAGACGGCTCCGTCTGGGGGTTCCGGGCCGAGAAGTCCTACGGCAAATTGTATGTCATTATTAACGGCAAGGAGTGGGGGCCGTATGAGGATGTGGAGTGGCTTAAATTCTCCTCAGACGGCTCCGCCGTCTTTTACGCCGCTACCCAGACCGAGCCCTCGTATTATAGGATTGATAGGATAGTGGTGCCAAGCAAATAGGTTAGGGCGAACGAGACGAGGACTTGATCGTCCCCGGATTTTCGGTTATATTATAGTAACATATGATTGGACTTTTGCTCTTGGCTTTTGTGGTTCCCCCGGATTCTGTGGATCCCGTCAATCTCCACTGGGTTGACACCATAGAGGACTGGAGCATGGGCCACAGGAGGCTCATAGAGGCCAGGGTGAGGGGAATTTACTGGAGGGTTGATAAGCGCTCCGGCGCGGTGGGCTTTTACAGGTTCAGCCCTGATGAGAGGCTCATCTCATACACCGGCCGGCTCATCCCCAAAGAGGAGGCAGATACCTCTGATGAGAGCGGCATCACGAGCCGGTTTAGCATTAGTAGCATAATAGACCCGGAGGAGGATGGGGTTGAGGTTCGCATAGATGAGCCTGGCGCGGCGTGTTTCCTGGTCTTCAACAAAAAAACGAGGAAATACACAAACTTCTACGTCATTGTCCTTCCTGAGGGGAAATAGCCCGATCTTATCCGATATAATCATAAGGCTTGGAATTCGCGAGAATTGCTGTTCCTGACGCTGGCGCGGTCCTGACATACCGCGTCCCCTCGGAGATGCGCCTCGCCAGGGGCGATGTGGTTCTCGTTCAGGTGAGGGAAAAGGTCTTCACCGGGCTTGTTCTCGGTGAGGATGAGCCCTTTCCGGGCGCGAGGCCGGTCTACGGGAGCTCAGGGATCAGGGTTCCAGAGTCCCTCGTCAGCCTTGCGGAGTGGATCGCGGGGTATTACCTTTCGCCCATTCATGAGGCCGTAAGGCTCGTTTTGCCTCCTGGAATCCCGCGCAAGGAGCGGATTGAGATATGCATGAGGAGAGACCCTCCGGCCGTTGAGGCTCGGGGCCCTGTCCAGAGGGAGGTTTTCGCCTACCTGTGGGAGAGGAGGGGCCGCTGGCTGAGCAGGGACGCCCTCATCCGAAGGTTCGGAAAGCCCGGAAAGGACTTTCTTGAAAGGATGATTGAGGCGGGCGCCTGCAGGATCAGGTCAAAACTTCCCAGGCCGGCCGGCAAGGAGATGGAGGAGTTCGTGGGCCAGGGGGGAGATGCCTTTTTCCCCGAGAGGCCGCTGACCCAGCAAGCTCTTGTCCTGGAGAGGTTGGTTAAGGAATTGAGGGGCGGCGCTTTCAAAACCGCCCTGCTCCACGGCGAGACCGGCTCCGGGAAAACCGCTGTCTACGCCTGGCTGGCTATGGAAGCGCTCAGGATGGGCAGGGGGGTAATAATCCTCGTGCCAGAGATAAGCCTCACGCCGCAACTAGCCGCTGTTTTCAGGAAGGCGCTCGGCCAGAGTGTAGCCGTTTATCACAGCGCCTTCAGCCCAGGAGAAAGGATGTGGGTATGGAGCAAGGTGGCCTCCGGGGAGACGAGGGTTGTTCTGGGGCCTCGCTCCGCGCTCTTTTTGCCGGTTGAGAACCTCGGCCTCATCGTTGTTGACGAGGAGCACGACGACTCATACAAGTCCCAGAGGCCGCCCCGTTATCACGCGAGGGATGTGGCGGCAGTAAGGGCAAAGTCCGAGAGCGCGCTTCTGGTTCTCGGAGATGCCACGCCTTCGGCAGAGTCCTATTACAACGCCCGGAGGGGGAAATACCTTTACCTCAGGATGCCGGAGAGGGTGCCCGCCTACATTGACCCTGTTGTGAGGGTTATTGACCTCAAGGAAACGGAGGTCTCCGGCGTATTCTCGCTCGCCCTTTTGGATGCCCTCAGGGACACCGTTAGATCCGGCCATCAGGCAATTCTTTTCCTGAACCGACGCGGCTACGCGCCATACATCCAGTGCTTGAGGTGCGGGGCTGTCCTAAACTGCCCGCATTGCTCGGTATCCTACACATTCCACAAGGACACGGGCCTCGCTGTTTGCCATCTGTGCGGGAAGACCTCAAGGGTTCCTGGGGTCTGCCCCTCGTGCGGTAGCCCCTCGCTGGTGGCGATGCGATACGGTGTCCAGCGCGTCCAGGAAAACCTAGAGGCTCTTCTTCCGGGGGCGAAAACTCTGAGACTGGACAGGGACATCTCAAGGAGGCGAGGAGGTCCGGAAAGGGTTTTCCGGGAGTTCTCCTCCGGCAGGGCGCAGATACTTGTGGGAACCCAGCTCGTGACAAAGGGCCTGGACTTTCCCGGAGTTAAGCTCGTGGGCGTTCTGCTTGCTGACATGGGACTATTCAGGCCCGATTTCAGGGCCGCGGAGAGGACATTTCAATTGCTCGCCCAGGTCAGGGGAAGGCTGAGAACAGGCGGCATCGTAATGATACAGGCCCTAAACCCCGAGGAAAGGGCAATAAGGTTCGCAAAAACCAACGACTACGAGGGTTTTATGGAATCAGAGCTCCGGGAGCGCAAAAGGTTCGCCTACCCGCCTTTCTCAAAGCTGGTCTTGGTTGAGGCAAGGGGAAAGAGCCAAGAGAAGGTCATGGAGTTTCTTGAATCCCTAGCGAAAGAGACAATCTCAAGCCTTGGAGGAGGGGGGCAGGTTCTCGGGCCATCGCCTTCGCCATACGAACGGGTGGCGGGGCTTTTCAGGGCGAGGTTCCTCGTGAAGGCCAAAAGAGGCCTCACGCCAGAGCTGGGCTTCCTCGCGGAATACAAGCCCCCGCCGGGGATTGACCTCACGGTGGATGTGGATCCGGTGGACATGATGTAGGCCCTGCCTGTCGGCCGCAAAACCTGGACGAGGGGTGAAGCCATCACCGCTTGCCCGATCCTGTTCCTGAGAACTATAATTATCCTATGAACGAAACAGAGACCGTGCCCCCGCAGGTTTACGATAAGGAGTGGGAGGGCTTCGTCCGGGAGCTCAGGCTCGCGAGGCCGTGGATGATGGCCATGGCCATCATAGACATTATCATAGGCGTCCTGTATCTCCCGTTCGGAGCCGGAAGCATCCTTGCCGGCGTGATCTTGATTATGGCCGAGTCCAGGCTCAGGAGGTTCCTTGAGGGCGAGGCAAAAGCGCTCTCGGCATTCGCGGGACATTTGAAGCTCTATTTCATAATCTCGGTAATAGCCGTAATAGCGGCTATGGTCCTATATTTCCTCTTCATCTTTCTCTATGTGGGCCTCATCCTCCTTGCCATAATCCTCATAGCCCTCAGCAGAGCAACCGGAGCGCACTGAGAGGGGCCGCGAGGCCTGGGCTTTCGCCAGTTGCTCCGGCCTCAGGGGCCGGGTTAAGCTTTATTCCTGTATGAGAAAGGTTTTCTTCTTTTTAGTGATAGGGCTTCTTATGGGAGCCTCCTGCTGTAGACATAGGACAACCGAGAGAGCCGGCACCCAGTCGCCGGACACTGCGTCGCCTAATCCTGACGCGGCCTCACAGGCCCCGCAGAGCAAGTTCAAGCCCGCGCCAGATTTCACTCTGGTCTCAATAAAGGGGGACACGATAAGGCTCTCTGATTACAAGGGAAAGGTTATCATCCTTGATTTCTGGGCGACATGGTGCCCGCCCTGCAAGGAGGAGATCCCCCACTTCAAGAGCCTATTCGCGGAGAAATCCGGGGCAGGCCTCGTGATAATTGGGATAGTTGTCAACGACGATGTGTCGGAGGTAAAGAAGTTCGTCAGCAAGAACGGGGTCAATTATCCTGTTGCAATGAGCACGCCTGAGGTTGAGAAGGCATACGGCGGCATAAACGCCATCCCGACGACCTTCATTATCGGCAAGGACATGACCGTAAGGCGGAAGGTTGTGGGATACCGCGAGCCTTCATTCTTCAATAAAGAGGTGGAGAAACTCCTGGCAGAGTAGGGGAGGCACAGTTTCAGCTGGAGAGAAGGACAACGCAGTCAGCTACATTTGTGCCGGTCGGCCCTGTTTCAATCAACCCGCCTACCCTCCTGAAAAAATTATAGCTGTCGTTGTTATCAAGGAATTCCCTCGGGTCAAGGCCCTTTTCGTGAGCGATAAGGCATGTTGAGCCATCGGCAAAGGCTCCGGCCGCTCGTGTGGGCCCATCCTTCCCGTCCGTGGAGAAAGCGATCACCCCAACGCCCCGAAGCCCCTTTATCCCCATAGCGCACGCGAGCGCGAGCTCCTGGTTCCTGCCGCCTGCGCCACTGCCCCTGACCCTTACCGTTGTCTCTCCGCCGAATATTAGGCAAACCCTGCGGCCTGAAAGATCCGAGCGCCCACGCGCTATGCCTGTGAGGATGCCCCCCATAGCGAAGCCAACCTCCCTCGCTTCCCCTCTGAGAGCGTCCGTCACAAGTATTGACTCGTAGCCCAGTTCTGCGGCTTTTTCCTTCAGACCCAGCAATGCGGTGCGGTTGTCCGCCACGATGATGTTCTGGACCCTTGAGAAACACGGATCATCGGGTTTCGGGGTCTCGGGCGCGTTCCAGATGGCCTCACGGGTTTCATGTTTAAGGGAATGCCAAATGTCCGCCCTTTTCAAAAGGGTTATCGCATCAGCCTTAAGGCTCGGATCTGGCGCGGTTGGGCCCGAGCCTATGTCCTCCAAAGCGTTTCCGATCACATCGGATATTATTAGCGCAAATAGCTTCCCAGCGCGGGATGCCCGCGCCAGGCCCCCTCCCTTCAGCCGGGAGAGGTGCCTCCTTACCGTGTTTATCTCGCGTATGTCCATGCCGGACCTGAGCATGAGGTCGTAGAGCTTTTGCAATTCCTCAAGGCTTATCCCTTCAACCGGCGCTTCCATTAGGCTGGATGCCCCTCCTGACAGCAGGACCAAGAGGGTCTCGTCCGGCCGGGCCGAGCGGGCGAGCTCCAGGCCGCGCTCCCCGGCCAAAAGGGATGACTCGTCCGGAACGGGGTGTGAGCTCTTTATCGCTTCAAGGCGAGGGATCTCGCAATCCTCAGGGGAGGCAACCAGTCCGCGGGCGAGCCTCTTTCCGAGGATTTCGTAGGCCGCGCGAGCGCAGGCCGCGCCGGCCTTCCCGACGGATATGAGGCAGACCCTCTCTCCCAGCTCAAGCTCAGAAAGCCGTTCGGGCAAGACCTTCTCCGGAAGGACCCTTTCGGTTCCCGCGCGGAAAAGGGCAAAAGCGGTTTCTCTCAAGTCCATAGGTTAGCCAGAGGGCCTCGTCCTCATGATGTAAAGAAAGAAAGGAACCCCGACGAGGCTCGTCACCACCCCGACCGGGAGCTGGTAAAAACCGACGAGCCTCAGGAGAAGGTCCGCCAATAGGACGAGCACGGCGCCCCCGATCGCTGAGCCCGGCAGGAGAACTGAGTGGCGCGGGGAGAGGAGCCTCCTCGCCATGTGGGGAACAACGAGCCCGACGAAACCCACAGCGCCCACGACAGATGTGACTAGCCCTACAATTACACCTGTTGTAATAAAAACAAGGGTTTTGAGCGCCTGGACATTCACCCCCATGGAGAGCGCCTCTGTCTCTCCCAAGGCCAGAGCGTCCAACTGCCTTGAGGTCAGAAAAAGCGTTGTAATCCCGACCAGGATAACTGCGGCGAGGAAAATGAGGTGCGGAATATCCCCCCTGGTCACGACAACCCCAAGGTTTCCCCAGAGGATATAGAATGTCCTTATCGCCTCGGCTTTTGCGAGGATCATGAACACAGCCACCAACCCCGATGAGAAAAACCCAACCATTACGCCCGCAAGTAGCATCCGGGTTCCAGAGAACCTGCCCCTTACAGAGGAAAGGGCGTATACCGCGAAAAGGGAACCAACAGCCCCGGCCGCGGCGGGAAGGGAAAGGACCCCTGGGCTACTTAATCCCAGAAAGAATCCGAGGGCATATCCGAGAGCGGCGCCGGATGCGGTCCCAAGGACATATGGGTCAGCGAGGGGGTTTTGAAAGAGCGACTGCAGGGCCGTGCCTGAGACCGAAAGGCTCGCGCCGACGAACACGGCGAGAAGCGCCCTCGTCAGCCTGAGGGCAAACAGGGACTGGTTCGGGAGGCCCCCAGGGCCGAGGGTTATCTCAAGGGCGAGAAGGGCCGCTAGGGCAACGATGGCGAAAGCGAAACGGAGGATCAGGAGCCTTCTCACCGCCTGTCCATTGCCTCAAGCTGATCCTGAATTCCAGCGACCAGCTCGCCAACGAGGCCCATGCTTATGAGCAAAAGGCCGGAAATAACGAGCAGGATTACCAGGTAAAGGATGGGCCTGTAGCCGATTCCGGCGATGAACCTTATGAGAATTGCGACGAGTCCGATGATGACCCCCGCGAGTCCGGAAACGAAACCAGCAGTCCCGAGGTAGAGGAGGGGTTTGCGCATTATGGTGAGCTGGAACTTTACAGCGAGGAGGTCAGCGAAACCTATTACTATACGCCAGAAACCGGTATACTTGCTCCTGCCGGCCGCCCGTGGCCTCAGGGTTACCCGCTCCTCGGTCACTGTGAAACCCTTCTCCACCGCGAGTGGAACCATGTAGCGGTGCCAGTCCCTCCTGAGGCCGAGCCGCGGGAATACCTCGGCCCTCACCGCTTTCATTGAGTTCATGTCGTGTATGGGCAGGGAAAAAAGCCACCGCGACAGGCTGTTGTAGACCCAGGAAACGAATTTCTTCTGGTAATCCCCTTGTTTCCAGCCCACCGCTATGTCGTAGCCCTCGGAAACCCTCTCCGCGAGGCGCCAAGCATCCTCCACAGAGTATTGCAGATCAGCGTCAAACACGACGAGCACATCCCCCTCAGCGTACCTTGAGCCGGTTATGAGGGCCTGGGTCTTGCCCAGGTTTGCGGAGTGCCGTGCGAGCTTTATGAAGGGGTATTTCTCCGAGAGCTCAAGCCCAACCTGGTATGTTCCGTCCGTAGAGCCGTCATCAACTATGATGCACTCCAGCCGGCCCGCGAGGGCATTTTTCTCTATGAATTCCTGAACCTCCCTTGCGAGAAGTGGAAGGCATTCGGCCTCGTTGAAGGCCGGAACCAAAAGCGAAACCTTCACCCGTAAAGTTTAATCCGGGAAACCGCCAGCGCGCAAACGCGAAAAGGCTGAGATTGCCTCTCTTGCCAGCAAGTTATTTGGACGCAACAGCTTTGAACGATAGCTTGCAAGGTTGATATAACCCCCCGGTCCCTTCTGGCCGCGGGAAACTTGCGACTAACCCGCGTTGGTTTTGCCCGGACTCAAACAAAAGGGCATTTGTTTGCAAAAAGGGCTATTTTTGCAAAGTATAGCCGGAAGTCCCTGATCAAGTGGCCTGAGAGGCTCGTCCAAAGGCCCGTGGGTTATAATTTCAAGGTGGCCGATTTCGCGCTCATCGGTTCCCCTGTCTCCCACAGCCTCTCGCCCCTCATTATGGGAAAACTGGGGCTTTCCTACCGGGCGCGCGAGGTCTTGCCCGGCAAGCTCAAGGACTTCATCCTGTCCGAGGCCCCCAGCCTCAGGGGTTTCAACATAACCTCTCCCCTCAAGGAGGAGATCATCCCTTTTATGGCGAGGCTTTCGCCGGAGGCGAAGGAGATACGCTCTGTTAACTGCGCCGTGAGGCGGGGGGATTTTTGGGAGGGGAACAACACTGACTACATGGGGGTCCTGGTTGCGGTTGATTATTTGGGGCTTTCGCCCAAAGGGGCGCTCATCCTCGGGACCGGCCCCGCGGCAAGGGCCGCCGCATTTGCCATGGAGAGGATGGGCCTCAGATTCGCCTTCGTGAGCAGGAGACCTGGGGCGGGAAGGCTCAGCCGTGGTGATCTCAGCCGCGAGGACCTTTCGCAGTGCGATCTGATAATAAACGCAACGCCGCCGGGAGCGATTCCGTTGCCGATGGATCTTATCGGGCCGCATAATTTTTTTCTGGACATGAACTACGGGGAAAGGGCAAATGCCCTTAGAGAGGCTCTAGCCGGAACCCCCGCTGGCTACTCTGACGGGATTCCGGTGCTCCTGGGCCAGGCCGCTGGGTCGCTTGAGGTGTGGCTTGGAGGGAGTTTCGCGGATTGGAGGGAGAGGGTATTTTCCGCGGCGGCTGAGCTGATGCTCCTATGATCCGGAGGATATTTCTCGTTGGGATGATGGGCGCTGGCAAGTCCACCGTTGGAAGGCGCGTTGCCGAGGCCCTTGGGTGGGATTTCCTGGACACCGACGCTATGGTAGCTGAATCTGTGGGAATGAGCATACCGGAGATATTCTCGCGGAAGGGCGAGGCCTTCTTTCGCGAGGCGGAGAAGGTTGCCATAGCAAAGGCGGGCGAAAGGGAACACGCTGTTGTAGCGACAGGCGGCGGAGCTGTTCTGGCCGGGGAGAACTGGCGCGTTATGGAGGCAGAAGGGTCGCTTTCGGTCTACCTTGAGGCCTCTGTGAGCACCCTCACGAGGCAGGTTGCGGGTTCTGGGGAAAGGCCTTTGCTTTCGGGCGGGCCGGGCAAGCTCGCTGACATCCTGCGCGCCAGGAGGGCCTTTTACCAAAGGGCAAACCACACCATCCGGGTTGACGGGAGGACGCCCGGGGAGGTTGCGGCCATGGTCATCTGGCTGTTGGAACCTGATTTCTCGGAGGCCGAGGCCGGCTTTTTTGTCGGGAGGGGCGCGTCGCGAAGTCTACCTGACATCCTGAGAGAGCGCGGCTATAGGAGGTCCTTCCTGGTCACCGACAAACGCGTCTGGACCGCTTTCGGCCAGGGCATCGCTGGGGGATTGAAGTCCCTGGGCCCCCTGGCGGTTCACATTCTTCCTGGCGGGGAGACCTCCAAGACCCTTGCCGAGGCACAGAGAGCCTGGAGGGGGCTTAAGACAGCACGCGCGGACAGGGGCACTCCTGTTGTGGGACTGGGCGGCGGTGCCGTGGGAGACCTCGCTGGTTTCGTAGCGTCCACATACATGAGGGGCCTACCCCTTTTTCAGGTTCCCACAACCCTCCTCGCCATGGTTGATTCATCGCTGGGCGGCAAGAACGCCCTGAACATAGGAAGGGTTAAGAACCTTGTCGGGACATTCTATTTTCCGGAGTGCGTGCTCGCTGACACTGTATTCGTCATCAGCCTTGACAGGGAGAGCTTTGCAGAGGGCTTAGCTGAGGCGATCAAAACCGCTATAGTTGCCTCTCCGAAGCTTTGGGAGTTGCTCCGGACAAGAAAGGAGGCCATCGTGAGGCGAGAGCTTTCTTTTATAGGCGAGGTGGTTTCGCTCGCCGGGAGGGCAAAGCTCGCGATCGTGGGGGAGGATCCTTATGACAGGGGCAAGAGGCACATCCTGAACTTCGGCCACACCGTAGGCCACGCGCTTGAGATAACCGCGGGCCTTTCCCACGGAAGCGCTATATCAATTGGCATGGTCGCGGAGGCCCGGATGGGCGTCCGTATGGGGATAACGCCGGGTTCCCTAGTGGACGAGCTGCGCGAGCTCCTATCCGAAAACGGGTTGCCCACAGAGGTTCCGGAAGGCTTTGACCCGAAAAAGGCCAGCGCTCTCGTGTTTCACGACAAGAAAATGGCGTCCGGAAGGCTCCTCATGCCAGTTTTGAAGGGAGCGGGACTCGCTGAGCTCGTTGAGGTTGAACCGGAAAGGGTTTTCTCATCGTGATCTTTGGCCATTGGAGAACCCAATCTTTTGTAGCGCCGTTCGTAGCCTCGGATCGTTCCCCCTGCGAGAGTCCGAAGCTTGGAACCTATATAAGGGTTTTTGGTCAACCCGAGAAACCGCGAGGCGATCTGGACCTGAGTGCCCGTAAGTTCAACGGGCGCAAGGACTTAGCCCGTGTCGCGAAACCGGCCCTTGACAGTTCGGGGTTTTTCGGTTATAATAACCACTGTATGGTGAAGAACGGGAGGTTATAATGAATTTATTCTATGTATCCCTGCTGTTGTGCGTGTCTCCTGAGGAGGAAAAGGCCCTGAGAGAGAAAGGGCTGTGGATCGGCCAGGAAGAGGGTGTTTCCACCCAGAGCCTCAACCCCAGCGGTCCGTGGGCCGGCCCCCAAGGCCTCATAACCTGGAACTTTGAGGCATCGGACGGAGGGTTCACCGCGCCGCCTGACTGGTTCTGCACCGGAGGATGGGGATGGGATGACCCATCCAATGGCCCCGGCGCGGCACATTCGGGAGCGCGCTGTTGGGGAACGAACCCAGACGGCCCCTCCTATGACCCGAACGCCAACTGGACGCTTACGACCCCGGCGCTGAACTTCTCCACACTTACCCGCCCGATCCTCAAATTCTGGCACTGGTATGAGACAGAAAGCGGTTACGACACATGCAGGCTTGAGATATCCACGGACGGCGGCGGTTCCTGGACCGCGTTGGCCAAGTGGGCGGGCTACGGCACGAGCTGGCAGGAGGTCACAGTAGACCTGGTCGCATACGCTGGAAGGCCCTCGGTAATGATACGCTGGAGATTGACCTCGGACGGCTCTATTCAATACGACGGCTGGTTCATAGATGATGTGAGGATACTGAATGGCCCCACAGGCGCGACAAACCTTTACGCCACGAGCTTTGAGGGAGGCGATGCCGGCGACCTTGCCCCCTGTTACCATAGGTGGGGGCGGGACTGCCCCTTGGCAAAGGGGAAACCCGAGCTCGGGCCCGGGGAGTGCCTATGATGGAACCCGTTGCTGGGCAACGAACCTCTCCGGCAACTACAATAACTCCGCCGATGAGGCCATCCAGAAGGGAACGAACATAAACGCCTCCGGATACCCATACCTTGAGATGAACTTCTGGCAGTGGTATGAGACAGAGACCAGCTGGGATTCCGGCTGGGTTGAGGTATCAACCGACGGAGGAACCACCTGGACAAAGGCCTCGCCGAGCTACCGCGGGACATCAGGGGCCTGGCTCAGGACAACCCTTGACCTATCGTCATACACCTCATCCCAGTTCAAGTTCCGCTTCCGCTTCAAGTCAGACGGTTCAGTAAACTACGCGGGCTGGTATATTGACTCTGTGAGGATAACCGCTGGCACAATGACCACATTCCGCAGCTGGGACTTTGAGGCCGACTCCGGCAACTACGCCGCCAACCCAGCGGCAACCAGAACGAACAGGAACGAGTGGGAGTGGGGAGCGCCACCTGCCGCGATAGGCGCTCACTCCGGCACCCGTTGCTGGGGAACAGACCTGGACAACACCTACGACACCTCAGCGATAATGGTTCTGCGAGCGCCCGTCCAGAATGTCAGCTCGTGGCCGCGCGTCATCCTTGATTTCTGGCACTGGCGAGACGCTGAGAGCGTTGACACCTCCATAGTTGAGGCCTCCTCTGACGGAGGGCTCACCTGGAACCGGGTCGCGGTCTATACCGGGAGCTTCCGGAGCTGGCGCGCAGAGAGCCTTAATGTCAGCGCATACAAGAGCGCTAATTTCACCTTCAGGTTCGTTCTGAAAACGAACGCGTCAGTAGTGGATACGGGCTGGTATATAGATGATGTTGAGCTGGACACTGTCGCGCCGAACATGGTTCCCATTACAATAAGCCCGATAAAGGTCTCCCAGGGCTATCTGGCCTGCTACATTGAAAATACCTCAACTGATGGCTACGGAACCATAACAGCGGCAACGGACACCCTTCACCCGCGCGGGCCTGACATAAGCCTTCTTTTTGGCGGCGCATACCACGACCCGTGGTCAAGCTACCTTACGGTGAGGTCGCACAGGAGCAACACGGACTTCGTTTGCAGGACCTCCGGTTGCACTACCCAGGCCGGCTACACCGTGGTCCAGATGGACCCATACTTCGTGGGATCATATATGATCAAAGGCTCTGAGGACTCCGTTGTCACCATCTGGGACGGCTTGCCGGACAACCTCCGTGTTGAACAGCACATATACGCCCTGGGCACGAATGTGGCTAACGCGCGGATACAGGTGATGACATATGTCATAAACAAGAGCAACCAGAACCGGACGGTCTCGGTGAGATACGAGTGGGACATCCACATCTACGACACGGATGCGCCATACATAAGGGGCTACAAGACCACTGGCTGGAGCGGCTGGTATGGCTCTGAGAAGCACTGGTGGGGCGATTCAATGGGGCTTTACTATGAGGAGAACCAGAACCCCCTCATCGGAATTCCTTTCTGGCACTATATATCCTGCAAATGGGCGCCCTGGCCTCCTGACCCCCCCGACCCGGACACCTTCTTCTTCGTGCGTTGGCCTTTGGCCTATGGGTCTGCCTTCCCAGTGAACTACATGGCCGACGGCAGGGACAGCCTTGGCCGCAACTTAGATGACTGCGTTGTTTTCATGTGGGTCAACAGGACCATGGCCCCTGGCGATACCCTCAAGGTAGTTGAATACCTGTGGTCTCCGAACCAGCCCCTCTACGAGAATGTTGAGGAGCCAGGCCTTCCCGCTAAGCCCTTCGTCGGGCTCGGCGGCCCTAACCCCGCGAGGCCAGGTGACGCGCTCTGTTTTGGGCTTTCTGAGGATCAACAGCTTGACCTAAAGATCTACTCCGTTGACGGAAGGCTTGTGAGGACACTTGTCTCGGGCAAAGAGGAGGCAGGAACCCACTCATTCGTTTTGCCAAGCCTGCCGTCAGGAACCTACTTCCTCGTAATGGACGCGGAGCGGGACGGGAGGTTCTCAAGGAGAATTGTGGTGAGCAGGTAAAAGAGAGGGCCCCGCGGGGCCCTCTCTTTTTTGTCGGTGCTAAGGTTCTACATACGCCTTACCCTCACAGCCTTGGGGCCTTTGTCGCTTTCTATGACCTCGAAGGAGACATGCTCCCCCTCTTCCAGGCTCTTGTAGCCCTCTGCCTCTATGTCGCTGTAGTGGACGAAGACAGATCCCTGTCCGTCGTCCCTATCTATGAACCCATATCCTTTGCGTGCATTGAACCAACGCACCGTGCCTTCTATCCTTTCATCTGACATCTGCAAAAAACCTCCGAAAAGTTAACCAGATACAAATTATATACCCGCTCGGCCGGGCATTGCAAGTATCGTCGAAGGGCAAAATCTTCCTCTATTTGGTGGGCACTCTTATCCTCTCAATCCTGTAATAAGAGGGCTCGGTCTGGGTAGCGGCGTAAAAGGCGGCGGAGCCGTCTAAGGAGAACCGAGGCCACCACGCCACCTCATACGGCCCCCACTCCTTTCCGTTGATAATGACATACCAATTGCCGCCGGGCTTCTTGGCCTCGAACCCCCAGGAGGAACCGTCCGAGGAGAACTCAGGATCTCCCGCCACCTCATACGGCCCCCATTCCTTGCCGTTGATGATGACATACCATTTGCCGTCGGGCTTCTTGGCCCGGAACCCCCAGACGGAGCCGTCCGGGGTGCCTGTGAGAAATTCTATTTTATTAAACGGCCCGTATTCTCCGAGATTTGTGGTTTCTCCTTTGGCGAAACCGGGGAGAAGGGCCAAGCCAACCAAGCTTATTTCAGCTGTTCTAAGCATCTTTCGCCTCCTATGGTTCAGGGGATATTTTATAGAAGAGTTGTGGGGAGCTTCAACCCATCAAGGGGTGTATAATTTCAAACCTCACCCTGAGGCTGAGGGGTGGGCCCTAAGGTGCCCGGAAATCCGGACGGATCTCGGAGGGGAGGGATCCGTGGCAAAGGTCTTGGTTGAGCGCTAGAAAAGACCAACAATGGAAAGGTGGAGAAGCCCTTTCTCGCCGGGGCCAGCGCTCCTGGCATACATGGCCTCAAGCCCAAGGGCTTTTCCCCTCAGCCTTACCCCGCCGCCCCAAGAGAACGGAGAAGGCAGGCCGCGGCCCCAGCAGATATCCAAGAAAGCGAAGGGCGAGACAGCCCCTCTCATCCCCAGCTCAAAGGAGACCGCGGAGTAATCCTCCAGGAAGAACCTCTGAGGCCTGTAGCCCCTGGGCGGGAGATGGCCCCCTATCTGGAATAGGTCAGTGATGAGGGCCGCCTCGTCCGAGCGCAGGAATCCTCCCCTTGTGGACAGGCCCGCGGTCGAAAACCACAAGGGAAAGCGCAGGCCAGCTTCCCAGGTTACCCTCTGCAGAGACTGCGAGAGCCTTGAGTCAGCGGAGACCAGAAACCCCCTTTCCGGGAATATCCGTGGCCTGAGCCCGCTCCAGGTTCCCCCGAGAAGGAAAAATAGCCCGGAAAAGGCTTTGCCGGACGCAAAATCCTTATCCCTCCGCCAGCTCTGGCCGGCCCAGAGCTCTGTCTCGCCGGAGGCCGGATAAACCGCCTTGTAATAAGCCTCTTCGGTCATGTATAGGGATTCCGCGAAAGCGTATCCTCCGCCTATCTCAAGCCAGACCGGCCCCCCCAGAACCCAAGGTTCCCTGTAGCTCCCCTGGATGCTCTGGGAGAGGAGCGAAAGCCTTTCCCAGGAGAGCCGGGCGCGCCTGCCAGTTCCGGCTATGTTGGGAGCGAAAAATTCCAGGAAACCAAAGGCGCTTCCCTCAGAAGGATCGTATGCGCCTGAGCCCAAAACGGTGAGCGAGGCGGCCTCGGTTCTCTTGACCTCCATCACGAACCCCCTCTCGCCCATTGAGAAGCCGGAGGCCGTGAACTCCCCGAACCCGAAACCCCTCGCCCTGCTGAGCGCCTCGGATGTCCTCTGGGGGGAGTAGGGGAAACCCAGGACTCCGGAGAAACACCGCCTCATCGCAGGAGAAGCCGTTTTCCCCTCCACCCTGATATCCCTGATTATAACCAGGGTTCCCCTCTCAACCATGAGGGTCAGGAAAGCGCTATCGCCTCTCTTTTCAACCGATCCGACCCAGGCTTTAGCAAGCGGGAAGCCCCTTTCCGCGCACCACAAGAGCGCCCTTTCTGTAAGGGTATCAATGAGGCCCGAGGTAATCTCCCTGCCCACGAGGTCCTCGTATTCAAGGGATTTCGGACCGTCCCCCTCCACGCTCAGCCCGCAAAACCAGAGGCTTACAAAAAGAGGTAGGATCTCCACCTTTCGTCAGGAATGGGTATCTCCGAGAGGAGAAGGTGAATGTGGGAGGGCTTGCGCGGTTTCCTGAGAAGGCGCATGCCGGCCTGCTCGGGCGTTCTCTCACCCTTGAGATGATTGCAAGAAAAGCAAGCGCAGACAAGGTTCTCCCAATCATCCTTCCCCCCTTGGGACCTGGGAACTATGTGATCCACGGTCATAACCTCCCCCTTTGCCCCACAATACTGGCAGGTATAGCCATCCCTTCTCAGAATGTTCCTCTTCGTGAGCGGGGGCTCCCCTCTCCTTACCCTGACGAAGTATCTGAGCCTTATGACCGATGGCCTGGGCATGGCGGCGCGCTCGCCCCTTATCACCATCCCGTCGTAGCTGTGGACGAGCTCAGCTTTACCAAGATAAAGTAGCTCTATCCCTCTCCTTATGCTACAGATGTTAAGAGGCTCGTAGCTCCCGTTCAGAAGGAGAACAGCCCTGCTTTTCAGTCTATTCCCTGGTATTTCCTCCATGCCTTTAGGCGGAGCTGCTCCGCCCTCTCCTTCTGTTTTGAGGCGTATCCTGCCCACCTTGGGTCCCCCGCGGCGATGGCCTTGCCGTAGTAGCTGAGGGCCGCGTCGTAATAATCCAGGGATTCCTTATACTTCTTTTGCCCTCGGAGGGACTCAGCCTGGTTCAGGTTTATGTCCCCGAGCAGTGAGTAGGCTGGCCCCTTTATCTCCGGCCTGTCGGCGTCCGGACAGTTCAGGGCCGTGTTGATGAGCTTGGAGGCCTCGCCGTAGCGCTTCTGTTCGGCCAGGAAAACGGCCTTCTTCATCCACACCGAGGCAACGGAATCCGCCAGGGTGCAAGCCTTTGTGTAATCAGCCTCAGCGGCCTTGGTCTTCCCAAGGCCAGCGTAGGCATCCCCCCGTTGGATGTAGAGGATATACTTCGTTGAATCCTTCTGGATGAGCCAGTTAGCTTGCTCAATGGCCTTGGTAAGGTTATTCTTTCCGCCAACCTTCAGGTAGCACTCCAGGAGCTTCGCGTTGAGGTCCTCGTTATCCTTGACGGTCTCGTATGCCTTCTCAAGATACGGGATTGCTGACTGATGATCCCCTCTGTCCACGAGGAAGAATCCGTAGGCCCTGTTTATGGCTGGATTGGCCGGGTCATTGGCCAGGGCATCCTTGTATATTGAGTCAGCCTCAGACTTTCTGCCGGCCTGCTCGTAGACCTTCGCTAGCCCGAATCTGGCGTCGTTGTTGTTCGGGTCAACCTCAAGGGCCTTGTGATAGTATAGCTTGGCCTTCTCTATATCCTTTTTGACTATGCCATACATGAAACCGAGGCCCTGCCAGCCCCTAGTGTCCTTGGGATCTATCTGGGCTATGGTCTGGTAAGCCATCTCCGCGGAGTCAGCTATCCCCTTCTGGATGTAAGCCCAGCCCAGATCAACATATATGTCCGTGAACGACGAGTCGTAGCTGAGCGCGCGCTGGAAGTTCTCTATGGCCTTATCCGGGTTCCCCTTGTTTATCAGGTAGTCCTTGCCTATGGAATACCAGACCTTGGCCGAATCCCTCGCCACATCGGGCGGCAGTTTGATCCTTGTTGGCTCCTTCGGACCCGGCGTGCAGGAAAGGGTTAAAAGAAACGCGGTCAAGGCAATGCAAAGTCTCATGGCTCTTTCTCCGTCTGGGATAAATTTTAAGGCCCCGGCCCGGCAAGGTTCAAACAATTCAGGGTATAACAACCTTTCCGGCTATGGCGTTGCCGGCTCGCCAGATATAAACCCCCTTGCTGAGGATTACCTTGGTCTTTCCCCTCGTGAGTTTCACGGAGCGGACGAGCCTGCCCTCAACCGAGTATATCTCAACGGTTATCTCCTCATTTGAGGCAAAGAGCGCGGCGCCCGGAAAAGGCGAGGAGATCACCTGTGGCCCGCGCTTATCAGCCCAGGACTCCTCCACTGACGGTGGGCAGATATCCGTTTCGGAGGGCGCGCATTGGTTCAGGGAGGGATTCACTTCCGCAACGGTAAACTCGGCTTCTCCCCCTATAAACACGGGCGCGCTTTCCGAGGCCGGGGCATCCGCGACCGAAGGTTCGCAGGGCACGACACAGCCGGGGTAGCTCCCGTCAGCAGGAACCCTGAGGACGAAGATGTCGCTCAGCCCAGAGCCGTAAGAGCCTGTTGAGCCGACGATTGCGAAGCCTCCATCCCCCAAGGATATAACCCGGCCGACCGAATCCAGATCCTTCCCCCCGAATGTCTCCGCCCACCCCAGCCCGCCGTCGGAAAAGATCTTCATGAGAAGGGCATCATCCAGGCCCTCGCCGAAGCTGGTGGTCTGGCCCAAAACCACTTCTCCTTCAGGGTTTTCAACGGCCGAAAGCGCCCTATCAATCCCCGGCCCCCCGTAGGTCTTCCCCCACTCAAGCGAGCCATCGGCCCCTATTTTCAAGAGCAGGATATCCGATAAGCCGGCTCCGGACCCCCATGTCTCTCCCGCAACGAGGAACCCGCCGTCCTGGGTTTGGAGAATGGCATTGGCCGCGTCGTGCTCAGGGCCTCCGTATGCCCTCACCCACTCAAGCTTTCCCAGGGGCGAGAACCTCGCCACGAGAAAATCCGAATATCCGGAGCCAAAGCTGAGCGTCCAGCCCGCGACCGCGAAACCGCCATCCCGGGTCTGGATTACGGATTCCCCGTAGTCAAAGCCTCCTCCGTCTAGTGTCTTAGCCCATTCCAGGTCCCCGTTGCTGGAAAGCTTAACCAGCAAGAGATCCCAGCCTTCCGGCCCGCGGTAGCGTCCTCCAGTGATAGCATAGCCCGAATCGGATGTCTGGCAAGCCCCTCCAGCGTAATCGTACCCCTCGCCTCCAATTATCCTCGCCCCCTCAACCTCCCCGTTTGGTGAGAGCCTCATGAAGAGTAAATCCGTGCCCTGGGCGCCGAAGCTCCTTGTGTGCCCGACAACAGCGTAACCCCCGTCCTGGGCCTGGAAGACCCCTGAGGCCCACTCGGGGCCGTCGCCCCTGTAGGTCTTTCCCCACTCAATCGTTCCCGAGGGCGAGAGCTTGAGGAAAAGGAGGTCAATCCAGACCGAGCCGAAACCCCAGGTTGAGCCGGCAACCGCGAACCCGCCGTCCTCAGCCTGGGCTATTGAAACAGCCCAGTCGTGGTCCGCTCCGCCGTAAGCCCTGGCGGAAGGCACTTGGGAAATGAGAAGCAAAAGCAATTTCATTCAAATCTTGCTATCCCAGGGGAGATATGCCGTATAACCTCCCATACAGGGCTACCATGGGTATCAGATATTTACCCGTTAGGGCTGTCAAAACAGCCATAAGATACAAATTTTAGAGCCTATAGCCGAGCCTGGGCCATACGCTAAAGGATGAGGAACAATTCCCTGCCCAGGAAAGTCTACTAGGGCATGAAACCGTTTCGGCTAAAGGATTATAATCTCCCCATGAGGGGATTTATTGCGATTGTGCTTCTCGGCATCCCGGCCGGCCTCCTCCAGGCCAAAAACCTCTCCGGGGCCGTTGCGGTTGTGCCCCCTGCTGGGAAAGAGGACCCTGAGCTCGGATGGCGCCTTGTGGACATGGTTACCTCACTTCTCGGCGAGACAAAGAGGGTTACCGTGGTTGAAAGGGCCAGGCTGGAGGAGGTCTTGAAGGAGCAGGAGCTTTGGGCCGCCGGAGCGGTTAGCGATTCGGAGGCCGTCCGGGTGGGGAGGTTGCTGGGCGCGAGATACACTTGCGTGATTTCTGTTGAGGAATACACAAGGGCTTTCGGGGTCTCGCTTTCGGTTGCCCTGAGGTTCGTTGAGGTTGAATCCGGAGCAGTTGTTGAGGTGATAAAGGGCCGGGGGAACGGGGCGAATCTCTCTTCGGCAATGGGGGATCTCAGGGAGGATATCAGGGCCGAGCTCCTCAAGGCTTTCCGCTCCAGCGCCTTGGTTGATGAAGTGGAGGGTGGCGGCAGATACTGTGTGATCACGCTCGGCGCCGAGGAGGGCGCGGTTAGGGGTGCTTTCTACAAGGTCCTCACATCCGGCAGGATAAAGAAGGAAAAGGGACTGCTTGTGGTAGAAGAGGCCTTTCCGGACTACTCGGTGGCCAGGGTGGTTAGGGGGGAAGTGGGGACAGGGGATAGCGTCATAGAGACGAATTCCCCGAGGTCATGGGACATTTCCGCCTTCTACACATACATGCCCTTTGATACCGTAGGACCCAAAGGGCTTGGGGTCCGGCTCCTTTTTGACAGGGATTGCAACTTCTTCGGGCCTGACATGAGGGGGTTTGCCCTCTCCCGGGGCGGTGCGGAAGCATACGGTATATCCCTCGGAGCCTTCAAGGGCCTCGCCATAACCGAAAAATCAACGGTCTACGCCAGCGCCACCGTGCCTCTCGCATTCGCTTCCCAGTTCGCTGACGGGCATTACTACCAGAACGCTCTGTATGGCTTTGAGGGCGCTCTCGGGTTTGACCTGTGGCTCGGGAACCTCTACGCCTTCGCGGAGATGTCCGGGCTTTACCTCACCCCGTTCTCCAGCTGGGACAGAAGCGGTTTGCCAGCTGGAGAGATGGGTTTAGGAACACTTACGATTAAGGCCGGGTTTGGAGTGAGGTTTTGAGATGATCGCGGTGATTCCGGCACTAATTTCCCTGAGCGTTAGCCTCTCCGACAGCGTTTTGGGTTCAGCGTCCGCAGGTGCCAAGGCCGATGCCCTGAGGGAGGTAAAAAGGGCGCTTGAGCGGACCGGAAGGCTGGAGCCATCGGAGCAGGCCTCCCTTACCATACTGGCCTTTGACCTGGATGCTGATTCTTCAAGAAATATATACGAAAAGGGCTCTGTGGAATACATCAAGGAGGAACCCGTTTCCTGCCTGTTTGATTTCCTTTTCAGAGCAGTATTCAATGAGGGGAACGAGGAGGGGGAGGATACTGTCTACAGATACAACTACTTCTCTGATTTCAGGCTAATAGAGGTGGAGAGCGGGAAGGTGGTGGGTGGCTTCAGGGCGGAGGGGAGGGGGTTGGGGAGCAGTTATTCCGAGGCGAGGGAGATGGCCTGGCTGGATTGGGAGTGTGGAGTTGAGCTCGGTATAAGGGAGATGTTCAGAGTTCAGGGACGGATAACCGGAACCCATGGCACTTGGTGGGGGAGGAGGGTGGACCTGGATATAGGCAAAGCCCAAGGGGTTAAGGAGGGCCACGCATACTCGGTTTGGAAAACCTACAGCCGCGGCGCGAAGCGCAGGGTTGGCCTGGTTGAGGTAACCGAAACCCACCCTTCCTGGTCCAGGGCAAAAGTTCTCCACGGAACATACGAGATAGATAAAGGCGACATAATATACGAGGAGACGAGACCGAGGCTCTGGCAAGGGGTTTTGAGGGTCACCCCACAGAGCGGATACGCTTATAACGACAAAGGGCTCGTTGCCCCGGCAAAGGACCTTTACTTTGGTTTCAGGCCATCGGTTGCCTACTATACCTTTGCGCCCGAGTTTGGGCTTGAGTTCACCCGCCACGCCTCGGCGTGGGGCTTTGAGAATTGGATAATGGGCACAGGGAGGGCTGACCTCATCCCCGAATACCTCGGCCTCACTGGTGATCTGGGCCTGGGGCTTTTCTGGCACCATCAGCCCATAAAGCAGGGGGTAATACTTGAAGGAGAGCCGGATGGCGCGGAGACATTCGGTCTTGGGCTCAGGGCCTCTGCTGGATTCCAGCTCGCCTTTGGCGAGGATTTCTCGGTATTCGGCCTCTTCGGCTGGCGCGCCGGGATCCAGACCCCGTGGGTCTATTACCTTAAGGCTGACTCCTTGGAAACCGAATCGGGTTCGCGCGGGGAGTGGAGAAGTGTTTCGCCTAAATACCTTCAGGATGGGGATCTGAGGATCTTCGGCCCCGTAATAACAATAGGTTTTGCCTTCAAGCTTTAGCCTAACGGACTATAGCCTTTCCCTTAATGTCCCGCGAGGGGCCAACAGCCCAAAGGTAGACCCCCCTCTCCAGGTTCACCCGTTTCTCTCCCATAGCAAGTTTTCCGGAATAGGCGAGGCGCCCGTCCGCCGCGTAAACCCAGATCTCCGTTTTCTCGCCGGCTGAAAATATAAGCCCTCCGGGCACGGGGCGACACATTATTGGCCTGGGGATTTCCCGGGCCTCGCCGGCGCTAACCGGCTCGCAGAGGTTGGCTTGGTTCGGTTCAACCGCCCAATAGCTCACCGATGGCGAGGAGAGGGTGAGGGTGGTGTTTCCGTATCCTGAAACCGAGCTCAGTGGCGGGGCTATGTTCGTTACGGGCGGTTCGCACGGGGTAACGCAATTGGGATACTCGCCCTCTGGCCCAATCGTCACCAGAAAGGTATAAAGCCCGTTGTTTAGGCCGAAGGAGCTGGTGGAGCCGGCGAAGGCTATCATGTTGTCAGGCGTTTCAGCTGCGCCCCTCCCGTAGTCATAGTCATCGGCTCCGGCCTCAAATCCGCCAAATGTCCTCGCCCAGATTAGGTTTCCTGATGAGCTCAGCTTCACGATCATAGCGTCGTTGCTTCCGAGGCCGTAGCTTTCGGTTGTCCCGGCAACAATGAGGCTACCGTCCTGCGCTTCGGTTACCGAATAGGCGTAATCATTACCGGGACCGCCAATTGTTCTCGCCCAGAGGATCTGATCCCCGGATGAGTTCAGCTTGAAGACCGCGAAATCGTAGCCTCCGGCGCCAAAGGTATTCGTTATGCCCGCCACCACGAACCCGCCATCGGAGGTCTGGAGTACCGATTGCCCTACAATCCCCCCAACCACAGCGAACCAAACCCTGAGCCCCGAGGAGTTGAGAAGGAGGACCACGGCGTTATCTCCGCCCACCGGACCGTAGCTGGTTGTGCCCCCTGTTATCACGAATCCGCCGTCGGATGTGGGGGAAACCCAGTTGCCGTAATCGTTCCCCGTTCCTCCGAAATACCTCATCCAGCCGCCGTAGCTCCCGTCCGAGTTCAGCTTGAAGAAGATGAGGTCATACCCGTTTCCCCAAACGAAGGACCTGCCGGTCACTACATATCCGCCGCCGGCCAGCTCCGCTATGCCCCTTGCCTCGTCATCGTAGGTCCCTCCGACCACCCTTGCCCAACTGAGGGAACCTGTTCCGCTCACCCTTAGGACGATCATGTCCCCCCCTGTCCCATAGGAATATGTGAGGCCGGCCACAGCGTATCCGCCATCGGAGGTGCCTATAGCCGCAAGCGCCTCATCGTTCCCCGCGCCCCCGCAAACCGATGCCCACTGGCCCACTCCATAGGGGTCCGTCTTTACCAGGAAGATGTTGTTTTGTCCTCCCCAGGACCATGTCCCGCCGGCGAGGAGGAACCCGCTCCCGTCCGCAACGACGGACAAGGCGTAGTCATCGCTGACCTGGCCGTAACCCCTGGCGAAAAGCGCCAGTAGCCCGAGGATTATCATTTCACATTAATGAGGGGCAGGAAGTTCCTGTCGTATGGCGCTATAAGGAAGGTTGTGTTCTGGGATTCGGCCATCTTCTGGAGGCTGGTGAGATAAAGATACTGAAGGTATTGGGGGGTAAGGGTAGCGTTTATTATCTTTTGCGCGTCAGCGAGGCCCGTTGCCTCAACCCTCTTGCGCTCGGCCTCAAGACGCTCCTTCTGCAGGACGAACTCCATCCTCTGGGCCTCTTGCTCCGCGCTCAGCTTTTCCTCTATGGCCTGGCGAACCCTGTCTGGCAAAGCGACATTTCTGAGAAGAACCCTCTCTACAATCACGCCCTTACCTGACAAGGCATCGTCCATCTTTGACTTGCACAGCTGAACAAACTCCTCCCTCTTGCCAGCGTATATGTCCACAGCGTTGAAGTAGCTGGCCGCGTCGCGGAGGGCAGTCCTTATCGCTGGACGGACCACTATGTTCACATAATCCGGGCCAATGTTCCTGTAGACATTCACCGCCTGCTCTGGAAGGAGCCGATACCAGACCGTGACATCAAGCTTCACGGTAAGCCCATCCTTTGTTAGGGCTTCTATGCTGTCGTCACGCTTCACCTGTCCCTCTTCGGACACAACGGACATGGTATATTCCTGGGTCCTCACGCTCATCTTCTCAACCTTCACGAAGGGGTTAACTATGTGGAAGCCTTCCCTGAGCACAGTGGGAAGTGCGGAGCCGAAAAGGACCTGGACCCCGACCTCGCCGGGCTCAATGATGACTATAATGGAGAAGAGGATGGCGATGATGCCAATGAGAAGGGAGAGACCAGAGATAATGCCGCGGACGATGTTTATCGCTCCCATGGCGCCGGTGAGGGCGGCACGCCTGCCGGCCGCCGCGCCTATGATGAACCACAACACTATGCCCACGAGGAGAACAAGAAGTCCAAAGACAAATAGCATACTACCTCCAGATTGAAATTATAAGGCCCGAAGACGGCTTTCTGCACCATGATCAGCTCCCTAAGATCTCACACTTCCTCAAATACTGATCCTCGGCTCGGAATCGCTTTGAGCCGGTGTTGGATGAAAATATATCCCCAAGATGAAGAGCTGGCTCACCTCAGCTGGGCTCAGAGTCCTCGCGCTGTGTATCAGGTATGCGATAGAGTGCAATCGCTCTAAGCGGGCAGGATTGAAAATTGAATGTTTTCCCAGGTCGGACTTTCCAGTCCGACAGGCGCAAGAGCGTATACACCAAAGCCCTAGTTTGTCTTGAGCGATTACGAGGGGGAAAGCTCAAAGCTCTTGTGCCCAAATAACTTACTGGCAAGAGAGGTGTGAGATGTCAGAATTAGATCCTACTTGACAAGGGCAGTTAGCTGTATAATATGCGCCCCTCCAAAGGAGGATTAAAATGGCAGAGAAAAAGGCAAAGGCCAAGAGCGGCTGCAAGTCCACGGCCAAGAAGCCCGCGGCCAAGGCCGCCAAGAAGGCAACCACAAAGAAGAAGAAGTAGCTAGGCCAAAGTAAGGGAAAGGGCCGGCAGGGCACAGGTGGTTCTAGTGGGGGTTTTTGTTTTATAGAAACAAAAAGCCGGTCCTGGGTCATTGCGATCCTGGCGAAGCGTAGATCTGCTAAATCACGGTCAAAGCCACTACCCTAAGACCAGATCACATTAGGCTTTCCAGCCTGAGGAACTCCTTCATTATTGTCTTTATCCCAGCCCTCTCAAAATCAACCAGAACCTTGCCGTCATAGGATTCCAGCACTATGCCCCTACCGAACTTCGGGTGCCTCACCTTCTGGCCCGGCAGAAATTCATCCTCACGGATCATCTTCAGGGCCATCTCAGCGCTCTTGTTTGCCCACTCCGTCACCTCATCGGGGAGCTCGCGCAGGAACGGGGAGGGTTGGAGGTTCATGCCGCGCCTTATGTATCTGCGCCTCGCGTAGGTTAATATCAGATACTTCATCGCCCTGGTCATGGAGACATAGAACAGCCTACGCTCCTCCTCGTAGGAGCCGTCCTCCTTTGAGGAATGATGGGGGAATACGCCATCCTCCAGCCCAGTGACGAAAACCACCGGAAACTCCGTTCCCTTCGCGGCGTGTGATGTCATAAGGGTTATGGCGTTAGCCTCTCTGCCAGCCTCATCCAGCTCCGTCCTCACTGATACCGTTGAGAGGAACCCGCGCAGGGATATGTCATCAGCGGTCTTCACATAATCCTCAACTGTCCCCACAAGCTCAAGAACATTTTCCCACCTGTCCTCTGCCTCGTCCTTAGGGTAGTTGGAGAAGAGGTAGTCCCTATAGCCGGTTAACTCCACTACGCTCTGGATAGCTACATCAGCGTTTGCCTGGGGTCCCATTGCTTCAAGTTTCTTCATGAGAGCATCAAACTCAGCGAGGGCCTCTAGTATGGATGACCTTATTCCCAGGCTCTCCAACAACCCCGGCCTGGATATGATTTCGCGAGATGAGACCTCCGGATGCTCGGGCCGCAGTTCCTCAACGAGCCTCGCTATGCTGTCCAGGGTCCTCTTGCCTATGCCCCTTGGCGGCACATTGATTATCCTTCGTAGGGAGACATCGTCCTTTGGGTTCACTACAAGTCTCATGTAGGCGAGGATATCCTTAACCTCCTTGCGCTCGTAGAACTTGAGGGCGCCGCGCATCTCGTATCTGAGGCCGAGGAGGGTGAGGGCCTCCTCAAAGGCCCGGCTCTGAGCGTTCGTCCTATAGAGAACTGCTATATCCGATGGGGCGAATCCCATGCTCAGGAACTCGCTTATCTTCTGGGCAACCCGAAGGGCTTCCTCCCTCTCGTCCTCTGTAGGAATTATGAGGACCTTTTCGCCTTCCGGGTTCTCGGTCCAGAGGACCTTGCCCCGGCGCTGGGTATTGTTGACTATTACGCCGTTAGCGGCCTCAAGTATCCTCTTTGTGGAACGGTAGTTTCTCTCCAGCTTGAAAATCCTGCAATCCGGAAAATCCTCCTCGTAGCCAAGGATGTTGTTTATGTTGGCCCCGCGGAAGGAATAGATGCACTGGTCCTCATCGCCCACCACAAAGAGGTTCCTGTGCACGGAGCTCAGGAGAACAAGCAGGTGATACTGGGGCCTGTTGGTGTCCTGATACTCGTCCACATGGATATACCTGAAGCGCTCCGCGTATTTAAGCCGGATGTCCGGGTTCTCCCTGAGGAGTTTTATGGCGTTCAGTATGAGGTCGTCAAAGTCCATCGCGTTCTGCTCTCGGAGGGCCTTCTGGTATGCCTCGTAAATGTAGTAGAACCTGTCGTCATCGGGCTCGTAATCCTCAAGGTTCTTCATTTTGGAAATGACAGCGGAGGCGGAGCGGGGATTCTGGTCGGGATAGTCAGAGAGTATTTCTTTGAGCAACGCTATCTGGTCTTCCTTATCGTAAATGGTGAAATTGGGCTTGTAACCTATTCTTTCAGCAAAAGGCCGCATCATCCTCACGCACATGGAGTGGAATGTCCCCATCCAGAGTCCGGATATATCGCATACGCCTTTCAGAAGGGCTTTTACCCTCTCCTTCATCTCGTCAGCGGCCTTGTTGGTGAATGTGACGGCGAGGATGTTCTCAGGCGAAACCCCCTTCACCCCAATCAAGTAGGCAACCCTGTGGGTCAGGACGCGCGTCTTGCCGGACCCAGCGCCCGCTATCACGAGCACCGGCCCTTCGGTGGCGAGGACAGCCTCCCTCTGCTGTGGGTTCAGCTGAGAGAGGATGTCCTCCTCAGAGAGAAGGCTCCGATTTCCCATTTCCCTATCTCAAGGCTATATATCCACAATGACCGTTGCTACCCAACCCCATGGTTCCTCCTTCAGGGTAAGATTATGGTAGGTAACGCCCTTCACTACCCTCTTTAGCTTGTGCCTCTTTGGGCTCATCTTTTCGCCCCTCGCGACTCCCTGGAGCGAGCCATCCGTTAGCTTAACCTGGAAATCTGAGAAAAGTAGGCCCTCGGTGTCGGTAAGGTAAATGAGGGCTGAGAGCCACTCCTTGAGAAGGTCCTCGGGCGTCTCCTCCTTTATCTCAAACTCCTTGGTTATGCGGGCCTCTACGGAAGGGAGCTCCTCCACGATCTCGGAGAACAATGCCTTTGCGGCCTCGCAGAAGAGCTCCTCCTGCGTGAGGGCCCAAACCTCAATACCAAGATCAGAGGTATGATATAGCAGTCTGTAGGGCACTAGCTCTAATTATAAAGTCCCCAAGGGGTGGCTTGCAAGCTGTCGCTCAGCTCCAAAAATAAGATCACCGGAACGCGATCCGGTGTTTCAAAAAAGTGATCACCGGGCCAGGGTAGCAGTAAGATACGGATGTAGAGAAGCTGTTTATCAGTTGGTATTGAGAAGGGTTGAGGCATACAGGAAGGCCAGGAGGAAAGAGAAGGGCCTTATTCTGGATCAGCTGGAGAGGGATACAGGCTATGACAGGAAGACCCTTATAAGGCTCCTGAAAAGGGCATCACTTTATCCAGAGAGGATGAGAGAATCCATTAGGCCACACAAGGAAGGTCTCATGGGGACCCGAGAGGAAGGCCAAGGAAATACGATCATCAGAGGATAGGGGGTATCATACGGAGGATTGCCGAGGAATCCTCCCTGAGGTCCTCGCCCCTTATCCTGGTTGAGTTCATAAGGAGGAACACGGACAAGCTTCTGGACAGAGGCATCATCCCGAACGATCCTGAGATAATCTGCCACCTGAGGAGCATATCCCCGTCAAGTCTATACAGGTTCCTCAGGGAGGCTGAGATGAGGTGCGGAACCCCCACGAGAACAAGGTCTTATCCGAAATCTCACAAGGGCCTCAGGGCGAGAATACCCTATGCTATAACGGTGGAGAGGGACAATGAACCCGGCCACCTTCAGGGGGATAGCTGTGAGCACTCAGGCGGACTCCACGAGGGCCTCTATATCCACACCCTTACCATAACTGACATAAGGACGGGGGCTGGTTATGCTTGCCGCACAGCTTGGGCTTTCAGCAGAGGGCTTCAAGGAGATGATAAGCAGTTGCCTGAGCAGGTATCCGGTAAAGGTAAAGACCTTTCAGACGGATGGAAGCCCTGAGTTCCTGAATAGGGTGCTTGAAGACTACACGAGGAGGAGAGGGATAAAGTTCATAGTTTCAAGGGCCAGGCCCATGTTGAGGAGAGGCATCATCATGTAGTAAGGGCCTTTGTTGGAAGGGATAGATTGGATACCCAGGCCGAGCTGGATGTCCTTCTTGAGCTATACCGAAACCTGGAACTCCTCCTTAACCTCTTCACCCCAACCAGGCGCAGTATAGGCAAGGTTAAAACGAGGTCCGGAAGGCTGAGGAGCGTGTATGACGAGCCCAAAACGCCCCTTGAGACCTCCCAGATGACAAGGCTCACGAGCTCCTGAAGCTCGGGGAACAACTTAACCCCGTGGATCTGAAAAGAGAGGTTGAAAGGCTTCAGGGGCTCCTTGGTGAGATGGAGAAGAGGTCTGTGAGGATATTCCCTTTCGGCGAGGTGGGGCAGTTGAAGAAACCTCAAAGCACTGCGGGACATGGCATCCGGCGCGGAAGATGGGTTATAATATCACCCGTGCCGAAGATATCGGTTGTCCTGCCGGTTCACAACGAAGCCCCGAACCTGCCCGAACTTTCTGAGAGGCTAAGGAGGGTCCTGGATGATCTTGTTTCCGGGGACTGGGAGGTCATCATGGTTGACGATGGCTCCACCGATGGCTCGTGGGAGATCATGAAGAGCCTTAGGGAAGGCGACAGGCGATTCAAGCTCATCAGGCTCTCAAGGAACTTTGGCCAGTATCCCGCCCTTGCCGCGGGCCTGGATGCGACCTCTGGCGATTGTGTCCTATTCATGGACTCTGACCTCCAGGAGCCCCCTGAGGAGATACCGAAGTTTTACGCGGAATTTATGAAGGGCTACGACATGGTTTACGGTATAAGAAAAAGGAGGCAGGATTCCCTCGCCAGGAGGTTCTACACCTGGGTTTTTTGGGTTCTGATGCGTTCCGCGATGGGGATAAAGATGCCGCCCTACCAGTCCCTGATGCGCCTTGCTTCTCGGCGGGCCGCGAGCGCGATGAAGGGACTCGTTGACACATCAAGGTTCTTCGCTGGTGCTTTCGCTTGGGTCGGCTTCCGGGAGACCGGAGTTGAGATAACCTACATGCCCCGCAAGGCGGGGAAAAGCAGTTATAACCTGGTTTCAATGGCAAGGGTAATCCTGAATGCAGTGCTTTCGTACTCCCATCTTCCCCTTCGCGTTGCCAGCATAATGGGCATCCTGTTCATTGTTCCGGCAGTGGGTCTTGCTATCTACTACATCATCGCCAGGCTATCCTACATAGATGTTCCCGGATTCACCACGATAGTTATACTCATTCTGTTCATCGGAGGGCTACAGATGCTTCTTTTGGGTATAATCGGCGAATACATCGCGAGGATATTCGCTGATCTTAAGGCGAGGCCCCCCTACATAGTTGAGGAGGCGCAGGTTGGAGAGGATTGACAGGATACTTGCGGAAATAGAGGAGTTCTACGCCAGGAGGTTCTCCAGGTTCGGGCCAACAGCGAGGGGCGTTGCCTGGAAGGATGAGGAGGCCCAGCGCATGAGACACAGGATTCTCCTTGAGGGGATACGCCCAGAGCACAGAGACAAACCCATTTCCATACACGAGATAGGCTGCGGCCTCGGCCACATGCTTGACCTTATAACCGAGCTCGGGCTTCCATACATCTACTCAGGCTCTGACGCTTCAGAATTCTACCTGGCCGAGGCGAAGAATCGTCACCCCGGCGCTGAGTTCACCAGGTTCAATTTCATAACCGATCCCATCCCCGAGAGGAGATACGACTATGTTTTTCAATCGGGCGCTTTTAACTTCCTTCCTCCGAGCGCCGGATGGGAGGGCTGGAGGGACATCGTCTTCTCCGTCATAGAAAGGATGTGGGCCATGTGCGAGGCCGGGATCGGCTTCAACCTCCTCACTGACGCTGTTGATTGGCGGGATCCTGAGCTGTTTTACATAAGCCCTTGTGAGATTATCGGACACCTGAGGGGATTAACCCGGCTTTTCACTATAAGGCACGACTACTGGCCCTACGAGTTCACCGCTTTCGCATACAGGGGGAGCAAATGAGAATAGCCGGCGTTCTCCAGCCTGGATACCTGCCTTGGCTCGGCTTCTTTGATCAGGTAGCGAGGGCTGAGATATTCGTTTTGCTTGACGATGTGCAGTATACGACAAGAGACTGGCGGAGCAGAAACAGGATAAAAACCAGCCAGGGGTGGATTTGGCTTTCGGTTCCGGTTTTCAAGGATAACTACCCGAATATGCTCATATATGAGGCGAGAATTGATAATACGAAGCCATGGAGGAAGAAACACTGGGGAAGCATAGAGCGGAATTACAGAAAAGCGAGGTTCTTTTCGGATTACGCGGACGAGCTCAGGGCCTTCTACGAGAGGGAGTGGGAATACCTGGCAGACCTTGACCACGAGCTCATCTTTTGGTTTGCGGAAAAGCTCGGCATAAAGACGAGATTTATCGTTTCCTCAAAAGAACTAAGGATAAAGACGGAGGACAAGAACGAGAGGCTTTTCATCATTTGCGACAGGATAGGCGCGGACGCGTTGTATGTAGGCGCGGCCGGAGCGAATTACATGGACCCCGAGCTATACGCCAAAAGGGGGATAAAGGTCATATTCCAGAACTACAAACATCCAACCTACACCCAGCTTTTCGGGGAATTCATACCGTATCTCTCAACACTTGATCTTCTCCTCAACGAGGGGCCGCGTTCGCTTGAGATAATCCTGAAGGGGAGCGAGGATATTTTCGGGCCCCGAGTAAGCGGGTGAGACGCGGTCAGAGCGATCAGAAAAGGTATCGGATGTAAGGGGTATTTCAAAATAGGTATTCCTCAGGGTCAACAGCCTCCCCGCCAACCCTCAGCTCAAAGTGCAGTGGCTCGGCGCCGAGTTTGCCTATGACGGTCCCTTTTACAACCTTTGTTCCCTCGGAAACAGAGACTTTGTCAAGCCTTGAGTAAACCGTGTAGAACCCGTCGTGCTCAAGGATCACCAGGTTCCCGTAGCCCTCAAGCCAGCCAACATAGGCCACCTTGCCTCCGGCCGCGGCCTTTACCTCACTGCCCTTAGGCGCCTTTATGTCAAGGCCGTTGTTCTTTATCTGGGTTCCGTATTTGTCATGCCAGACGAGTCCGAACCTCCCGACTATCTCGCCCTCGCAAGGGGTCAGGAGCTTGACGCCCTTCATTTTGGATACCTTGCCCTGTTTCTCCTGGAGGCGCTTTATTATGGCCTTAAGCTCAGCGCGGGACTTCTCAAGTTGTGTGAGGTATTTTTCCTTTCTGTCGCGCTGTTTCCTGACCCTCTCTATGGCCCTTTCCTTTTCCTGGCGAGTGCTGGCAAGCATCCTCTCCTTTTCCCCGAGTTTAACCTTGTTCAGGTTCAGCTCCGCCAGGGCCTTTGCCTTGAGCTCGCGGAGCTTGGCGAGGCGCTGTGTTGTTGAAATAAGCATCTTTATAAGATTTTTTTCGTAAAGGGCAAGCCTCTTTAGATACTTGACCTTTCTGTATGCCGTGTAGACAGAGCCGAAATCCAGGAACGCCCTCAGAAAATCGGGCCTAGGCGTGATGTAAAGTAGCCTCGTTGCAAGCGCTAGCCTCGCCCTAGCCTCCTGGGCCCTGGCATCAGCGAGTGCCATTTCCGCTTCTATGGACCTTATGTCATTGTATATGGCCCTTTCCTGGTCCTTCAGTATCTCTATGCTCCGTGCGATGAGGGCCTCCTGCCTCTCAAGGAGCTCAACCTCCTGCACCAGGGACTCCTCCTTCTTGCCGAGCCTCTCTATCTCCCTCTGGACAGACTGTATCTCAGATTCAACCTCCGCTAGTTCCTTCTTGTATTTCTCGGCCTCGGACGAAGAGAGGAGAACGGAGAGAAATATCCAGGTCAAGGTTCCATTACCTCCGACAGCGCGGAACGCGAGGCGAGTAGGCCCAGGAGCAGGCCTGATGCGAGCAGGAGGGCCAGGACCCAGCCGAGGCCCGGAATGGCCACGCCCAGGATATTAGCCGCAATCCACGAGAAGCCCAAAAGCGCGGCTGAGGCAAGCCCGCCGCCCAAAAACCCGTAGAGGCACCCGTCAATGATGAACGGGAGCCTCACCTTCCAGAGAGGAGCTCCAACAAGGAGCGCAACCTCTATCACATCCCTCCGAGAGGTTACCGTTAGCCTGAGGGTTTGGAATATTATGAAGGCGGTGGCCATGAAAACCAAGATAAAAAGCGCGGCCGTCACAAAGAGAACCGAGCGATAAGCCCTCTCCGCACCCTCAAGCAATTCTCCGCCGCAGTAGACCTCCTCAACCCCAGGAAGGGAAGAGAGCTTCTTGGCGAGCATGCCCATAAGCTCCGCACTGCGCCAATTGTCCTTTGGGGTTATCCTGTAGCTCTCGGGGAGGGGTATCTCTCCCAAGAGGCCCTTTATCTCCCCGAGCTCCGGAAACTCCCCCGTGAACTCCTCAAGCGCCTGCTCCTTGCTGATGTGCTTGATGCTCTGAACGCCGGCGAGCTGGGGCACGATTGACTCAAAGTGGGCTATTTGCGCGGCCGAAACGCTATCCACCATGAAGACCTCCAACGAAATGTCCTTGCGCATTTGGCCCAGGAGACCAAGAACCCCCAGGGTTATGACGGTTGATATGCCGAAGAGCAGAAGCAGGAGAAACGCTGATATGACCGAAAACCAAGCCATCAGAGAGTTTGCCCTGTAGGCGCGGAGGGATTCGGAGAGGATGGGTTTCACCTCTCCACCTCCTCTATCTTTCCCTTTTCAATGAAAAGGACGCGCGCCCGGGGCACGGACTCAAGCAGGTTGTGGTTGTGGGTGGCGAAGAGAACGGTCGTCCCCTTTACCTCGTTAGCATAGCGCAGGGTCTCAACGACGCGGGCGGTTGCATCGGGATCGAGGTTGCCGGTGGGCTCGTCAGCCAGAAGAAGGTGAGGTTCGCGGACAAGCGCCCTGGCTATGGCGACGCGCTGTTTTTCGCCTCCCGAAAGGCGCTGGATGTCATCGTTTCTCCTCTCAGCAAGCCCTACCTCGGCAAGCGCCTCCTCAGCCCTTTCTCGTGCCACCTGGGAGCGGACGCCCGTCAGCTCTAGTCCGAACGCCACATTGTCCAAGACAGAGCGGTCAGTGAGGAGTTTGAAATCTTGGAATATTACACCTATCTTGCGCCTTATCATCTGAACATCCCTTCGTTTAAGCCTCCCGGCGTCGTGTCCGAGGACTATGACCCTGCCCCGGTCCGGCCTCTCATCCAGGTATGAGAGCCTTATGGTTGTGGTCTTTCCGACCCCAGTTGGCCCTATGAGGAAAACGAAATCGCCCTGCCTGATCAGCATATCAGCAGAGATAAGGACATCCTTGCCGAAGTAGCTCTTCGTGACCCCCTGAAATTCAAGAACCCCTTGAGGCATCCTTATTGCTCCCCAGATAATCGGCTAAAAGTCCGGCAATACGCTCCGGCGTGAACCCGTGTTTCTCGTAGAGCTCGTCAGTTTCGCCGCTCTCACCGAACGAGTCTCCGGCGTTCACGGGCGCTATCCTGGCGCTTTCTCCCGCCTCAACAAGTGTTTGAGCCACAACAGAAAAAAGTCCACCGTGCCGAACATGATCCTCCGCCACAACGATGAACCTGTGGCCCCGTCGTAGCCAGGCTGGCTCCGCGGGTTTCAGACGAAGGACATCGTAGACCACGCAAGGGATTCCCATTTCTGAGAGCAATCTCTGCGCAGTAAGGGCGATTGGGGTCAAGAGGCCTGTAGAGATAACGGCCGGGTCGCTCACGCGACCGTGGGCCACGGTCGGGGCGAAAGGATAATCCTCAGGATAAACGAGGGGGCTTTTGGGCCTCACCATCCTGATGTAGGCGGGCCCTGGCCAGGCGTAGGCCTCTCTGAGCGCCCACTTCGCCGAGGAGCAGTCTGAGGGGGAGAAC
>Ga0207433_10002902_pt1 | contig 33923 bp, 46 predicted proteins | sample YelNatPaOPGAMG01_FD_187559 | JGI IMG/M metagenome (GOLD analysis project Ga0207433, IMG submission 187559) | Hot spring thermophilic microbial communities from Obsidian Pool, Yellowstone National Park, USA - OP-RAMG-01 (SPAdes) (version 3) | ecosystem: Environmental > Aquatic > Thermal springs... | reverse complement strand
GGCTACTTCAAGCGGCTGGGAGAAGAGATCGGGAACTGGCTTAACCCCATCCTAGAACGGCTCACAGGGCTGCTGCAGACCCTCAAGACCGAGGGTATCGAGGGGGTACTGAAGAAGCTCGGCGTTCTCCAGGGCGCGATCGATGGAATGAAGCAGCTAGCCAGCGGAACCTGGAGCCTGGTAAACGCGCTGGTAGCTCTAGCTTCCGGCCCGGCGGGGAGAGTAGCCGTAGGCATTCTCAGCGGCCTATTTGGTGCCCTAGGCGGCATTGCCGGGGGCCTGGCCGAGGTTACCGGCGGCCTGCTGCAGGGCAAGACGCTCGAGCAGCTCCGGGAACCGTACCCCAAGCCGCGGGTAGAGCACGGGCACATCCCGGAAGAAGCAATCGCCATGCGCGAGGCAGTAGCCGAAACTGCGCCCCTAACTGCCTGGCAGAAGTTCTGGCGGATCGAGGTCCCGGCGGCGCTTAAGACCGTCCAGCCCTACCTGAAGCAGATCGTTGGCCCCCTGAAGGGCATTGGCGATGAGTTCCGCGACTGGTGGTCCGTCACGGGCCCCGGGGTCATTGCCCTTCTGAGAGCCCTGGGCAAGATCCTGGGTTGGCTTGCGACTAACGTCCTGGTCCCGGTGCTCACCTTCGTCTTCAATGCGATCCGGAACATTCTCAGGGTCGTTATGGGGATCATCTCGGTCATCGTAGGGGTCCTGACGGGCAACGCCGACCTGATCAAGGACGGGGTAGACCGCATCCTTAAGGGCATCTTCGACCTGGTGGACGGCCTAGTTGCTACTATCGCCGGGATCCTCAAGTCCCTTGGCACCATCGTCTGGGATCACCTGGAACCCATTACGGACACTGTAGGCGGCTTCCTGAACCGGCTCTGGAACACCATATGGAACTGGGTCACGACCAACGCGGCCAAGTTCTGGGAAGCCTCCAAAACCCTGGTGGGGAGCCTCCTGGACGGGGCCAAGGAGAAGTGGAACGACGTATCGACCTGGGCTCGGGGCCTGGTGAACGAGATCATCGGCATCATCCTGGAGCAGGTCTACAAGCTCAGGGAGGCCGGGAAGACAATCCTAACCGGCTTCTGGAATGGCATGCGGGACATCTGGAACAGCATCGTCCAGTGGTGGAACGATAACGTCGTAGGCATCTACAACAAGCTCAAGGACGTGTTCGACTTCCACTCCCCTAGCCGCACAATGTACTGGGCCGGGCGGAACATCATGGAAGGCTTCTACCAGGGGCTTTCTTACCGGCCTGGGGCGCAATACCAGTTCCAGTACGCGCCGGTGATCACGGTGCACGCGGGCCAAGCGGTGGTGGATTCCCAGCGGCTGCGGCAATACCTACGGAACGATGCCGCCTGGGCTCGTAGGTGGAGGCCATAATGGCAGAACAGCTATACCTCTACGACACTCTGGCTGAAACGGGGTTGGATCTAGCCAACTCCAGCCATATCCGGCTGGTCGAGTTTACCCCCGCGCCGGTGGAGCCCGGGGGAGAAACATCCCAACAGCTGATCTCACTCGAGATCCTGGCCGATACCGCGGTGGAGGCCCTGGACATCCTAGCGGAGCTAGAGCGGTGGGTAGCCCTGGCGCGGCAGAGGTACGGCCAGCACTCCCGGATGGTCTACCTGTACTACCAGCCCGAGGGAGCGCTCAAGGCGCGGCGGGCCCCGGTGCGCGACGGAGTGGTTCGGCGTCGCCGTTGGGAATGGCCTTCCCGCGTCCACGGGTACCCCTCGTCCTTCGGGGTAGAGCTGGAACTCACCTGCGGGTTTGCCGAAGACGAGGACTACCTCCTCTTGCGCAACGGGGTTCTGAACCCGACCTTCGAGATCCGCACAGGGGGCCTCTACAGCCCGGACTACTGGAGCACCGACCGGCTGACCTTCCAGGCAGTGGAGGACGTGGCTTCGAACCCGACCCGGTTCCTCCTGCGGATCCAGTGTCCCGGGGCTTCCAACACGGGAATCGTCTACAACACCGGTACGGTGACGACAACCTCGACCTACCGGCAGCTGGACTACGGCGTGGAGGTGGTGACCTTCCCGGAAACGGCTAGCAGAGTGACGCTGCAGGTGGCCAACGCCTCCACCGGGGCGGTGCTGGCAGAGCGCACGATTACCCAAACCGGTTGGGCCTGGGCCACCACTGGGGTCATCGCTTCAGGAACCCAATGCCGGCTCCAGGTAAGCATCACCGGCGGAGACACGTCGGACTACCTGGAGATTCGTTTCCCCTACCTCGGCGCGGTAGGAACTAGCAGCCAAAGCGGAACAAGCTCGCCTATCTGGACGGGTCAGAGTACGCTTTACAACCACTGCGACTGGGGATGGGAAGCAGCTAATGGCCAACCGGCGGCGGTGGTGGCCTCGGTGCACCAGGACTGGACGGACATCTGGAACGTCCTTGGGGATGTTGCCCCCGACCTGCGGCTGCTCGTGAGCACAGACAACGGAGTCCGCTACCCGCTGGTGTACGTCCTTTCCTCCCCCTGTTCGGGCCAGTGGATGGGAACGATCCAGGCGGAAGGGTTAAATTTGGCCAACGGGGCAAGCCTGGTCACGGACTCTAACGCCACCGGGACAGCGACCAATAACGCCGTGAGCTGCCCTTCCACCAATGGCTCCTGGCTGTACTACATGTACACGGAGATCAACGACAGCCACATGCTTGCCCTGCAGGGGAAGTACTTCCGCTTGGTGATGGTCGCCCGCGGCGCTTCTGTGGGGACTCCCTTCCGCTGGGGGGTGACCTTCTCCTCGTCCGACTCCAGCCCTTCTGACCAGCGGGTGGCCACGCCGCCGAACACGAGCTACCAGTACTACGCCGACGGGCCCATAATCAAGTTCCCGGGAGTCCAGCTGCCGGAAGGGTTTACCTCCGCCAAGGGGGCGCTCTACATCTGGTTCAACTCGACCCAGGAGGTAGTGGTAGATCGCTTCCTCCTTGTGCCGGTCGATGCCGCAGCGTACTGGCCTGCGTCCTACACCGTCTCCGGCTACTACATCCTTCTAGCCGATAATGGTGCCTGGGTAATGCCCCCCTCATTCCCAGCCTACTGGAACGTGTACTCCATCCTACCCTCCACGCTCATCGGGGGAACGGTCCCTGCAGAGAATGAACGCGGGTACCGCATCTACCTGATCCAAGACTCGGTTGTTCCAGGGCTGAACCAGACCACGGTGTACATCTACATCCGTCCCCGGTGGAGGTCGCTGTAATGGGTTGGGATCTTTCCTTCACCACGCCGCTGGTCTACGCCACAAGCGTTCCTACAGGGGGGCAGCTTGTCCCCGCCCCGGACATGGAGATCCTTTCCTTGAGCTACTCCACCCAGGCGCTAGGGGGCTTCTACCGGGCCCAGGCGAAGGTGCGCGGGGATTCGGCCGACCTCCTGGAACTGCAGCGGCTGCTGGGGAAGCGGGTCATCATCTCCCACAGCGGCACCGTGTGCTGGGAGGGGATCGTCGTAGCGGTCAACTACGACTTTGGGCTCTCCTACACCTTCGACGGCTATGCCAACGCGGTGATGGTGGAGTACTCGGATCGCGTCGGCAGCCGTGCCTGGACAGATTGGGCTACAGACAGCACCAAGATCGCCCTACACGGCCGGCACGAGTACGTCTACTCCTTCGACGGGGCAACACCGGAAGCGGCCAACCGCTTGCGAGACCTGCTCCTATACTTCCGCAGCCACACCATGGCCCAGGACACGCTGACTTTCCCCGCTAGGCCGGTGCCCAGCGTAGTGGAAGCACAGATCTCTGCTGTGGGGTTCTATGCCACCCTGGGCTGGGAGTACTGGCAGGACACTACCGAAGGCGATATGGACACGGGGCAACAGATCGCTATGGTCGTGCAGGGCCGGGCTTCTTCGGGGAACCGCTACATCTACCTGCCCTCCACTACCACAGGGGTGTCCTGCTCCCGCTACCAGCCCGACCAGTGGCCGACATTGCAAGATCGCATCGAGCAGCTGCTGAAGTATTCCAACTCCGCCTCCCAAATCCTCTGGTTACAGGTGTGGGAGAGCCAGCGGGGCACCCTGGCCCCTATCGGCGGGGGAGACTTTCCCCAGCCGGACTACTACTCCGACGGGACTGAGATCATCGATGCCAACGGCAAGCCAGTGCCCCTGTTCCTAGTGCGGGCCGACCGGGTACTGATGACCAACGTCCGTCTGCCGCGGAGGGCCCTCAGTGTCTCCGATCCCCTGGAGACCCCCAGCGGAATGTACATCAGGGAAACAGAAGTTTCCTGGGCCCCGGGCACGGGGCTAGAGGTTAGCTTAAGCCCGGCGTCCTGGCAGGACTTTGCCGAGATGGTCTATCGGTTGGGGTTCCCATGACCAAGCATCGCGAAGTTTCCGAGCTATGGCCCCAGATCGAGGGCTACCTGGAACGCATGGCCTGCGGGTGCTATGTGACCCAGTCCGCAGCGCAGAGCATCCCAGGCAGTACCTGGACAAGCCTTTCCTTCGGCACCGAGGTGTTCGATCAAAACGGCTGCTGGTTCAGCAACTACCCCACCCGGCTCTATGCCCCTGTGCGAGGGATCTACGTGGTCACGGCCGGGTGGTGCCGCCGGGCGGCACAGAACCCCACCGCGACCTACCAAGCGATTTACTTGCGCGTGGACGGAACGGCACCCCCGTACTATGGCTACAACATCCTGCGCACCATCGCCGGGACGGACATCACCGTTGCCACGGCAGCGGTGATCTCGCTCAACAGGGGCTCCTACGTCGAGGTCATGGCCTACCACACAGACTCGAGTGCCCGCTCTTCCAGTGGGGACTACCGCACCTATGCCGCCATGGGGCTGGTCTACCCTACGCCGCCCACAGGGGCAGCTGGCACCGAGCCCCCGGGCGGCGGTGGTGGTGGTGGCGGTGGCGGCTGGGACGGCACAACCTTCCGGCTTCTGCACCCGGACGGCACTGTACTTGCGGAGTACGAGGGGAATGAGACCGGGCTACGGGACGCCATTACCAATGCCGCCGCTGGGGACACGATTTGGTTCCCAGCGCGGACGGTTACCCTGACCAGCTCGCTAGCTTTGCCTGCCGGGGTAGCCCTGGTAGGTATCGTCAATGGCCGGTCGGGCCTGCAGGGCGATGAAGTGGTACTAGCCGATGGATCACTTCTCCTGAACCTGCAGATCCAGCACTATCACACGTCCGGGATGGTGGGCAACGCCTATGCCCTGACGGCCGCTTCTTCTGGCTGGGCCCGGCTGGAGCATTGCGAGGTCTCAGCGCTGGTGCAGGCCGGGTACGAGGCCGCGGGGCTGTACCTAGCCTCAGACAAGGGGCAGTTCGTGGAGTTCTACGACTGTGTCGTGACCGGCTATGCCGAGTCCGGGGGAACGGCCTACGCGGCCAAACGAGACCTCACCTCTGCGGGTTCGGCGCACTTCTACGGCTGCCGGCTGTACGGCACGACCGATATCTTCAAGGAGGGCTAAGATGGCGATCCTATGGGCGACGGGGTTCGAACACGGCAGCGTGGACTTCCTGCCCGAGGGAGTGCGCCAGGGCTGTGCTGCCGTGAGCTCGTCCCCGGCGCCGAAAACGGGCAATTTCTGCTGCAAGATCAGCTCGAACAACTACATGACCTTCAACGTGACCGCAGGGACAGAGTTTTACCTGGCGGTGTGGGTATACGTCCGTTGCTCTCACTCGACTGACAACGATCACTTTTCCGTCCTGTTCCAAGGTGGCGACTCGACAATTAAGCTAGGGCTTGGGACAGCGCCCTACACTTACCGCCTCTGGATCGGGAGCACACAGGTCGCTACCGGCACGCATTACCTCGACTGGGACAAGTGGCACCACCTGCAGGTCTATGTGAAATGCGCCGACACCAATGGCCGTGTTGTCGTCAAGGTCGATGGCATCACCGACATCGACTACACCGGCGACACCAAAAGCGGCTCCAGCGCCCAGCTGACCTCGGTGAAGTTCAGCCATGCTTACTCCCTTGGCGACGAGGGATACTACGGCATAGATGACCTGTGCATCCGCGACGACCAGTGGCCCGGGGACATCCGCTTCGTAGCACTGGTCCCGGACGGGGACATAACGAGGCAATGGACGCCCAGCTCCGGATCCGACCATTACGCCCTGGTGGACGAAGTGCCCCCAAGCGATAGCGACTACATCTACACTTCTACTTCAGGGGCCCGAGATATGTTCAGCCTGAGCGACTTTGACGCCACCGGAAAGGAGCCCATTGCGGTGACTGCCTGGGCGCGGGGATGGAAGAACCGTGCCGAAGCCGATCAGCTGAAGCTGATCCTAAGCGACGGCACCAACGAGGTTAGCCAGACAGGCGACCTCATGACCACTCCAACCTACATCTGGAAGACGTTTGAGTCCGCCCCTGACATGTCAGAGTGGACAGACGAGGCACTGGATAACCTGAGGCTAGGCGTGGAGGCGATATTCGTCTGATGGCGGAAGAGAAGGTTTCTCAAGGCCTAGTTGAAGCCGCTTACGAGGTAAACCCCGAGGCCAAGGTTACCCAGGCCCAGGCCGAGGTCGCGGCCCACTCGCTGGATCGCTACGAACGGCTTTTCCAGGTCGGGGTAGAGGTCGGGCACAAGGTTTCGCGGCGCCTGGGCGTCAGCCATGCGTCCACCGAGGTGGCCTACCGCCTGACAACCCGAGAGCTTAAGGCTTCCTGGCTCCTGCTCGAGGTAGGCTTTGTTTCTACTGGGTTTCGGGTCTACGACTGCACATTTGGTGACGACTCTACACCTGGGCTATGGGCCCAGGGGACTACCTGGAACGATACTGCCGAGGCGGGGTTCTTCGTCTCCGACTCGGCATATGCTTCCGGGGGGCGACAATGAGCAAGGGGAAACCGCTACGGGGAGACCGCAGCGCGTGGGATAGCGAGGATTACCCCGACTTCCATGCGCGGGATATCGAGGACGGCAAGTACACGGTGCACGTGCCCAAGCCGACCGCAGACTCTAGGCTCCTGGTCTCTTCTTCCGGCGGGTGGAAGGAGAAGACCCTTTCCGGCGATGGTTCCCTGGACGCCGATGGCAAGCTGACCGTGACCGGGCTTCAGGGCCGAGGGGTAAGCACCACCGCTCCCTCCGATGGGCAAGTGCTCACCTGGAAGGCCAGCACGAATCTCTGGACGCCGGCTACACCATCCGGCGGAGGCGGAGGCGGGCTCACCAAGTGGGACCCGGACTTTCCTCCGGAAACCCCATCCGCGATGGACGACGAGTTCGACGATGAGCAGCTAAACCTTACGCTTTGGAGCCGGTATAATCCCACGGGCACGCTCCAGTACCTGGAAGACCAAAGGGGGCTGCTCATTTGGGCCACCCAGACTTTCGCGCACGGGATCTACCAGCCATTGCCTTCAGTGGTGCCCTGCTGCTTCTGGACAAAGATGGGCCTGCTGCATTACGCCGGCGCTTGGCAGCACGTGATCCTAGCGATTTTCACCAACGCGGGGGATCCCAGCAGCCCCTTCTGGACGGTAGGGCTTACAGGGACCTGGAACAGCCTGGTGAAGTACGAAGTTGTGCGTTGGGCACGGTGGAATCAGTGTGACTATGCCGCGGCGAGTAGGGAAATGCCCTGGGGGCCGACGTGTGTCTATGCCCGCATCCGGCGAATCGACTCGACCACCTGGGACTTTGACTTAAGCACGGATGGCGTCGCCTGGGCACGCTTCTACCGGTTGACCGGCTACTCTGCCCAGCACGTAGGGCTACTTGCCTGGACGGAGGACACCAACTACCCCGCCCGGGGGTGGTTCCGCTTCTTCCGCATGCTCGAGACGGCAGACCACTTTGCCCTTATGCCAGGGCGAATCGGGTAACAAAGGAGGGCGCGTAATGCCCCGGATTGTCGCTGTAGCTGACCTACACTGCGGCTCCACGCTGGGCCTGTGCCCCGGGGGTGGGGCCGAGACTGAAGACGGGGGATGGTACGAACCTAGCGAGCTACAGGACTGGCTATGGGAGAAGTGGCTTGCCTTCTGGAACGGGCTTTCGGGGGTAGATCTGGTCTTGCTCGTAGGGGACTTGGTCGATGGGGATGTGAAGGGAACCACCCAGCGTTGGACGCGGAACTTGACGGTACAGGCCCAGTGCGCGGCCCGCTGTGTACAGGCGGTAGTGCCGGCAGGGGCGCGTATCCTGGTCTTCCGGGGCACCCCAGCGCATGTACGCTCCGGGGGTGAAGGCGATGACATGGTCGCGGCCTACCTGGGCGCGGAGGGGGCCGAGTACCGCCGGCGGCTGGTTGTGCACGGGGTACTGCTCGACGTTTCGCACTACGTCAGCGCCTCCGGGCGCCGGCATATCTGGACGGAACACGGGATTGCCCAGCGGATCGTTGCCGACTTCCTGGCCGAGTGTGCCCGATGGAACGAAGCTGTCCCCGACCTGGTGATCCGGGGCCATGCCCACGGGGCCCTGGACAGCGGGCCTACCACTAGGCCGCGGGTGCTTATCCTCCCCGCCTGGCAACTGGCGACCGAGTACATTCAAGCGACGGGAACCCCGCGGGTGGCCCCTGTCGGCGGGGTGGTCATCGACATCGAACCCGGGCGAGATCCCGAAGTTCGGTGGAAGCTATACCGGCCCGATCCGGTGCCAGTGGAGAAGATCCTATGAACGAGAACAAAATGCTGCGGTTACTCGCGCAGGAAGCGATCCGGGACGGCCTGGACGGGCAACGTCCGGACGAGTTTACGGTAATGGACTTCCTGGAGGAGCTTCGCCGGCAGGGGAGTAAGGTAAGTCGCTACACAGCGATCCGCATTCTGAACAAGATGGTGGAGGACGGCCAACTTCGGACGCGCCTAGCCCTAGTGCGGGGTCGCTGGATGCGGGTCTACTCCACGACCGAGACGGCCAGCCAGCGGGGCGCGTAGCGGGCCACGCGTTTCCAGTTGGCATCGACGATGTAGCCCACAGCGTAGTCGTCCGGGTGCCGGACCCCGCGGCCCAGGCCCTGGACGACTTTCAGGGCCGCCTGGGCGTCGTACCAGGCGCGGCCCCCAGGGCGCTGGAGCAGGATGCGCACGACCGGATCGGCTAGATCCGGGAAGGGGACTTTGGCCACGATGATGAAACGGCAAAGGTCGTCGCGCAGATCCAGGCCTTCCCAGAAGGACGGGGAGACAGCTACCGTCCCCCGGGGAGCGTTCAGGAGCTTGGTCACCTGATGCGTCCGGGAGTCCAGTCGGGAAGGGAGGTACACCAAAAAGCCCTGCAGGCGTAGGTAGGACGCGATGGTCTGTGCATGATTCCAGGAAGAAGTGTGAACAATTCCGCTTTCCCCGCGATGGTGCTCCACGATGGCGCTGATGTATTCCAGCTGTCGCAGGTAGGCCTCGGGCGGGCTCTGGTGGTTCAGTGCGGGGGCCTTGGGGTAGAAGAACACTGGCCGGTGGGAGGGGTCGAACGGGTGGGGCACCTGCAGGACGTGGTAGTCGCGGATCCCCAGGGTACGGGCCAGGACGGCTGGGGCGCCCAGGGTAGCGGACATGAGGACGGCGCGGCCCCGAGGCGGCACCAGCCGACGGAACATCCGGCTGATATCCAGGGGGCGGATGGTTACCTTGCCCGCCTGGGAATTGATCGTAACGTAGAACTCGGTCGGCTGGGCCTGGAACTCTTCGGCGATCATCTGCAGCCGAGCGGCCTGTTGCTTCAGTGCCAGGGCTTCTTTGGGATTACCAGCCTTCTCCGCGTCCTTCAGCCGTATTTGGGCAACCATGTGCAGGAATCCGGGAATTTCTTCCGTTTTCTGAGGCAGGGTGAGCTCTTTAGGCCGTTGGATCTCGATTTTTGCCAGGTCGCGCAGGACGTTTTCCACGTTATGGGCCTCGTCCAGGACGAAGATATCGGTGGGCATCTTGCCCGAGGTAGCGTAGCGGCCAAAGAAGGCGACGTGGTAGTTCAGCACCCGGAAGCGGCTCCAGGTGGCTTCGGCGAGCGCGACCTGGTAGGGGCAATCCTCGCACGCCGGACCCTCGCACTCGGCTACGTTGGGGAGGGACCCCCATCGGTGCTCGAACCGGGCCGCGTAGGGGTGATCCGGGTGAATGCAGCCGTAGTGTTCCTTCCCCCATAGGACTTTGGCCTGCTCGAAGGCATCGGCGTACTGTTGCTGCAGGTCTCGGGTGCAGACGTAGGTCGTGACGCGCCATCCCATGGCAGCCAAAGCGGCTGGGACGGCGCTTTTCCCGAACCCAGTGGGGGCATCGAGGAAAAGGGCCTCCCCTTCCCCAAGACCCTGGGCAAGGAGGGTTGCTTCTTCTTGCCCGGGGCGCCAGGCGGGGAAGGGGAGGCCGAGTTCGGACGGGGCTGGCAGGCTCATAATCACTCGATGCCGGCGGCAGCGCGTACGTCTTCGGGCAAAGTGACCCCGCACTCCTTGGCTGTGGTCACGAGTAGCGCCAGGACGACAGGATCGCTTGTAGTCCTCCAGGTCTCGACGGCGCGCTGGATGGTCTCGGCGATGCTTCGCCGGTGCTCCACGTGCTTCTGCAGCTGGAGCAAGGGTGTGTCGGGCTCCCGCTCTGTCAAGTAAGCGGTGATTGCCTCGCGAATGATCTCGCTGACCGACTTTCCGGTCTGGTTCGACCGCTCTAGAAGGGTGGCATGGGTTACAGGATCGATTGCGGCGGAGACGATTCGGTTGAAGTTGCGCATCTTACCCACTCCGGAGCTTTTGCCAGGCCACCGCGGGGTCGTGGATCTCGTTCGGGGAGGTCACGCCCAGGCGGGTAAAGATCTCGGTGACCGGGAGCTTGAGCTCTTTCATGGCCCGGGCCAGCAGTTCCGCAACCGTTGTCGGAGGGACGGCAGCGGCGGCTTCCTCCCGGGCCTGCTGCCGCTCCGCCTCCAGACGGGCCAAACGCAGAGCATCCCGGGCTTCCTCAGGGAGGGTGCCCCGCAGGATGTGTAGCTCCTGCTCGGACAAGACCTCGCCCGGAGCCGGGTTTTGCCAGTCCGCTGGGTGCTGCAGGTAGTAGGCGATGGACGCCCAGGTAGCTTCGGGGAGCCGCCGGGGAAGGCAGGGCCGCACGACGGCTCGAGGGAAGCTTTCCGGGGGCATATCGGCGATGACCGGCTTGAGGTAATCCGGCGCCTTTTCCTTAGACTCTACCCACTCGATGCGCCCGGTGCGGTCTTTGAGCACGATGGCGTAGGGCACCCGGCTCCCAGCTTGGGGACGGAGCCAGAGAGCCAGGGTAGCGATCTCGGAGGTCATGCGGAACCCCTGGGGCTTCTGTACCCCAGGCAAGGGCCGGCCAGCCGACCAGTCGTCTTGGAGGTGGCTGGTGACGATGACCAGCCCGATGCTCCTTCCCGCCTGAAGCATGTGCATATCCAGGCGGAAGAGGTTACGGATCGGCCCCCAGACAAGGGCCTGCATGGTCTGGAGCTGGCCGGAGGAGATGCCGAACTTGGTGTGGTTGGCCCGAACGTAGGCCTCGTAGGCGTCGCCCAGGTAGCGGATGTTGTCGATCACCACGACGTCGTACTTCCTTGGCGGGATATCCTCCAGTATGCGGTGCCAGTGCTCGTAGAGCTCCAGGTACCAGGCCTCGGTGATTTCGGGGTGCTTGCTCTGGAAGGTCCCCAGGACGTCCAACCAGACGATGGGGTACTGGTGGACTTCGGAGAAGACGGCGGCGGAGCGTTCCCAGTCCAGGCAGAGGACGCGGCTGGGTGGTGCGGCGGTGATGGCGAAGGTGGTCTTGCCGACCCCTACCGGGCCGGTGACGTGGACTAGACCCTTAAGAGTGGTCATTGCAGGGCCTCCATTCCTGGCCGTCCCAGTGGATACGGCGGGGGCTAGGGGAATCCCCCTCCATGGGGACGTAGGTCAACCAGACGTGCCCGTTCTCGTCCGAGACGACCTCGGTAATCGTGCCCAGGACGGCGGGGGCGATGCTGATGATGTCGCCCGGGCGGAGGTGGACTTTGGTCGGGTTCGCGTCTTGGGAAAGGACAAAGACGGTCATATGGTTCTCCTTGCGACGCACATGGAGTAGTAGGCGCACCGCTTCTCCGAGCACCACCAGCCGTCGGTGCGAGCCGGGAAGACGCCATAGCGCAGGGCTCGCGCTACCGGCCGCACGACCTGGTGCAGGTAGTTCTGGAGTGTCTCCTCATCCCAGCTCAGCGGGATGACCTGTACCGCGTCCGGCTGGCAGAGGTGATAGGCGTGGCAATTGGAGATGGGCTTTCCCATCCCGAAGGCGTAGAGAGCCAGCTGGGCCATGTCGGGGACTTGGCTCGAAAACTTGTAGTCGATGATGTTGCCCCAGGCGTCCACTGCGTCCACAACGCCCCAGAGGACGACCGGAAAGAGGTCCAAGTCCACGGTTCGCTCGAAGACGTGCTCGACCAGCGCTGGCGTGGTAGGGTAAGTACGGACGTAGAGCTGGTAAGCCCCGATGATGGGCTCGGGATCTGGCGCGTCTCCCAGCACTTGGCCGTTCCAGTGTTCCAGGCGCATGCCTTCCGGAACCTCGCCTTTAGCCAGGACGGCGCATGCGATGCGGATGTACTCCTCCTGGTCGTCTTCCGGCTTAACCCAGCGTCGGCACAGGGCGGCGTGGAAGACACTTCCGGCAAGCATCCGGCCCGGGATGGGGGTCTCCCGTCCCATAAGGTAGAACTCCTGAGCACGGCCGCACCGGAGCCATCTACGGATGGAGGTATAGGAGACGAGTGTAGGCTCACTCATTGGCTTCTCCTTCTTCCTCTGGCTGGTCGGGGGCGAGCATGAAGGTGTTGACCAGCTGCTGGCGCTGCTTCCCCATCCCGGGGACTTTGAACGCCCAGTTGGGGTAATCGCTCACCGCGGCGATGAAGGAGCCGTAGTAGTCGAGGATTGCCGTAGCGAGCACGGGCCCGATCCCGGGGATCGCGGCGAGGGCTCGTACCTGGGGGCTATAGTATCGTACGGAGCGCTTGGGCCAGGCGGCGGTGAAGGGCTCGGTGGTATCGGCCCACTGGGCGATGTGGGCGATGGCCTGGGGCACTTCCCCAGCGGGGACAACGACCAGGGCACACTGGAGGGACAGCAGGGCAAGCTGGGCCCCCAGGATGTGCTTCCAAGTCCAGCTGGTTGGCCCGCGCTTGGGAACAATGACGACGCCCTGGCGCCCGTAGTAGAAGGGCTCGCCGAGGATGATCCCTATGCCGTTGCCGACGACGGCTTTCTGCATGGCCTCGGCCTGGTTGAAGAGCCGGCCGTCGGAGATGGAAGCCAGGAGGTCTGCCAGGGTCTTCCGTTCCACCGCGATGGTGAGCCCGTTGCCCACGACCAGGTAGTCGAACGGCAGCTCGACCTCGGTGTGGGGGATGGAAAGGCGCAGGACGGCGGCTTCGCGGTAATCCTGGAAGACGTGTGCCATGTCACGCTCCCTGCTGGGCGAGGGTCTGGGCGAAGGCGTACATTCCTTCGGCGACCTCGGCGGAGAGGCCCATTACCTGGGCCATCTGGAGGAAGAGCTCCTTATTTCCCCCGGATGCCTGCCAGAGCTTTTCAGCGATCTCGGTGTCGGCGTCCTTGCTTGAGTCCGGGGAGTCAGGTGCAACTTCTTTCGCGATTTCGCCCAGGCTGGAGTAGACCTTGAGGACGACGGGCACCCGGGCAGTGACAGCTTCCCCCTGGCGGTCTCCGAACTGGGTCTCCTTCTCCTCGACGTAGGCGTAGCGGCCCTCGAGGTCGCTCGGCTCGAAGCCCAGTGCGCGGATCGACTGCAGGTGGGCGTGCCACTTGGATCTGCGCGCGCCAGGCTTGGGAAAGCCGAAGGTGTAGTGGAACTCCATGTCCAGCTCCCGGGGGGCGCCGTCGGAGAGGATGATCGGGTGATAGTAGAGCTTGATCACCCGGACCTTTTCCCCGTCGGCTCGGTCAATGTACGTCTCGGCGTACTGGACGATCTTCACGTATTGTCCTTCGCGGACGTTCAGGGCCTCCGGGGAGAGGGGCAGTCTGACCTCTTCGCTCATGGAACACCTCCTTGTTTTTTGAGCTCTCACTTACTATACATCACCGAGGGGGCACTTTTGTGACAGCTTACGCCGGATCCGTTCCAGGCGCTTGCGGGCCCGGGGACCGGGGTCGCAGAGCACCAGGACAACATCGGGGAACTCCAGGACAATGTCTCGTAGGACGACCATGGCCATGGCGCGCTCTTCGGGGGCGTCCAGCGCTGGAGCGGGGTGTACGTTGGTAAGCTCCACCAGCCGGGCCTGCTTGCGGGCCAGGCGCAGGGCGCGGGTTCGTACACGCTTGCACATGGCAGCGAAGTCCCAGTCCGCATTGCGTTCGTAGCGCTGCAGGTACACCTCCTGTACCACATCTTCCGCATCCTCCTTGCTAAGGTACCGCCGTGCGATCGCGACCAGCTCGTGCCACCGTTCTTCCATCGCCTTGTCCTTTCTGCTTGACATAATGCTGGACTATCCCAGAGTTTTAATAAAATTCATAACTGTTACCTTGCTATAGTATTACTGTTATTGTCAACTAGAACATGCGTTCGACCTCCTCGCAGCTTGACATAATCTGAGAGATACTCTGAGTTTTAATAAAATTCATAACTGTTACCTCTATAGTATTACTGTTATTGTCAACTAGCACATCTGTTCTATTTCTCATAACAGTTACCACTGCCGTGGTAACAGTTATGAATTTTATTAAAACTTTTCACCCTCTTCAAGCACCTCATGCCTGCACAGATGCATCGGTATGATTTGCCCAAGCCCCGGGCAAGTATAGCGCAGTTATCGCTACCCTGGTGATCGCTGGTACCCATACCTGGTATGGGTATCCGGCTCGAGGGCCTTTGGGGGTAAGGACCCCCCCTACCCCCCAAGGGGGGGCATGGGGGGGGACCTTACTCCCGTTTCTCCCCTTCTAGCTTCTGCCGGGTAAGCTCTTCGGCCATCCTCAGCGCCAGCTCCAGTGTCTCCTCGGTGTACTGGCCCTGGAAAGGCTTCCGGCGTGCAGGGCCAAAGTGGTACCTTGCCCTTTGCTTAAGCTTTTCCAGAAGCTTGGTGGGTTCTCCTCCGCCCCGGTAGAGGCCCCGGTAGCTTGGGCACTGGGGGCAATGGTACGGCATGCGCTCCATCGGCCGGAAAAAGAACCGGCCGCAGGCACACCGGTAGATCGCCCCCTGCCAGCCCCATTCGTCCCCCTCCCTTAGGGCTTGCTTGAGTGATTCGTCCATACCGCCACCTCCAGCTTCTTGCGCGCCTTGCATGCCTGCACCCGGCACGAGAGCGAGCAGAACCGTACGCCCGGGTGCCGCCCCTCGCCCAGGGGCTTGCCGCACCACAGGCAGTGCCCATTGGCCCGGGGGCTCCACTTGAGCACCGCGTCCCCCCGGCGAGCATGGCAGAAGTACGGCTCGTCCTCAAAGCGCCTTCTCATGGGCTCCCTCCTAGTTTCGCTGTTGCTCTTCCAGCATCTCCAGAGCGTCCCGCGCGACCGCCGCCATCTCACGCAGCGTCCCCGGGACGTCCTGGCAGTTCCGCGCCATTTGCACGATCGCCTCCAGGTACTGCCGCTCCGGCCCCTGGGCCTCTGCAAGCCCGTTCACCGCGATCGCCTTCGCCGCAAGCACATCCAGCCAGCTTCCCCCCACCGGGGCCTCTTCCCCTAGCTCTACAATGGCCCGGAAATAGTCCACCATCATGGCGTGATCCCTCCTCGCACGCAGCCCTCCCGGGCTAGCAGCCGCATCGCCCGTTCCGGCGACAGGTAGTACCACGTCGCTACCCGGTACGTCCCGTCCGCCTGCAGGTACATCGGGGCCAGCCCGTACTTGCCAAACCGTAACCCCGGGCACACGAGGTACGCCTTGTTCCCTTGACACACCCATAGCTCTGGGATACAATCCCCGCGCTCGATTGACGCTGGAATGTCCGCCCGCGCAGGGTCATCCCGGACCCTCTCGAGCGCGTGCCCGCTGGGCCGCAAAAGTAGCCCGCCAACAACTAGCCCTGCCGCCAGGACCACCGCGATCAGGAAGAGCGAGCTTACCCCGCCCCCTCGATCGTGTGCCATCGACGCTTCCATGGTCTTTCCTCCTTCGCCGGTACCGGGAGCCTTCCCCAGCGATTCCCCGGTCGCTTGCCCTCCCGGTACCGGCGCTTCCCGCGTCCCGGGGCACCACTAGGACGCTACTGCCCGTCCAGGGCCGGTGCCGCCCAGCTTGCCCTAGTCCTCATCCCGCGGAAGTCGGTAGGCCAGCACCACCACCAGGATCAGCACCAGGGCAAGGATCCCTCCGACACAAATGCCGTAGTCCATTTTGGCCTCCTTAGCGTCGGTGTTTGGGCACGCCCCACTCGCGCATCCGCCGGCGGACCGCTGCCGCGTAGGCCATGGGCTTGTTCCTGTCCTCCGCCGGCGCATACACGGGGAAGATCTGCGCTGGGTCGATCGCCCCCAGCTCCTCCACATAGTAGCGCGCGATCAGCCGGGCAAAGGCCCCACACGAGCGCGCCCAGTCCGCCCCCTCCGGCTCGCCGGGACGCAGCGAGAAGTACGCCCAGCCGCCTTCCACCCGGTCGGCGAACTCCGGCACCGGGGCCGTGCGCAGGTTCCCCCAGTTGTGTGTCTCGCGCGCAACCCCCGCCTTGCCGTAGCTGCTCTCGTGCTCGAACACCGCTAGCGCGAACGCTGGCTCCACGCGGTACTGCACCAGGTACTCCCAGGCCAGCCTCGCCCCAGGCGCGGCCGGGCTATCCGCAGCTCGCAGCACCTGCTCGAACTTCTCGTACGACATCGCCGGCGAACCACGGAACACCACGGAGACCGGGTAGTAGAGGTAGGTCGAGATCCCCCAGACGGCGTAGTCCAGCCCGCGGCCCCGCTTGCCATAGAACGTCTCCACGTCGCAGTAGGCACCCGCCAGCGGGTCCCAGGCGATCAGCCGCGAACCGTAGGACGCTGAAGGATCCGGGACCCTGGCCACCGCCAGCACCCAGTGCTGCGAGTAGCTCACCCGCTCCGGGTGCGCGTTCACCTGCACCAGCACCCATATGTCGTCGTTTTCCACCTCCAGCGCGGCATAGTCGCTCTGCGGGTAGGGCCGCCTAGAGTAGTCCACCCGGCCTAGCCAGACCGCCCCGGGTACTGCCGGCTCCGCCGACGCCCAAATCAGGTTCCCCTGGTCGTCGAACTTCACCAGCGCCGCGAACTCCGGCGGCTCGATCCCAGCCGCGGTAGCCAGGCAGCACACCAGGCAGCCCTCCTTGCCAAAGGTATGCCCCGGCGCGAACTCGCGCCGCGCCCATAGCGGGTCCCCCTGCGCGAACCGCAAGGGATACCGATCACGTTCCGGCCTGAGCATCGCCTTTCCTCCTCTGTCGCTTCTGGTACGGCTCTGGCGCGGCAAGCGCCGCCGGGATTAGGATCCGCCGGCCCTGACGAACCGCGCCCGGCAACCGCCCGTGCCAAAGCCGCCGGTAGACGGTCATCCGACTAACCCCGGCAAGCCGCGCAAACTCCTCGACGGTCACAAGCTCCTTGTTCATAGCACCTCCTTGCGCGCGTTCGCTACTACGCTCCTAGCGGCTTTAGCCAATCCAAAGCCCTAGCCGGAATAGGCTATCGAGTAGCCGTTGCGGCACATAGACCACCCCGGCCAACCGTTCCCCATCCGGCGTGGTAGCCTGGAACCCGATAGTCGCTTGCCCCGGCCCCGGGTTCCCTACCCGCAGTACCGGGACGTCCCTTAGCGCGCCCAGTTCCACCTCCAGGTAGCCCTCAGCCGCGATCAGCGCTTTGATCGCGGCTTCTGTCGCTAGCCGCAGGTGATGTTGCGCTTCCGCCAGGTACTCCACGTCTTTGCCCATTTGTCACCTCCTTTTGCCCGTCTCGCGCAAGGCCCGACTACGCCGTCGACTTTGCGCAAAAAAACCTGCGCCGATGGCCGTCCACAGCTACAGGTGCCTAGACCCGTAGCCGTGGACGGCCGCCGCGCAGGTCAACCCCCGCATCCTAGTATCCCGGCCCCAGCGGCATCACGAGCGCTTTGACCGCGCTCGACACCGCCCAAACCGGATACCCGGGACCCGCAAGCCGCAGTTCCACGCCTTGCGGATCTTCTGCAGCTCTCAGGACGCTCTGCAAGTAATCCGCATTCACGCTGACCTGTGTTCCCGGCCCGGTGACCGCCGCCACGACCGAGCGCTCAAGCCCCCGGCCGCGAACGACGACCCAAGCGCTGTTGACCTCGATATCGATCCGGTCGTAGTCGCCGTAGGGATACCGCAGGTCGTCTATGGCCGCGTGCAGTTCCGCCAACGCGGCCGGTGCGAGCACGACGTAGGTTCCCGCTGGCGACTGTGCCATCACACGCTCGTAGTCAACAAGCTCACACGCCGGCGTCCGGAACACCGCGACCACTTGCGCGTCGCTTGCACCGATTGTCGCGCGATACTGCAAGCGCACGTACTCCTTGCCTGCATGTATGAAAACTAACCTTTGTGGACCAGGTAGCTTGAGAACGCTGCGCGGCAGTAACACCGGTGAACCACTCTGCGCCCGGCCGCGGACCTCCACAATACCCATCCGGTAACCGTCGGTCGTACCCAGACGTACAGCGCTACCAGTCGGTAGCACCGCGATTGCCGCGAACTGTGGTACGCTTGTGTCCTTAGGGACTAGCGCCCCCAGACGCTTTAAGGCGTCACAGAAATCGCGCGGATCGATCTCTGCGATCGCCTGGACGTGCTCTTCCGGCATAGGTGGAGCGCAATCCGCCCGGCATAGGTCGCTTTTCAAGAAGGGAACAACGCGGTTCTCTCGCACCAAAAAAAGGTTGTTCCCATCCCAGCGGATCGTCAGATGCGTTCCTTGCTTGCCACCGTTTAGCAGACGCGTAAGGGCCTCTTTGAGCGCGCGGCAGTAGACCGCGCACTCAAACTCTTCTGCGTCCCGGACCGGCAAGCCGATCATCATGTGAGCTTCAATATTGGTAGCGCGGACCGACAGCTTGCCCGCCTTGACCTGCAGTACAATCGACTCCAGTTCCGGGTAAGCCTTGCTTTTTCCGCAAAAGTGCCGCGCGAACCCGATGGCCTTCTGCAAGGCCAAGCCGTCAACCATCACTTCAGCTCGATCGCACATGGCGCACCTCCTTACGCGCGAACTTCAAGCGTCCCGCGGCCAAATAAGACGGCCGCAACACCGCAAACACCAAATACCACTTTTGGTCTCGACGAAGTTGTCCATCCCCTCCCCATAGTCCATGTATAGCACCGTCCCGCAGTGGTCGCAGTTCCACCCGGTCGGTGCGTTCCGGCCGGCCAACAAGGGAGAATCATCAAGGTCGAGTAGCCCGTAAAGGGCCCCGCCAGCGATATGCGCATAGACCCAACCGCCAGCTTCTGGGGACGCCGGGATGGCTACAAGGGCCACCCAATCCCGGTCCACATAAACCGGACCGCGGACGACGAGCGCCCCCGGTGGTAGTGCTTCGCGCCAAAATGGGTAGCACGCTCCGTGCCCCTCGTGTTCTGCGGCATCACAAGCCGCGAACACCTCCACGAGAATGTGCCCCTTGGGGACGCGAACCCGTCCCCAAGGGTAACCAAGGTCAAGTGTTGTCTCCATCCTGCACCTCCTTTTGGCGATCGGCGCCGGTCGCCCTCTTTTGGCGCCGGCGCGGGTTTACCACCCGCGCCAGCGCCGAAACTCCTGCCCCCCCGCGCTCTTGCGCAAGGAAGGCTGCGCGCCATGGGGGCTCACTGGGATAGTACCCCCAGCCGGCGCTCCAACCCCTCAGCGTGAACACGACCCAGCAAACTTCTGGATCCAAATTCACGACCGCAATGTTCTTGCGGCCGAAATGCGCGTTTACCTCTCCCAGCCATTGATTCAGAGTCCTGGCCGACCACGGCGACGCCGCGACCACCCGGCCCTTCTCATCCTCGATCAAGCACGACAGCTTTCCTTTGCCCCATCGTGCGATCTCTTTCCAGCTAGTTGCCCGGCCGCAAATTCTATAGCTACGCATTGCCCCACCTCCTTTAATGATCCCGATCAGCTCGTCCTGCCTCTTTGCGCGCATTTTTCATCTCCTTCTTTCTAAAAGATCATACCTAGGGCCATCGCGATGATAGCGCGCCCGGCGACGACCAGAAAGATCGCCGCCAGCGCTGCCAGCGCCACCAGCGCTACCGCCATTGCGCATCCTTTCTCGTCCATCTCTCTACCTCCATTTCTCTTCACTCTTCAACTGCATTAGTTTCAATTCCCCAATCGGGATTCAGCGCGTTTGGACATTGCCCACCTCCTTTGGCGGCCGGAGCTCGCGGCCAGCTCCGGCCGCCCCCGACCTTAGGCGCGGATCACCATCCGCGCCAGCGCCGAAACTCTTCGCCGCCGTAGAGCGCCGCGGCCTGCGCGGCATACCACGGAGGGCTGCTAAGGTAATATCCCCAATTCTCTTTCCATCCCTCTAGCTCTATCGAGATGTGTCCTGCATCGGGATCCAGGGCGATTCCCCGAATATTCCTTCGCCCAAAGCTCTCATTGACCTCGCTCAGCCACTCGTTGAGCTTCCGGTGCGACCACGAACTGGCGGATATAATCCGCCCGTCCGCGTCCTCAACCCAGCAGCTTAGCCGAGCTTTGCCGGCAAGCCTGCTGAGCTCTTTCCACGTCACCGTGCGCCGCACACTCTTATCCGGATAATGGACGATCACAGCATATTCTCGTCCGCGCATTGCCCCCCTCCTTTTTCCCGGATCCAGATCGAAGATGGCCAGGTTGTGAACGCCGAGATCGCCATTGCGCATCCTCTCCTCCATTGTTGCTCCTCCTTTTCTTCTTCCGTCGCCTTCATTTTCCGCCGCCTTCACACCTTCATTATACCAAAATCATCAAATCTTGTCAAGCCCCTTTTTGACCAATTTTCGATCAATTTTTGTCCTGTCGCCAGCGCGCTACCATTGCCTCAGCCCCCCCGCTTCACCGAGTTAGCCATGCTGGCGGATACGCAATGCATCATTGCGTCGCACGCGCCAGAAGCGGTCGCGATGGCTGGATAGCCAGTTCCCGCGCTAGCTTCCCCTTTCGCCTCGAGCGCCTCAAGCGTCGTCTCGAGCGTCTCGAGCGCCTTAAGCGTTGTTTTTCCGCTTGCTTATGTTCGTTTCCCCGCTTTTTCCATATTCCGATAATGGCCCTTATGTCAAAAATCGCAAATCCGCGAATCGTGAAGCTATAAAGGGGTTGTGTAACCCCCCCACCCCCACAACACCCCGCTTGGTAACACTTCCCCCCGCTTGTCCCAACTCGCAGGTAACAGTTGCACAAATTTCGCCCATGTGGTATAATAGCCCCAGGGGTCGTGTAGGCATGGACGAGCTCGAGGGCTGGCAAGATCTCCTGGAATCCGCGGCGCGATTGCTGGGGCTACGGGCCTGGCGGATCGAGCTTGCGCTTGCCCGCGAGGGGGAACTTGCGCAAGGTGTGCTGGCCGAAAGCGTCGTGGAAGATCCGGCCGAACGCAGGGCCAAGATCCTGCTCCGCCCGGGCCTGGCGCCGGACACGCACGGGCAGGTCATTTGGCACGAGCTCATGCACATCGTGATTTCGCCTTGCGCCAACACCTGGCCCGCGGCTTTCGTCCTCGAGGAGATCCAGGTCGGGCACTTCGAACGCGCCCTGCAAGCAGTCATCGAGGGGTATCGCTTCCCCGTGCTCGACAACATCGAGCAGGTGGTTGCGGAGGCGCGCGACTTCACCGGGCTTGCGATCAACGACTGGCGGATCCACATCGAACCCACCGACGGCCCGACGTTCGCCTTCTCCGAGTACTACCGCAATGGGATCGGCTGGGGCGCGTTCGCGGCCCGCAGCATTACCCTACAGCTGAACAGCCGTGCCGGCCCCGGGGAAATTGTCCGGGAGCTCTTCCGGGTCGTCCTGAACCCCTATGGCCGACCCGATCGCGCACAATGGCAAGATAATGTTCTGGAGAAGGTCATGCCCGCCCTGGACGGCCTGGGCCTGTGGGAGCTCTGGCACCGGGCCGGCCGCAGGGTTTGGGGGGAACGTGGATGCGGGGGCACCAATGGACGAAAGCCTTGTTCCGAATGTCGCCGTTGTCACTAACTCCGCAGGCAACATCGGCCTGCTCCCCCTCTACGAGGAAGGGGAGCTCCAGCGCCGCTTGAACATCCTGCGGGAGATGATCGCGCAGCCCGATACTCCCCCGCACCTGGCGGATGCCGCACGTGAGGTCTTGGACTACCACCGCCACCGGGAGGAAGAACTCTCCCGCGTGGCCGGCCAAATCAAGATCCTAGCCATCCTGCCCGCGCGGAACATCATGGCTGGCCTGATCGCTTGGCTGGCTCGCTCGGTCAAAGAAACCCTTGGGAGGTGAAGCAAGATGGAAAACTTCTGCCACTTGGCGTTTATGGTCATCGGCGCTGCAAGCCAGGTCGTCCTGGGCTTCACTAGCCGCTTCCTGGACGGCAAAGGCTGGTGGGACTCGCTCAAGGGGGACGCCAAGGCGACCATCTGGGCCGCCGCTACGGTCGCGGTGACCCTGGCTTCCTGGTGGATCGCTACCCGCTTGGCCTGTCCCGACCTTCCTACTTTCGCTGACGTCCTCTACCTCGCCCTTTCCTACGCCTGGGGCTTCTTCTTCAACAAGGCCATGCATGACGCCTATAAGGCAGGGCTGAAATGAGCGAGGAGCTGGACAACGTCCTGGAACAAGTCCTAGCCGCGGCCAAGGGCACAACCTACCTCGACCGGCGGAAGCAGGGACGAGAACCCGGAGAATTCACCGCTCCCGAGTTCATGGTCTTCCTGCAGCAACAGGGCTATGACGTTGGAATCGATGCTGCCCGCCGAATACTGGGCGTTCTCTTTCACCGCGGCTACCTGAGGCGACGCCATGGTACCGAGAACGGACACACCCACGTCTTCTACCGCTTCGTCCCACCCAAGTCTGACTGAGCTCGTCGCCCGGCTGGACGAACGGCTGGCTTACTTGAGCGCCCAGTTGGAACAGCAACAGGACTGTTACCAAAGCCTGGAGGCACGTCTGGGCAGCCTGGAAGCTCAGGTCGCTCGCCTTTCCGCCATCGTGGGGAACAACCACAACAGCCGTGACCGCATGGTTCGCTACGTGCTTCTGGCGGTGGTCCTAGGCGGTGCCCTTGTCGCTGGCTTAAACACCCTTCTCACCAAAATCTTGGGGATGCTCTAGATGCGGATCCTACCCGAAGAACTCGACCAGTACCATAAGGCCATTGCGGAAGCGATTCCCGGCTCCGGCGGGATCTACTCCGTCATCTGCCGCCGGACGGGACTCAGCCGCCACACGGTGACCCAGGTCATCGCTGCCTTCCATGACCTCCAGGAACTCATGGAGGCGGCCCGGCAAGAGATCGTCGACGCGGCTGAAGTTAAGCTCTTCGAAGCCGTCGAGCAGGGCAAGCCCTGGGCAATCGAGAAAGTCCTTGGGGCAAGCTGGGCCCGCAGGGGCTACAGCCCCAAGGAGGGAGAATCCCGTGTTGTCTACGTGCTCCGCCTACCCGGCGATACCTCCCACCCTCCGGAGCTCCCTCAGGGATCGGAGGATGACGAGTAGGCCCGACCAGGCGGTCGTCTACGTCCAGCTGCCTGCGTTGCATCCCGGGCAGATGGAAGTCTACCATTGCCCGGCGCGCTTCATCGTGATCTGCGCCGGACGCCGCTGGGGCAAGACCTACCTCGGCTGCGTCCGTTGCCTGGAAACTGCCCTACAGGGCGGCTACGCCTGGTGGGTGGCCCCCACCTACATCATCTCCGACATTGGGTGGAACCTGCTCTCGCGCCTGGCCGGGCAGCTTCCGGGAGTGCGTAAAAACGAGAGCGACCGCTGGCTCCGCTTCGATTCCGGCGGCTATGTCCGCGTCCGTACGGCAAGCGAGCCCGACTACCTCCGCGGGGAAGGCTTGAACCTGGTCGTCCTGGACGAGTGCGCTATCATGGAAGAAGCAGTCTGGAACGAGAGCCTCCGCCCGGCCCTGGCCGATAAGCAGGGAAAGGCGATCTTCATCTCTACCCCCAAGGGGCAAAACTGGTTCTATCGCCTCTTCGTCTACGCCCAAAGCAGCAAGGATCCCGAGTGGGCTGCGTTCCACTTCCCTACCGATACCAACCCCTACATCCCCCTGAAGGAGATCCGCCAGGCTCAGCAGGATATGCCGGCAATCGCCTTCGCCCAGGAGTTCGGCGCCCAGTTCATCGCCGAAGGAACGAACGTTTTCCCCACCCCACAACTGGTGTCCCCGTCAGAGCAGCCAGTGCCGCCTTTCTTCATCGGTGCTGACTGGGCAATCTCCCAGGACTTCACCGTCTTCTGCGTCCTGGACGCCGAGGGGAAACTGGTCGCTATGGAACGCTACCAGAAGGTATCCTTCGGCGACCAGCTGGATTACCTCTACCGGCTTTGCCAGGAGTACCCGCCGGCGAGTATTACCGCCGAGCGGAACGCCGTCGGGGAGCGCCTGGTAGAAGAGATCTACCAACGAGGATACCATGTCCGTCCCATCCGGGTGGACCTGGCTAGCAAGGCCAAGCTCATCCAGTCCCTTGCCCTGGCCCTGGAGCAGGGCCGCATCCGGGTACGGCCCTTCCCAGATCTCCTGGCGGAGCTTGCTTCCTTCCAGGTCTTGCGCATCAGCTCCTCCGGGGTCCCGGTCTATGGTGCCCCCGAAGGCGCTCACGACGACTGTGTGATGGCCCTGGCAATGGCCTACGACGGGCTGAGCCATTCCGGCTCGCTCTTCCTGTGGGGCGAGAGATGACCTACCTGTACCTAGACGGGGAAAGCGTTAAGGTGTTGACCGAAAGCGAGCTCGGGGAAGAGTTCGTCACGCCGATCTACGCCTCCTCCGACATCGCTAGGCTTTTTATGTCCCTCCCGGTGCTCTACCGCTGCGTCGATATCCGCGCCCGGGCAATCTCGGGCTTGCCCTTCACCACCCAGCCAGAGGAGGCGGCCAACTACATCCGCCCGCTGCTTTACGCAACCGAGATCTCCCTGTGCCTCTACGGAGCAGCCTACTGGGCCCGCCTCTCCCCTCGCAGCGGGCGTTTCCGTTTCCTTGCCGCCCCCAGCATCTCGCCCAAGTACTCCTCCGACGCCGGGATCGAGTACTTCACCCGTACCGTCGGAGGAAGAGAGATTCGCCTGCGCCCGCGCGACCTGGTCTACTTCTTCCTACCCTCCGCTACGGTGGAGGTCGGGCCCGGCCCGGCTCCGGCGATGGTCGCCCTTACCGCTTGCCAGCTGGACGCCGGAGTCCTGGCCTACGCGGCTAGCTTCTTCCGCCGAGGCACCCTGACCCCGGTCATCCTCTCCGTGGAAGGCTACCCTAACCCCCAGGAGCTGGAACGTCTCCAAGCCTGGTGGCAACAGATGATGTCTACCGGGGTGCGCTCCGCCTGGACAGCAATCGCCCTGCGCAGCGATGTCAAGGTTCAGTCGATTACCCCGCCCATGGAGCGCCTGGGGATCACCGAGCTGGACTCCGATGCCCGATGGCATATCGCCGCCGCTTTGGGGGTCCCCCTTTCCCTCCTGAGTGAGCCCGGGAACTACGCTACCGCGCTGGCCCAACGCCGGTCGTTCTACGAGGAAACCGTCCTCCCCGAGTTCAGCCTCATTGCCTCTACCCTGGAGGATCAGGCCGGAATCGAGGTTTACCCGCACCCGGAGATGCTGACCGTGTTCCGCAGCGCCATGGTGGAAGCATCTAGCGCCCTGGGCGCCCTGACCTCTATGGGCATCATCACCATCGATGAGGCTCGGGAATTTCTGGGGCTGCCCAAGTTGCCCAAACCCGCACCAGTGGTTCAAGAAGAGCAGGAACAAGGAGAAAGGACCCCCTCCCCATCAGCGCAAGAGACGGTTACCCCGCGGCGGGAAGAGTGGCGCAGCCCGAATGAGGAACGGGCTACCCCACGGCCTAAGTCCTTCGTCAAGGAGGCAGCCCTGCTGGACTTCCGCCGCTGGCGAGAAAAAGTCCGCCGCTCTAGCAAGACCGAGTTCGTCTCCGATGTCCTTCCCCAGGGCTTGCGGGATATCGTGGAGAAGCGCTTACCCAAGGAGGGCATCAAGGCCTTCTCCTTCCTCAAGCAGTTCGATCACTCTGAGGAGGAGGAGCTTTTCCAGGAAGCACTAGATCCGGTGTTTGAAGAGTTCTGCCCGGATGAGTACTCCGACATTCCGGAGTTCGATTATGTCGCTTTCGAGCAGGCCCTATTTGCCGCCCTTGTCGCTATCCTGGCCCGGGTTGCCCTGGACGGGGCGATGCAGCACGCCCTGGAGGTGGGCTACGACCTGGACATTGACGAGATCTACCCCCTGATCCTGCAGTGGGCCAGGGAGTACGCCCGGGATTTGGCGCGCCAATTGGTCGCCAACACCCGTAACATGCTCGAGGGCATCCCCGAAGGGGCCGACTGGCAACAGATGCTCGAACCCATCTTCGGGGACATGCGCATCGAACGCATCACGGTGACGGAGACTACCCGGGCCCTTTCCGAAGGCGGCTTCCTGTTCCGGGAATACCTGGAACGCGCTGGCCTGAAGGCGAAAATCGTGTGGATCACGGCAAGGGACGAGCGGGTATGCCACGTCTGCGGGGCCCTGGACGGCCAGGGCGAAGACGTATGGCGGGAAGAGTTCCCGCATGGCCCACCGGCTCACGTCCACTGCCGTTGTAACTTACGAGTCGTGGTGACCTGACATGGCTTCGCGTGGTACCGCAGCCGTCTACGCCAACCTGCGCCGGGTGGCTTCCATCGTCGCCCAGGTCATCGCCCAGGGGCTGGAACAAAGCGTTCCCCCACCCCCCACCTATCCCCTGGACTGGCCCGAGCGGCGCCGCAGGTGGTGGTTCGCTACACGGGAGGCCCTGGGCCTGCCTATCCAGTATACCCGCCTGCTGGACCCATGGTCGAACCAGCTGGAAACCTCTTGGCGCGTACGGGAGGTGGATTCCTTCACCGCCGAATGCTACACTACCGTCATCTACGCCCCCGTGGTCATGGGGCGGTATCAATACGACTGGCTGCGGAAGATCGGCTGGCGCAAAGCTACCGAAGTCATCCGCGACGTGCCCATCCGCACGGTCATCACCGCAGCTATGCGGGGCCACGGGAGCTTGGGACCACGTCTCGAATTCCGATTTGGTTCTGAGTGAGGTGCGCTATGGCTGTTTGGACAACCGCTTACATCAACGACCTTCCGGACTCGTGCTTCCTGTACATCGAGCCCGGGGGAGAGAAGGACGAGGAAGGCAAGACTGTCCCCAGGTCTAAGCGGCACCTGCCCTACCGCGACCGGGATGGCAAGATCGACCTGCCCCACCTGCGCAATGCCATCGCCCGCCTGGCCCAACCCAACACTGGGGAGGGCTGGCTTACGGAGGAGTTGCGGCAGCGGCTGCTGGCTAAAGCCCGCCGGCTTCTGGCTGAGGCTACCGAGGAGCAAGAGAAGTCCTACAAGGCCTTGCCTCTCGACGATAACGAGGAAGAAGGCCTGCTCCTGGGCGGCTGGGCCATCATCTTCGGCGGGCAAGACCTGGAGGGAGATTCCTTCCACCCCGAGACGGACTTTAACCTCGAGTGCAAAGCCATCGTCCGTCGCCCGGTGTACTACGAGCACGGGTTCGACCCGGCCCTGAAAGACCGCATTGGGTGGGCCGACCTGATCCCGACCGATGTGGGCGTTTGGGCCATGATCCAGCTGGAACGGCACAATGCCTACGTGGAAAAGATCCGGGAGCTTGCTGGGCAAGGCGTCCTGGGCCTGTCTTCTGGATCTGCCGGCCATCTGGTCATGCGGGAAAACGGCAAGATCACCCGATGGCCGATTGTGGAAGTTTCCCTTACCCCAACGCCGGCTGAGCCGCGCACGTTGGGCGTGAAAGAGATCAAATCACTGGGGATCGACGTCCCCGAGGAGGAGGTACCCATGGAAGAACTGAACGCGATTAAGGAACAGCTTTCCGCCCTGGGGCAGGAAGTGGAGAACGTGAAGTCCACCCTGCTGGGGGCGGTGGTCACCCCTAAGCCGGAGCCTCCAGCGCAGAGCGAGTATGTCAAGTCGTTCAACCTCTGGCTGCGCACCGGAAACGTCGGAAGCGCCCTCAAGGCCGCGCTGGGTGAAGGCTCTGGTGCCACTGGCGGCTACATTGTCCCGGCGGAATATCACCGTGAGCTGGTGACCGCTCTGGCCGCGCAAAGCATCCTGCGCCAGGCCGGAGCACGGGTCATCCGCGTCTCGACCAACCAGATCTACGTCGCTCGGATGGCCTACGGCTCTGCCGCTACCATCGTCTCCGAAGCTGGCGCCTACCCCGAGGTAGAGCCGACCCTCGAGCAGGAAGCGGTGACGCTCTACAAGTTCGGCCGCTTGGCCAAGGTGTCCGAAGAGCTGATGGCCGATGCGATGGTGGACGTCTGGCGCGACGTGCTGATGCCCGACTTCGTCCAGGCCTTCGCTGCTGCAGAGAACACCTACTTCACCACGGGTACAGGGTCAAGCCAGCCCGAAGGCATCCTCACTGGCGGTACCCTTGGCAAGACAACGGCAAGCGCTACGGCCATCACGTCGAACGAGGTAATCGATCTCTACTACGCGCTTAACTATCTCTACCGCCAGAATGCCGTCTGGATGATGAACGATAGCACCGCCAAAGCGCTCCGGCAGCTGAAGGACAGCAACGGGCAGTACCTGTGGCAGCCCGGTCTCGCCGCCGGTACCCCGGATACCCTGCTGGGTCGGCCGGTGATCACCAACAACGCCATGCCCCAGATCGCGGCTAGCGCCAAGGTCATCGCCTTCGGCGACTTCAGCTACTTCTGGATCTTCGAGTCCGGCGACCTGACGGTGCAGCGGCTGAACGAGCTCTACGCGGCCAACGGCCAGGTCGGCTTCCGAGCCTTCCGGCGCCTGGGTAGCGTCGTCATGCTGCCGGCGGCGATCGTCTACATGCAGATGGCGAGCGCGTAAACTCGCCAGGGTTGGTCCGATGGACCTGCTAGTCTTCACGCCGGTCTTGAGGCTATGCGAGGAGACACTAGAGTCCATCGTGGCCCTGAAGTGGGCCGGGGGGCGGATCGACCGCCTTCTGGGGGAGGATCTGGTCACGCCCCCCGGCGCCCGAAACCATCGCAAGCAGTACGAGCACGCGTTCCGGCTGGCCCGGGAACATTACGACCTCATGCTGGTCGTGGAGTCGGACATTGTTGTACCTAAAGATGCGGCGTTACTCCTGGCCTCAGACGAAGCGGACATCGCCCTCGGGCTTTACGCCTGGCGCAGTGGTACCGGATGCAACTTGCTACTACGCAACTCGCAAGGCGGCATGGGTGCTTACGCCAGCGAAGCCAAGGTACTATCGCAAGTCTGGGGGAAAGTCGTCCCCGCGTGGGGAATAGGCCTGGGATGCACGATGTTCCGCAAGAGGGCCATGGAGATCCCTTTGCGGGAATGCGACCAGACCTACTGCGACTGGGCTTATATGGAGGACGCCAATTCCGCGGGGCTGAGGATCGTCTGTGACACCCGGGTCGTTTGCGGGCACGTGTTCCGTAACGAGATCCTTTACCCTATCGCCAGCGGGGAGGTACTGAGGATGCCCAGGACGAAAAGAGAGCTGCGGGACGTGCCGGACAAGGTGCGCGTCCGAATGCTGGTGTCGGTAGCCAGTCCATTCGGCTGCCCCACCATAGGCGAGGAGATGGAAATTCCCCTCTCGGACGCGCTGTCCTGGTACAATGCAGGATACTGCGAGATCCTGACCCCGCTCGGGAGAGAGAGCAATGGCCGCGCTAGACGACCTGAAAGCGGAACTGGGGATTAGCGGCACGAGCGAAGATGCGCTCCTAGAGCGCTACCTGGACGCGGCCCGGGAGGCGATTATCACCTACGTCGGCACATCCTTCTGGGGCGGCACGGCATCCGATCGCTATTTTGCCGCACCCCAGGGAGAGCTGCTTCTCCTCCCCTGGGTGGTGTCGGTCTCGCATGTCTACCGCCGGGCAGATACGGACACGCCCGAGGAGGTCGCGACCTACTACCTGGTCCCAGACCGCGGGCCGCCGTACTATGGCATCCGCTTGCCGCGCGGGGAGCGGTGGACTTACGACCACGACCCCTGGCGGGCGGTGAAGGTTACCGCGGTATGGGCCTATAGCCTTGTGCCCCCGGCGGACGTCTACCAGGCCTGGATCATCTATGCCGCCTACCTCTACCGACGCAAGGACGTGCAGGCTCTCGAAGTGGTCGCCATGCCCGGGGTGGGGGCCTCGGTTATCCGGGTCCCGCCCGGAGTGCCCAAGGAAGTCCGGGCACTGCTAGACTCTTACTGTTGCCGACTATGAGCATCTCGAGCACAATTGCCAAAATCCAAAGCTTGCTAGCGGGGGCGGGGCTGGTCAAGACCGCTTTCACGGATCGGTTCCCGGCAAGGGTGAACCCCTCCGACCTGCCCGCTTCGGTGGTCTTCCCCATGCGGGCAACTTGGGAGCACCAGGCGGTGGGGTATAACCGTGCCACGCGCACCTACAAGGTGCAGATCCTTGTCCGTCCCGTAGCTCAGGGGGTTGCCTGGGACGATGGCTACGGCGCTTGTATCCAGATCCTCGAATCCGCCGGAGCGCTGTTCCTAAGCCACCTAGACCTTGACCAAACAGTCGACCATATCGCCCAGATCACCGACAACGGCATCGAGCTGATCACCCTGGGCGGGATGGAGTTCTGGGTTATTAACCTCCTCTTGACCTGTGTGGAGAAGGGCTAAGATGAAGAAGCAAAAAGTATCCGGGCTCAAGTTTATCGGTGGGAATCGCTTCCTTTGGGGCGTTCCGGCTCGCGACTTGACGCCGGACGAGGTAGCCGTCTACGGCCGTGAATGGCTAATCAGCACTGGGCTCTACATCGAGGAGGAGCCCGAAAACGATGGAGGTGAAGAATGCCAGCAACCGCAATGAAAGTTGCCCAGATTGGGAAAGAGACCACCTGGGGCACGCCGGTCGCAGCTACGCGGCGTCTCCCCCTGGTCTCCGAAGTGCGCTTGCGCCAGATCGTAGAGTTTGGCGACCTGCAGCTGGTGGGAAACCTGGCCCCTTCTTTCGCCCAGTGGGTCGCGGGGGCACATGCAGAAGGGCAGATCACTACCCTTCTTTCGCCCAACGACCTCTTCGTCTTCCGGGGCCTGTTCGGGGACGTAACCCCCACCGGCACGACACCGCCCTATACCTGGACGTATAGCGCGCCGCTGACCTCCTTCCCCACAAGCTACTACTACACCCTGGAGGCGGGTACTACGGATGCTTCCTACAAGGTCGCCGGGATGATCCTCAGCCGGGCCTCCTTCCGGGTGGAGGTCGGTGGATCCTGGCAGGCCACGGTGGACTACATGGGGAAGCAGATCACCACGGTGACCCTGGCCTCGCTTTCGGCGGAATCCCTGACGCCAGTGCACGCGGGGAACACGTCCATCTACGTGGACTCCTGGACGGGCAATATGGGAACGACAGAGCTTGCTGCCTCGCTGATCTCGGCGGAGCTGGAGATCCGCACGGGCCGGCACATGAAGAACTTCATCGGAAGCATGTTCCCGTCCGGCATCGGGGATAGCCGCTGGGAAGGCAACCTGCGCCTGCAGCTGGAATTCAACTCCAGCGTCAAAAGCATCATCGATACCTTGCTGGGGACGACGCCCGGGGAAGTCCAGCGCCAGATCGAGATCCGTGTCACCCAGGGCACCCACTCCATCAAGTTCCAGTTCTGCGGCGGCCTTTCGGAAGCTCCGGAACTGTGGGGAGACCGCGACGGCAACATGGTCGTGGAAACGAACTGGAAAGGGCTATACAACAGCACCTTCGGCAACTGGCTCAAGGTCATCGTGACCAATGGCATCAACACCTATCCGTAACCAGGGGGAGCAAAAATGGCGGAGCTAAAGATTCGCTTCCGGGCAATCGACCCCGAGGCCAAAGGCTCCTACTACCTGCTGAAGGCTCTCACCGAAGCCGCGGTGGAGCTGGACAAAGCCTCCCAGGGAAACAACGTCGCCCTGATGCTACAGGCGCTGGAGCACATCGAAGCGCTTCTGGGCCAGATGCTGGTCGAGGGAGACTTGCAGGAGTTCCTGCGTGTGGCTTCCATTGCGGATATCCGCATGGCTTTGGCCCAGATTACCGGGAACGTGGGTGGCCCCCCTTTAGGATCTCCTTAAGGGGGGCTACCCCGCCTTGGGTGGTCATCCTCATGATGGCCGAGGCCTGGGGCATGCGCCCGTGGGAGCTGGAACGCGAGGTTCCCTACACCTGGGTGGAACGGTTCCTTGCCTACAAGGAAGCCATGGCGCGTGAGGCGGGTGAGCTTCCTGGGACCACCGGGAAAGTGCTGCTATGACCGAAGAGACCATCCGCATCCTAGTGCAGGTTGAAGGCGCGGAGAAGGTAAAGGATCTCCGGGATCAGATCCAGCGTGTCCGGGAAGAAGCCGAGGGCACCGGCGTTGGCGGCGGCCTACGCGGCTCCTTCCTGAACATCAGCGGCGCCCTTTTGGGGTTGGGCAAGGTTGCCAACTCGGTCGGCGGCATCATGCGCAGCGCCCTTCTAGGCATGGGTAAGGGCCTTCTCCACGTGGGCGAGATCGCCGCCGGGATCCTCGTTGCCGGGGCCATTAAGGGCCTATTCAACCAGTTCATGGAACTGGCTAACGGGGCAATCCAAGCTGCCGGAAGCATGCAGCAATACGGGATTGCCTTTCAGACGCTAGTCGCCCGAGAGCTGATGCGGGGAGAAGAGGTCACCCGCGTGGTGACCACTACCATCCACCTGACCGACAAGGAGCGGGAAAAGCTTGCTGACCTGCAGAAAGCGCGCCAGGAAAAGGTCGAGCAGCTAGGCCTGGAGCAGGAGGCCTTAAGGCTTCTCCAGGCTCGGGTAGAGCAGCTGACCCAGAAGTACGGGGCAGAAGACCTGCGCACCCAGCAGGCCGTCCTCAGCATGAAGCGTAAGCAGGAGCAGATCGGAGACCTCCAGGAGGCTATCGCCGAGTACGACGCCCAGATCTCGGCGCTGCAGGCAAAGGAAGGGCAGCTGGCCCAGACGCTGGAAAGGGTTCGCGTCAATCAGATGGGCTTCGCCGAGGCACTGGCCCAGGCCGCCCCCAAGGCCCAGGAGCTCCTGAACTACCTGCGGGATCTAGCGCTGGTTTCTCCCTACACCTTCCCCGAAGTGGTGGACGCTATGCGTTTCACCATGGCCATGGGCGCGTCCCTGGAGATGGCCAAGAGGCTGACCGGAGCGATGATCACCACCGCTTCGGCCCTGGGGCTGAACAACGAGCAGTTCTACCGCCTGTACTACAACCTGGCCCAGGCTATCCAGGCGGGGGACCTCACGGCGATGAACCTGCGTCAGCTGCGGAACGTGGGCCTGGATCTGTCGGAAGTCCTGCAAGATCGCCTGGGGATGTCCATCGAGCAGGTGCGGGACGCGCTAAAGTCGGGGAAGCTGACCGCTAAGGACGTCGGGGAAGCATTCATCGGCTACGCCAATACCTACTTCGCCGGCGCGGCCAAACGCATGGCCTACTCCTTCACCGGCCTGCGTTCCAACTTCAAGGACTTGCTCTTCTTCATCGGCGCGGATATGCTCGGGGTAGCGGTGGACAAGGCCAGCAAGTGGCTAGGCGGGCTTTTCGATGTTCTCCGCGGGATGGTGGAGGAAGGCTACTTCAAGCGGCTGGGAGAAGAGATCGGGAACTGGCTTAACCCCATCCTAGAACGGCTCACAGGGCTGCTGCAGACCCTCAAGACCGAGGGTATCGAGGGGGTACTGAAGAAGCTCGGCGTTC
>Ga0207433_10002896_pt1 | contig 33979 bp, 32 predicted proteins | sample YelNatPaOPGAMG01_FD_187559 | JGI IMG/M metagenome (GOLD analysis project Ga0207433, IMG submission 187559) | Hot spring thermophilic microbial communities from Obsidian Pool, Yellowstone National Park, USA - OP-RAMG-01 (SPAdes) (version 3) | ecosystem: Environmental > Aquatic > Thermal springs... | reverse complement strand
ACAACCGCTACAGCCCTAACTCCGCTCAGCACATTCTTTATCTCTTGAATGGGGAAGGGTCGGTAGAGTCTGAGCTTGATTAGACCTATCTTCTTACCTTCATTCCTCATCTTGTCCACAGCCATCCGCCCTGTACCAGCGAATCCTCCTGCTATGAGTATGGCTGCTTCAGCGTCCTCAAGCCTATATGTCTCCAGAGGCGCATAGTATCGACCAAAAAGGTCACCAAATTCACGCCAAACTTCTAAGATCACAGCCTTAGATGCGTTAAGCGCCCACTCGTTCTGAACCTTCAGCTCCGTCTGAATATCCGGACCAGATACAGGACCCCAAGTGCTCGGCTGATCTGGCGTAAGTCTGTAAATAGCCTTCCTATGTTTAGGCAGAAAGCGGTCCACCTCTTCTTGATCGAGCGCGATCAGAGGCTCTATCACATGTGTCACGTGGAAGCCGTCGAAGCAGACCGCCACAGGAAGGAGAACCCTCTCATCCTCAGCTATCTTAAACGCCTGTAGCGTATGATCAAAGACTTCTTGTGCGTTTTCAGCGTATATCTGGATCCAACCGCAGTCCCTTGAAGCCATCATATCACTCTGATCACCCCAGATGTTCAGATTCGGTGAAAGAGATCTGTTAGCAACGCCCATAACGATGGGAAGCCTATTACCCGCGGCAATAAAGAGCATCTCATGCATCAAAGCAAGGCCCTGCCCAGCCGTAGATGTGTAGACTCTAGCACCAGCAGCGCTCGCACCTATACAAGCGCTCATAGCTGAGTGCTCTGATTCGACGTTTATGTACTCCGCATCCAGCTCACCGTTTGCCACATACTCCGCTAGGCGCTCTACGATATGTGTCTGAGGTGTTATTGGGTAGGCTGCGATCACATCTACGTTCGCTAGTTTAACAGCAAGCGATGCTGCGTGGGAGCATTCTATAGCTATCCTCCTACTCAACTCACATCACTCCTCCTCATCGACCATCTTGATGGCTTTCCTCGCGCATTCTTCAGCGCATATACCACATCCTTTACAGTACTTCAGATTGATCTCATACATCCCCTCGGAGTTGATGAAGACCGCTCCATCTGGGCAGTACACCCAGCACATCCCACATTTAGTACATAGCTTTGCATCTAGAATCGGTCTCTGGCTTCTGAACGACCCTGTCTCATACTGCTTCGCTGAGCCTGGTACAAAGATTATTCCTGCTATCGGTAAGGTCTTAACCGTTGGTTTGCTCTCACTCATTCTACTCACCTACTACAACTTCGTTGAACCCTCTCGTCACCGCCTTGGCGTTCATCTCGCCCGCTTTCCCACCGAATCTTTCTCTCACAGCATCCAAGACAAAGTGCAGGTCCACCAACCCTATCACTCTAACAGCGGCGCCTAGCATCGTCGTATTAACGATCGGTACTCCTAGTGTCTCACGCGCTATCTTTCTTGCATCGATTACAGCAAGCCTGCAGTTCACGCCCAGTTCTCCTCTAAGATCATTTAACGACTTGCTCGTATTTATTATCACCGCTCCTCCTTCCTTGAGCCCCTCTAGAACATTCACCATTCTTAGAAGACCAGAGTCGATAACTATGACCACGTCTGGCTCATAGACCTCCGAACGCACACCTATGGGCTTTTTATCTAACCTATTAAATGCCAGAACAGGCGCACCACGCCTCTCGGGACCAAAAGATGGTGAAGCTTGCGCATACCAACCTTGATTTATAGCAGCGTGTGCAAGAAGCTCCGCAGCGGTCACAGCACCTTGCCCACCCCGCCCGTGCCAGCGGATTTCAATCAAACCGCGTTCACCAACATCAATGGGTTATCAAGTTTAAGAGAAATTTTCTGAGATATATGCTTAACTTAATTTGTTTTTGGCTGCGTTAATTGAGGTTTTCTTTTTTGTTAACAAGATAGCAATCAGTGTTTGTATCTTCGAATCTTCACACCGTTATCCTCTAAGTTCTTGATGTACCTCTTTATAGCTGGTATGATTAAGCGCAGATCCTTCTCTCTTATGACTACATCCGCTCTGGACTCAACAATCGGCTGGGCGCAGAAGGCTATCTTTAGTTGAGCCAGCTCAAAGAGTGTGAGGTCGTTTGCACCATCGACTACCGCTACTATCTGCTCTCTCGGCTCCTTCAGCGTTTTAACCAAACCTTGTATCGAATTTGCTTTATTCGAGTTGACTCTTATAACTACGGAATCTAGGCGGTCTCCTACGAAAACGAGCTCGTTGGCGAAGAAGTAATCTAAGCCTAACTCCTTCTGGACTCTCTCAGCCAGCAGGGTGAAGCCGCCTGAGACAGAAGCCAGCATAAACCCCATCTCTCTTAGTGTTTTGCAAGCTTCTTTTGCACCGGGCATAAGTCTAAGTGCGTTGGATACATTTACACAATCGCTGTAACTCAGCCCCCTTAATTCTTGTATCCTTAAGTAAAGTCCTTGCTCCCAATCTATCTCTCCCCTTATACCCTTCATTGTTATATCCCAGATCTTATCTTCAATACCCTTGAGCTTTGCAAGCTCGGGTAGGAACTCTCCATCTACTAGAACACCTTCTAAGTCGAAGATCGCCAGCATCAAAAGACACCTTGCTTTGCATTCATCTCCGTTGGCGCACCTTTCTGCTACTAAGCCTCATAATAGCCTATACTTAACCTTTAATATTTCTCTATCGGTATGATGTGGGGTATAGAGGTAAGCGGTATGCTTGAGTGCTTAGTAGCGCTAGCCGCCAACGGTTCATCCGAACTCTTGTTCCCAATAACCCTTCTCATTGTGGCTTTAGGTTTTGTCGGGCTCGTGATCCTAATCTTGATCGGCAAAGGGCGAGCTGATTAATTTGAGTAGAGGGGTGTATACTCTGCTGATAAAATTAGGGGAAGGACAGTCAATCAAGCCCAGACCAGAGCTACGATGGAATCTCCCAAAGGGCTACTACGTTTACACAGGCTCAGCGTTAGGTAGAGGCTCAACCAGCCTAGAGAAGCGTCTAGAAAGGCATCTGAGGGTTAATAAAAAGATCTTCTGGCATATCGATAGGCTCCTTAGCGGCTCCGGTAGAATAGTCAAGGTATTTTATGCTGAAACCGCAGCAAAGATAGAATGTGAACTCAACCAGAAGATCTCATCACTACTGCAAGCTAAACCGATCAAAAGATTCGGCTCATCGGATTGTAGGAAAGGATGCGTAGGGCACCTACTCCGCTTAAGCCCTTACACTCAAGATGTTAACGAGCTGGTTTGTAGAGCTTATCGTGAACTGGGCTTAAACTATAGGGAGTTAAGCGTGGGGCTTGAGGTTGAGTAGCCTCCCCTTGGATCTAGTTATATTCGATCTCGACGGCACTTTGGTAGAGTTTAGGTACCGCTTTGCTGAGGCGAAGCAGAGTGTACTATGTCTTCTAGCATCGCTTGGAATATCCCTACCACTTGATGTTGCACAGAAACCTACCCAAGACATATTTGACGAAATCGCCGTTCAAGTTAAGAAGAGCGGTTCACTCAATCTGAATCTCGATCACGTTATGGCACAAGTTAACGAAGTGATCGACCTCTATGAAATGGAGGCTGCGACCTCTACAACACTATTTGAAGACACCAAGCATGTGTTAGAGGTGCTTAAAAATGATGGTCTCAAGACCGCTCTGGTTACAAATAACGGTAGGAAGGCTACTGACTTTATGCTAAACAGATTCGACATAAAGAGATTCTTTGACATCATCCTAACAAGAAACGATGGGTTAAGATTGAAGCCGTATCCTGATGGCATACTGTGGGTCTTGAATAAAGTAAATGCATCTCCGACTAGGACGCTCTTTGTTGGAGACAGCTCAATTGACATAAAGGCTGGTAGAGCTGCTGGTGTTTTCGTCGCAGCCCTAAAGAGCACCTTCATTAAATCACTAAGCGACTTTGAAAACAAACCGGATTACCTTCTAGATCGCCTCTCAGATATACTCTTCCTAATTAGAAGGCTGTAAGCGTGGCTTTCATCAAGTTTATAGGTAGGGCTTAAGAAGCTTCTTTATGTTGAAGGAGAAGAGGGAGCTGGTCAAGAGAATAAGCATATCCCTACCGCCAGCGCTGCTGGTGCTCTTCGACAAGATCTCAGCATCGATGGGCTACACCGAACGCTCAAGGGCTATACAAGCGGCGATGAGGAACTTTATAAGCGAATTCCAGTGGAGTGCAGCGCCTGAATCAAGCGGCTCAGCCGTGATCCTAATGATCTATAATCACGAAGTTGGGGGGCTTGATGAGAAGATAACCGACATCCAACATAGCTTCCGTAGCATCGTATCCTCAACACTACACATCCATCTGGATGAGACTAGGTGTTTAGCGATCATAGTTGCTAGAGGATCCAGCGTTGAAATAAAGAAGATAAGCGAAAAGCTCGCCTCACTTAGAGGTATCCTGCAGCTAAAAGTGGACTACTTCGAGCACTCTGTCTAGATCGGTGGGCGTAGTTTTGCTCGACCTACAGGTCCTACTAAAACTGGTTTCAAACCTTGGTTACGTGGGCGCACTAATAGCTGGAGTTCTCGGCTCAAGCAGCCTCTTTATATCGTTCTTTCCCTCATACATCGTAATAGCGCTGCTAGGAGCAACCCTCAACCCTATAGCAGTAGGCTTGTTAGGTGGGTTAGGCGCTGGGGTTGGGCAGTTCCTACATTACTATATTGGTTTAGGCGGTAGATATGTTATTCCAAATAAGTGGAAAGGTAGGTTGGATGTTTGGCGAATGAAACTGGATAAGTATGGCGTTCTCCTAATCTTCGCCTTTGCAGCCACCCCCCTTACTCCAGATGACATAATCTGGATACCACTCGGTGCAATGAAGTACCCAAAATTGAAAGCACTCATTGCGGCGGTATCTGGTAAGATGCTTCTGAACCTCGTCTACGCTCACGTGGGGTACTTTGGTTGGGAGTATATCGCACGGTTCTTTACGTAGAGTAGGGTATATATAGCGTCAACCCTTTGCAGATAAGAGCGATGGGCTTCATAATCCTGATGAAGTTCAGAAGTAAGCCGAGGAGTGAAGCACTTCGGCGCCTAATCGATCTATGTGAAAAGCCGTCTGCAGACCTTAGGCAGCGCAGTAAACGGTTTAGCTGAAGCGTGAAGGCGTCGCTCTTGCATACAGAGTGGGTAAGCCACCCTCTACTAAAGAGCGGAGTTCTTGAGAGGCGAGAGTATCAGATAGAGCTCTTTAACCTTTCCTTAAAAGAAGACCTTCTTATTGTGCTACCTACAGGCTTAGGCAAGACCGCTATCGCTCTTCTCGTTATCGCAGAGATGCTTTACAGACACCCTGATAAGAAGTGCGTACTGCTTGCGCCGACTAGGGTTTTGGCTTCTCAACATAAAGACTTTCTTTCCAAGATGCTTAACGTGGAGCAAGACGATGTTGCTGTAGTTACTGGTGAAATGGGGTTAAAGGATAGAATCGTCGCTTGGTCCAAGCGTGTCTTATGCGCAACACCCCAGATAATGGCTGCTGATCTGGAGCGTGGGCTGATAGACCCCAAACAAATCTCGCTCATAATCTTTGACGAAGCACATAGAGCCGTGGGCGACTACGCCTATATCAAGATCAGCGTGAAAATGGCTGAAAACCCAAGTTTAAGGAGAGTGGGCTTAACCGCATCACTACCAGAAGAAAAAGATAAGGTAGAAGAGATTCTTCACAACCTTAGGGTGAGAAGAATAGAAGCGAGGCGAGAGGATAGCAAAGACGTGGCACGCTATATCCAGAAGACATCCATCGAGTGGGTTGAAGTTCAACTCAACCCCCTTCTAAATAGAGTTAGAAGCGAGCTACTGGAGGCGATCAAAGAATATGTCAATAGATTACATATGATAGGTCTTGGAAGCGGAATCGGCGTGCCGCCTAAGATGAAGTACCTTATAGAACTGAGAACCAAACCAGAGTATTCGACGAACCCTTCTGCTAGAAGCGCCCTCTTATCCCTCATTAGGCTGAGCATAATGCTTGAGCTCATCGAGACTCAGACCGTCGCAACCTTCATACAATTCGTGGAGAGGCTTCAGAGTAGAAGTAGAGGTGTTGGGTTAAGGGATCTTCTTCAAAACGAGCATCTAAGAACCGCATATGAAATAGCAAAAGGTACACTTGAACTCGGGGTCGAGCACCCCAAGCTAGAGGAGCTGGTAAAAGTATTGAAAACTCTGCCTCAAGGAGAAAAAGCCATCGTCTTCACAAGCTATCGAGCGTCTGTGCAAGAGATCTGCAAGAGGCTTGCCTCAGAGAATCTTAGAGTAAGAATCCTTGTTGGTAAGCAGGGGAGCGGAGGATTATCGCAAAAAGAGCAGGTTGCTGTGCTTGAGGATATGAGGCGCGGAGGCTTTGACATCCTTATTGCGACACAAGTCGGCGAAGAGGGTCTGGATATCGCTGAATGCAGCCTAGTCGTCTTCTATGATAATGTGCCTAGCGCCGTGCGGTTTGTGCAGAGGAGGGGTAGAACTGGGCGAAGAGCGCCGGGTCGGGTTGTTGCCTTCTTAGTGAAGGGTACTAGGGATGAGGCCTACTATTGGCTTGCTAGAAGAAAGTTAAGGGAAGCTAGACAAGTAGTAGAAGCTTTCAAAGTTAAGAAAGAAGTTCAAGCACTAGACACCTATCTTCAGCGAGCAGACGCTCCTACTATATGCATATACGTTGATACACGCGAATCAAAATCTATCATATCATGTCTGGAGAAGATGGGTGCTAATGTTCAGATAGTGCAGCTTGAGGTAGGGGACTTTGTGCTGAGCGAAGATGTTGTCGTGGAGAGGAAGACGATCGATGATTACGTCAGATCAATTATGGACAACAGGCTCTTCAGCCAGATAATAGCTATGAAAGAGAAGTACCCTAAGCCTCTGCTCATCGTGCAAGGCAGAAGAAAGAAGGGCGCCAGCATAGGTTTATCAGCCTTCTACTCATCGTTAGCAAGCGCCTTAACCGACTTCTACATACCAGTCTACATGTCAGAGAACGATGAGGAAACAGCCACTATACTCTACTACATCGCAAAGAGAGAGCAGGAAGATGGGAAGAAGGCTGTAAGGGTCAGAGAGGGAAGGAAACCCCCAACCATACGTGAGGTTCAGAAGTATGTTGTAGCTGGTGTGCCCGGTATCGATGCCGTTTTAGCTGATAGGCTCCTTAAGAAGTTCAGGAACGTTCAAGGCGTGTTTTCTGCTACAGTTGATGAGCTGAAGACGGTAGAGGGGGTGGGTGACAAGATCGCGAATAGGATTAGAGAGGTTGCTGAGTCAAACTATGGATGAGAATCTTACCAAGCACACCACCCCCCATCTACAGCAATAACTTGACCTGTCACGTAATCCGATGCTGACGAAGCTAAGAAGATTAATGCACCCAAAAGATCTTCAGGCTGCGCGAGCCTCCGAAGCGGCGTACGACTTAACACGTATTCTCTGCTTTTAAGGTCTTCTAATATGACTCTTGTCAATCTGCTAGATACGAAGGAAGGAGCTATAGCGTTCACATTTATACCATATCTCGCCCATTCAACCGCAAGCGCCTTCGTGAGGTTTATAAGCCCCGCCTTCGAGGAGTAGTATGCCGCTATCGGGAAGCGGTCTGCACGTAGACCATAAATAGATGCTACGTTTATTATCTTACCTCGTATGCCCGCTTCTATCATACTCTTAGCAGCCCTCCTTGAGCAGAGAAAGGCTGAAGTTAGATTCACAGATATAACTCTATTCCACTCAGTAAGCGAAAGCTCCAGTGTTGGTTTGTAGACAGAATCTCCTACGCTATTAACAAGGATATCTATGCGTCGTAGGTTATCTTCGCATTTCTTGAAAGCTCGGTTGATGTTCTCCTCATTAGTCAGATCTGCTTCAAGCCATTCACATTCCAACCCCTTGACTTGTAGATCTGAGGCTACCTTGCTGAGCTCTCCACCTCTTCTGTCTATAAGAAAGATCTTAGCTCCCTCTGAGGCTAAGGCTTCTGCGAACGCCGCACCCAATGTCCCAGCTGCGCCTGTTATCAGCGCGACTTTCCCACTTATATCAAATAACCCTCTTATCCTACTCAACTCAATCAAGGAAAGTTAGGCAAGATGGATATAAAAGGTATTGATTAAGGGTAAGGAGACTCGATGCTGCTCGTAGTAGACAACGGCTCAACCACACTGCATGAATTGGAGGCTGCTTTACAGAAACTCAAGGTAAACTACAGAGTTATCAAATATAGCCACCCCATTCAACTTGACGAGTATAGCTGTGTGATCTTAACTGGGCGTAGTGCCGCATCTGACGAAATCAACAGAGCAAACATCAAGCTGGTCAAGCAAGCCACACAGCAGCGCAAGCCTCTCTTGGGGATATGTTACGGCGCAGAGATCTTAGCGTTGGCTAATGGTGGAGCACTCAGTAGATTACCAGCAAAGGTCTACGGGCATAATACTGTTTATGTAAAGAAGATAAACCCTTTAACAGAAACACAGCAGACGCTAAAAGTATTTGAGTCACACATCTTTAACATATCTAGGCTACCAACAGGCTTCGAATCCCTCGCTTATTCAAAAAGCAGTGAAAACGAGATTATAGCGCATCATGAACTAAAGCAATATGGTCTGCAGTTTCACCCGGAGTGTAGCGGCGATGACGGCTTACTAATACTAGCGAACTTTATGAAGTTTCTAAAGCGATGCAACCTATGAAGTCTCACGGTTTAAAGTGTTTTTAGGTTTTAAGCAGCTCTCTTCTTGAACCTCCCTTCCCTTATTCGACAGCTTAATACTCTTTATAAGACACGTCATACCCAATTAGCATTAGAAAAGGGGGCAAAGTTGGAAGAAGGGCTGTTGGCAACGAAGGAGATGCTTGAGAAATGTAGCGAATGCTTGATCTGTGTACAAGAATGCCAACTAATGACGAAGTTAGGTAAGTCGCCTAGAGAGACCGCTGAGAACCTCCTCCAAAACCCTCAAGCCTTTAAGAACTCCGTCTATTCTTGCCTGCTCTGCGGTCTCTGTGCTAATCTATGCCCTCTTTCGCTAAGCCCGAGGCAGATGTTCCTTGAGTGGAGAAGGAAGCTAGTCAAAGATGGTGTAGCACCATTCAGGAACCACAGCTTCTCCCTAACTGATAAAGAGTGGAACATCTACACGCTATACAGAGAGAACTACGGCATCAGCTACTCAGACCTTGAAACAAGCAACTGTGATACATTATTCTTCCCAGGCTGTAATATGGGCACCTTTGCACCTAAACTTACTAGAACCATCTTTTCACAACTTAAACGCTTTAACGGATCAATAGGGATACTTGTAGAATGTTGCCAAAAGCCTATCCACGATCTAGGTCTGCAAGAGAGGTTCGAGAAGGCGATTGAGAAGCTTAAGGGAAGGATCGCTGAGAAAGGCGCAAAAAAGATTATCACCGCCTGCCCTAACTGCTACTACACCCTAAAGAAGCATCTGGACGTAGAAGTGGTTCCGATCTACGATGCACTACCAGAAGCAGTTTTCAAAAGAATAACTGGCACAATTACGATCCACGATTCTTGTCCCGATCGTGAAGAAGGCATTTTCGGTAGGAAAGTGAGGAATTTATTCAACGGGTGTCGGATTATTGAGATGAAGCACTGTCGGGAAAATACCCTCTGCTGCGGCGCAGGTGGGCTGGCCTCAGCTGTAGACCCAGATCTCGCCCTTACCTACGTTAAGATGAGGTTAGAGGAGGCTAAGGAGACCCAAGCAGAGTACTTGGTCACGTACTGCGTTACCTGCGTTAATATGCTCTCTACGGTTCCCTCTCAGATAAAGATTAGACACGCGCTTAACCTTCTGCTAGATGTTGATGAAGATTATTCGCAGATACAACGAAACCTACAGCAACTCTTTACTGGACCGAAGGCGAAGGAGAATGTCCAAAAGGTGGTTAGGCAACTGTAGTGTGCAACTATGCGCTGCAAGGAGAGACTTAAATATGGATTCTGAAGCTGCTTTCTTTAGCAAAGCTTGCAGAAGCGGGTGTGTAAAATGATCAGAAAGACTGCGTGTTGGTTCTGCTACCAAAACTGCGGACTTCTCGTGGAGGTGGATGGTAACGAACCTGTCTCGGTGGAGGGAGATCCAACCCATCCAGTCAACGAGGGTGCTCGTTGCCCAAGAAACTGGGCTTGGAAGGAGTTCTTGTACCATCCTGAGAGAGTAAACTACCCCTATAAGAGAGTGGGGAAACGGGGTGAAAACAGATGGGAGAGGATATCGTGGAATCAGGCGCTAGACGAAATAGCGGAGAAGCTTAAAGAAATAAGGGATAGATACGGGGCTGAGGCTGTCGCATCTACTGGTGGCACAAATAGAACTGATGAGTGGCCGAGGAGGAGGTTCTTCAACCTTTTTGGCAGCCCCAACACTGGGAGAATAGCGCCTATCTGCGGTCTCAATACATATGTGATCGAAAGCGCGATTTATGGTTGGGTTTCTGAACCAGATTTCAGTAATGCAAGAACTATTGTGGAGTGGGGGCATAACCCCGCGGTTAGCTATTTACCTGAGATCCGAAAGGTTCTGGACGCTAAGGAGAAGGGAGCCAAGCTTATAGTCATCGACCCAAGGTTCACAGAGACGGCTGCGAAAGCTGACATCTGGCTTCAAATTAGACCCGGCTCTGACGCGGCGTTGGCTCTGGCTTGGATAAACGTCATTATCAACGAGGGGCTCTATGATAAAGAATTCGTAGAGAAGTACACCTACGGCTTTGATAAGCTAAGAGATCACATTCAACAGTACACACCGAGCTGGGCATCTAAGGTCACTTGGGTACCCGAAGAGAAGATTGTAGAGGCCGCTAGAATATATGCGACAAACAAGCCTTCTGTAATACCCTGGGGCACCTCTCTAGACCACTTCGGTATGGCTTCCGCACCCATGATACAAGCTAGGGCGATTTTGAGGGCGATAACTGGAAACCTCGATGTGCCAGGTGGCAACATAATAAACGGTCCTCACACCAAGTTCATCACCGACTGGGAGCTAGAATTGAATGATAAGCTCCCTAAGGAGCAGAGGATGAAGCAGATAGGTTCAGACCGCTACAGACTCTTCACCTGGCCCGGCTACGAAATAATTTCAGAGCAGCAGGTGAAATATTGGGGTAAGGCGATGCCTTCAGAGTGGGTTTGTGAGGCGCACATACCATCCCTCTGGAGAACGATTATAACTGGTAAACCTTACCCTATTAAGGCGCTGATTGTCGTCGCAAACAACCCAATGGTCTGCTTCGCCAACACGAATGTTGTGTATCAAGCGCTCACAAGCCCAAACCTTGAGTTGCTAGTCGTCATGGACTTCTGGTTCACTCCAACCGCCTTACTTGCTGACTACGTTTTACCAGCTGCTTTCTGGCTTGAGCGCCCGCTCATAACAAGCAGCTTCGGCACTTCAAACTTCTTTATCGCATCACACAGAGCTATAAAGCCTCTCTATGAAAGAAGGACCGATTTCGATTTTTGGAGGGATCTGGGTATAAGACTTGGTCAGGGCGAATATTGGCCTTGGGCTACGCTTGAAGAGGCGAATTCATATCGGATAAGCCCATTAGGTTACAAAGATTATGATGAGTTCGTAGATAAGGTGAGGATCAACGCTGAGCCTGTGAAGTATAGGAAGTTTGTTGAGAGAGGCTTTGGGACACCGACTGGTAAGGTTGAGCTTTACTCCACGATACTAGAGAAGTTAGGTTATGATCCGATGCCCACCTATAAGGAGCCTCCTGAAAGCCCTGTCTCTAAACCTGTGCTCGCAAAACAGTATCCCTTTGTCTTAACTACTGGTAGCATTATGCCTTATCACCACTCTGAAGGTAGGCAGCTAAAGACTCTAAGAAGACTCGTGCCTGACCCAGGTGTTGAAATAAATCCCGATGCCGCCTTTAGGCTTGGAATCAAGGAGGGCGATTGGGTCTACGTTGAAACAAGAAGAGGTAAGATTAGGGTAAAGGCGAAGCTGAACAGAGGGATAGACCGGAGGGTCGTCTTCTTAGAAAAGGGCTGGTGGTTCCCCGAGGATAAGGCTGAAGAACCTTATCTGCATGGTGTGTGGAGATCTAACGCCAACATACTCACAGAAGACGACCCTGAGCTATGTGATCCTCTTTGCGGAGGTTGGATCTATAGAGGTTTGCTCTGTAAGGTGTATAAGGCTGAGAGTTGAGGAGGTGGGAGGATGCCTGAGTATGGGATACTGGTTGATTTCAGCCGATGCATAGGGTGCAGGGCATGCGAAGCCGCATGCAAAGAGACGAACAAAACGCCCGAAGGGATAGACTGGATTAAGAACATTAGAATCGGACCCGAATATGGTCCAGACGGTAATCTGACTATGACGATGGTGTCGCTCAATTGTATGCACTGCGGTAAGGCGCCTTGCATCGAGGTCTGCCCGGCTAAGGCCATATCGAAGAGACCTGATGGCATAGTGCTCATCGACTCTGCAAAGTGCATTGGATGTAAGCATTGCCTATGGGTCTGCCCCTTTGGAGCTCCCCAGTTCAACCCAGCTGAGGGTAAGATGACTAAGTGTGTGCTGTGCTACCAAAGGGTTGAGCAGGGTAAGCTTCCCGCTTGCGTCGCTACCTGCCATCCTAAAGCGCTCATATTCGGAACCACGGAGCAGCTCTCCACTTATGTAAGGGAGAAAGCGGCTAAAAGAGCGCAGAGAGCGTCTTTCTACATCGTTGGTCTCAGGTAATGGAGATGGCTACGATCCAGACGCACTGCCCTTTTTGTAGCATAGCATGTGGCTTAAGCATCAGTTTGGATCTTTTTGGAAGACCTAAGCAAGTTGAGCCTAACTACAACTTCACACATAATAGAGGAGCGCTATGTCCAAGAGGTCTGCTATCACTTGAATGGATGCGTCACCAAGAAAGGCTGAAGAAGCCATTAATTAGGGAAAAGAATGGTTTTAGAGAAGCATCGTGGAGCGAAGCGCTTCAGAAGATAGCGTCTGTCTTCCGCAGCCTCATCGAGAACTATGGACCAACCTCTATCGCGTTCTACGCTTCAAGTCGATTATCAAACGAGACCCTTTACCTCTTCAAAAAACTAGGCTACGAGGTGATTAAAACACCCCACATAGACTTTAACGACAGGCTAGGGGTTGCATCCGCAAGAGCCGCATACAGCCTTAGCCTAGGCTCAAGCGAGCCCCCTAACCCCTTGACAGATCTGCTTGCCACAAATCTGGTTCTTATTATCGGAGCAGATCCGTGTTCATGCCACCCTGTGCTAATGAGGTACGTCTTTGATGCCAGAGAGCGAGGTGCTAAGATCGTGACAATAGACCCGAGGAAGACCCAGACGGCTAGAATGGCAGATCTACACATACAGATCAAACCCGGTACCGATGTGGCGTTTCTAAACGGTGCCTTGAATCAGCTTATCATTAGCGGGTTGATCGACAGGGATTTTATAGTGGCGAGGACTAAGGGCTTTGATTCGGTGCAGGAGGCTGTATCTAAATATACCCCAGCCAGAGTAGCTGAAATCACGGGTGTAAAAGAAGAACAACTACGCGCCTTTGCAAGACTCTACGCACAATCCCCCACCGCTATGGTCATTCACTCAAGGGGGTTAGAGCAGCACCAAAAAGGCGTCTCTGCGGTGCTTGCCTGCATAAATCTCGCACTCGCAACGGGTAAAGTAGGGAAGAGAGGATGCGGCTTCCTACCCCTTATGGGGCACGTCAGTGGGGTAACAAGCTACCCTAACCCAAGCTCTTACGGATTAAAAGAGGGGTTTACAGTATATGAGATGATAGAGGCTGCATACCGTAGGGAAATAAGGGGGATGTACATACTGGCCTCAAACCCAGTAGTTTCTTTACCAGAAACTGGTTTTGTGGTGGATGCTCTGCAAAAGCTGGATCTACTTGTAGTACAAGACGTTTTTCTCACCGAGACAGCAAAGCTGGCACACGTCATCCTACCTGGCTCAACGCTTTATGAGAGCGAAGGCACAATAAATGCTGTAGATGGTAGGCGCGTGAAGCTAAAAAGAGCTTTTAATACACCTAAAGACGCCAAAGAAGACTGGAAGATCATCTGCCAACTTGCAAAGATCCTTGGCGCGAACCAAGGTTTCGAGTATGGCTCAGCGGAAGAGGTTCTTGACGAGTTAAGTTCCCACTCAAAGAAAACCATCATGAGGCGTGATATCGATGAGCAAGGCTTAGCGGTGGTTGGCGACCCCCTTGTATCCGATAAAATTGAGAAGAAGAGGCTTTATGGAGACAGCTTTGCACACCACGATGGTCTAGCCGCCTTCTATATGGTAGAGTACGCTGAGCCGGCTGAGCTTACTTCAACCGAGTACCCTCTACTTCTCATAACGTTCAAGACCCCTTACCACTTCTTGACCTCTTCAGAGACTGGAAGAATAGATTTCTTTAAACAGAAGTGCCCAAAGCCTTACTTAGAGATACACCCAGCGACCGCTGAGAAGCTAGGTATATCGCAAGGCGATAGAGTAGTTGTAAGAAGCAAAGCTGGTAAAGTGGAGGCTGTTGCTGAGGTGACCGACACAATAAGAGATGATTGTGTTGCGATGCCTATGCACTGGTTTAAAGAAGGATGGGTCAACCTAGTCGTCCCCAAGCACTTTGACCCCATATCAAAGATACCGAACTATAAGGCTATCCCTGTTTGTGTAGAAAGAAAGTGAGGTGTCTGCTTTGAAGATTCTCCGCATCGACAAGAGGCGTTGCATCGGCTGTATGGCGTGTGTACTGGCTTGCAAGCAGCTGAAGTCGCATAGGGGGTTGGAGCTCATCTTCGTGGAAGAAGTTAGTAAAGGTGAGTGGGCGCCTACGGTGTGTATGCACTGCCAGCAAGCACCCTGCGTTAATGTATGCCCAGCTGAAGCCATAATTAAACTACCTGATGGTGTGGTGAAGCGCGCTGATGAGTCAAGATGCATCGCCTGCCGCAACTGCTATCTTATCTGCCCGTTCGGTGTACCGAAGATAGATGATCAGAGCAAGCTTATGGTGAAATGCGACCTCTGCCCAGAGCGGAGGGCTAAAGGGCTGCTACCATACTGCGCCGCTATCTGCCCAACAGGTGCAATACGATACGAAGAAAGCGTAGAGACGTCGATTGAGAGGAAGATAGAGACCGCACAACGCCTCCTCAGAGCTAGGCCTCTCACGTAGCCTGCGGCCTAGTGATGGAGGGCGCAGATCTATCGAGCTTCGAGTTGATGAGTCTCCTGCATTCAGGACAGTACTGAAGTAGCCAACCCTCTTGGAGTTCGCCGACTATTGACGTTAGTTCCTGCATTCTGGCTTCTGAAGCAAACCCCTTACCGCAGTTTATGCAAACCCTCTGCGGCTCCATAGGCTCGTATGAGAGGTAAAGGTTTGCTGATATCGCGATCCAGCGTATAAAGAAGTGGAAGAATTTCGTGAATGGGAAGATCGCTAGCGTAGTGTAGGCTGCGACCAGGTGTAGAATCTTGAAACACTCTAGCTCCCAAGCGGTCCACCCAGCGATCTGATAAAGCTCTTGTAATACTATGGCTGCTATGAGACCAGATATCAGGATAATCGCTATTAGGATTATGGGTAGTAGGTTGTATCTATCTAGCTCCTCTGGGGCCTCACTGCGATATACCCTTCTTATAGCAGCTATCATCACACCCGCTAAGATCACTCCTAAGAAGATGTAGTGGTAGATCCAAGTTCTAGGGTTTAATGCGCCTATAAACAATTCCCATTTAGAGTAGCCAAACATCAGTGGAAATGCGTGGAAGAAAACAAAGACAACGCCTCCGAGAAATATGAAAAAGTGCATAAGCCATCTTAGGGGATTCCTTCTGACAATAAAGAGCTGGAGAGCGATATTGGTGATGAGTGTACGGAAGAATTTCGTTACAACTCTATATCCTAACGGCGAAACTCTCCCTATCTTTTTTAGCATGTATGCGGTTGGTCTCCTCAGTGCCCACTTTACCCATATCTGATAGACGACTCCAACAATGAATATAGCGATAGCTGTCCAACGCGCTATCAAAACATAATTCATGTTGAGGAATTCAAGCAGCTGCTCGGCCAACACCTAGCAAAAACCATAAAAGGTTAAAAAGCTTTACTTTAGATGGCAGAGGTGGCATGGTCCTCCTCGAAGAGGTTGCTGCACCACCACTTCTTCTCTTTCACGTCCTATTCTTCGTGTTAGGCGCTGTCGTTTGGTTCACCGGGTTTGTGATGATGCTCACCGCATTCAAGCAGAAAAGGCTTCAAGCCTTAGCGCCTAAGGCGAATAGGGTCCTCTTCCTAGGCGGCTTATTACTCGCAGCTGGTTTTGTAGCTGGTAGTCTTCTCTACCCTGCTATGCGTGCAGAGGTGATAGGCGGTGCACTCGGTTTTCACGCAACGCAACCGTCCTTCTCGCTTCTCTTCGCAGTCAAGCAGTGGGTAGCAGCCATCGGAGCCCTTGCTGTGGTAGGCAGCATCGCATTCAACTCAGGGAGTAAAAAGGGAAGTTTAGTCGCACTTATCTTATGCATCGTTGTCATACTTACAATCGTTGTTGACACGATACTTGCTATAATCCTCACTACGTGGAGCGCTCTTTAAAATAGAAATGCTTAAGCTAATGTGGATAGTAGGAGAGTTCCGAGGTTCGTATAAAGTATAGATCAGACCTCCTCTGGCTTATTTGTAGACTCTCACCTTTGTGTCATTAAAGGGCTGCTGCCCCGAGATTGGGTCTGTGTAGTCCTCACCTAACGGGATCAATCTGTTCGCGTTTACACCCACCCCGTTAGCGTAGCGGTTGAAAGCCCAGTGGCCGAAGTGTGCAGGTAAGCCTACCACTCCAGGCTTGATGCCTTCAACCACTAAAGCTCTTACCCTCAGCTTCCCAGCTGAGGATTCGACCCAGACATCTTCACCGTCCTTTATGTTCCTCCTCTCTGCGTCGATGCTGCTGATGAGTAGTCCAGGTTTTTCGAGTCCAGGTACCCCAAGTCCATACAACTCCGTAAGCCACGGGTTCTGAGCGGTTCTTGAGAGGGTATGCTCAACGAGCTTATAGGTTATTAAATGTAGATCAAAACTCGGGTCGCCATTGTATACAGATGGCTCTATATACACAGGTAGGGGTTGGTAGTACTGGTAGCTTTTCCACCACCTCAACCCGAAACGCTCTACTTCTCTTCTTAAAGCGTCTCCAGCCTCCTTTATCGTCTCTGAGTAGAGGTGCATCCTGTAGACTCTTCCCTTCTGCTTATATCTTACATACCTTTGGTGCGGCTTAAGCGCTTCTGCTTTCAAACCATGCCTTTTGAACCATTCAAGGTCGTATTCGTCCCCGTAGAGTGAGCGGCAGAGCCTATCTAAGATCTCTTCGTTAGTGTACTTTTCGTTTAGGCTAAGTTTATACTTGCCTCTTAGACCAAGACGGCGATTTAGGTGATCGTTGAAGCCACCCTCTCCATAGAGGAACCCTGCTCTTTCAGCCACATCTATTAGTATATCGACTACGTGTTTTGTGTTGTAGAGGGGCTCTACTACGGGCTGCCTAAGAGCGTGACCTGTGTGAGTAGGAGTATGGATGGGTACGAGGTCAAAACGCTCTAGGTAGGTTCGGTCAGGTAAGATCACATCAGCCATCTCAGCCGACTCGCTCATAAAGCAATCTACGGTGAATAAGAAGGGCACCTCTTTGAATGCTTCTATCTGCAGCTCCTCATTAGGTGTCTGCAGCAAGGGGTTCGCATAATAAATCATCATCGCCTCAACCCTGTATGGAAGTAGAAAGCGCTCAGGGTGAAGTATGCTGAGCGATACCTGCTGTCTTATCCCATAGTAAGCGAGCGGGTAGAAGCTGTCTTTAAGATCAATCCTCACAGGCGGAAACCTTACCTCATAAGGCGGGGTCTTTAACATGCCGCTCATATCATCTCCTTCTCCTACATTCATCATAGATAAACCACCCACTGCATCGATGTTCCCCACCACCATGTTAAGTAGGAGGATCGCTCTCGAGTGGAGGACCCCATGCTGATGTGCGCAAACACCTCTGTAGAATTCAGCGGCAACTGGTCTGTATGGTATCACATGCCCTTCCAGTACCACTGTACTGCCTATCTGCGCCCTTCTGCCGAACTCTTCAGCCAATTCGATTATCCTATCCGCAGGCACTCCTGTGAGCCGAGCCGCCTCCTCTGGTGTGTAGCGTTCAACGGTCTCACAGAGCAGCTGGAAAGCAGGCTTACACTCCTTACCATCAACAACGTAGCTCCCTGTGAGAGCTGGGTCAGCATCGCCGAAATCCCAAGGAACAGCTCTAGAGCTTCTGCTGTCCCATATAAGAGGCTTCCCTCCTCTCCTAAGAAAGTAGCCGGTACTAACATCTACAAGATATGGGCCGTTAGTTGCATTCTTGATGAAATCGTAATCGACGAGCCCCCTCTCGATCAAAACGTTTATCAAAGCTAATGCAAGCGCGGAGTCTGTACCCGGGTTTATTCGTATCCACTCGTCGGCAACCGCAGCGGAATTGGAGAGCCTCGGCTCGATTACAATGAGCTTCATGCCCCTCTCCCTAGCATCAGCGATGCGCCTCGCGTACCACAGGAAGAGGCTATTGGATTCAGCTGCAGCCCCGGTACCGAAGAGCAAGAGAAGGTTACAGTTATCCACATCCACTCTATGCCTTGGCGCACCCCACGTGAGGGCGTCAGCCACATCAAGAGCAGCCTCACCAAGGCTACCTCTGCCTACATCATTGACCGAACCGAAAGCTGACATGAAAGCTGCGGTGAACTCTGGAATCTGGTTTTCACCGTGCAGTAAAACAAAGGCATTGGGGTTCCTTCTCCTTATATCTCTCAGCTTTGATGCGACGATCTCTATCGCTTCATCCCAGCTGATTTCGACCCACGCTGGGTCCTCTCCTCTCCCCTTCTTTGGGTTGGTCCTCTTAAGAGGTGCTTTGATACGATATGGGTCATAGAGGCTCATAATGCCGCAGTTTCCCTTCGGGCAGAGCCCACCTTCGTTGATCGGATGGTTAGGGTTGCCCTCGATCTTTACAAGCCTTCCGTTGACTCGCCTCGCTATGATACCGCAGCTCACCGTGCACATTAAATCTACTGAGGGTATCTTCACATCCTCTATTCTGTTGGAACTGGTTTTCTCCTCAGCGGAGGCTGCGAATAGTTGGCTTGAATCAAGGTTGGATAGCACGCTACCTAACGCTATAATGCTTCCCGTTCCTGCGACTATCTTGGCGAAATCTCTTCTCGTAATCTTTTCTTCGCCCAAACTACTCCACCTCTACAATAGCTGGGGTAGGCATAGCCTTCATTTCCTCCTCTACCGGAAGGAACTTGATAACCAATGTGAAAAGAAGCGCAGCAACACCATATATACCTGTCATCACCGACCACTCAACCCACGATGGAGTATACGAGCCTAGCGGATACTCAGCCCACCCAAACCACTCGTGGGTGAATAGGGTGCCAGCCATCAAGAGATTCCACCTCTTCAACCATATGCCCACCAAGATCAGCAAAGAACTCGTGGCAAGTAGCTTAGTAGATCTTCTAAATCTTGGAAAAGCAAGAATTACGAAGGGTATAAGTGCGCCCACAATAATCTCAAACCAGAAGAGTGGCGCATTTGAGCCAGCAAGTAAGAAGGTGAGCGGTCTCATGTCGGTATGCTCGTGAGCATAGGCTACAGTAAGCACCTCTATCATTAGGAAGAAGATGTCTATTGGTATCATCATAAACAGGAGCCGTGCGAGATCTGATAATGTGTCTTGTTCGATCTTAAAGCCAGCGAACTTCTTAACAATTATGCAAACAAAGATGAGAAGCGCAACACCAGATACTAATGCCGAGGAAAGGAAGATGGGCGCCATCAGCGGGCTGAGCCAGAAGGGCCGTGACTTCATCAAGCCGAAGATCCAGCCAGTCACAGAGTGAACCGAAACAGCTAAGGGAAGGCCTACCAAAGATAGCACCTTCAAAGTGCGTTCATCTCTCTTTGTCGAGTACTCCGAAAGGTCATCGAAGCCTAGGGTCAACCAGCTTTTCTTCATCACCAGCCTCCTCCTCATCGAGAACCAAGCTTCGAGTACGAGTAGAAGTATGTAGAGGGTGAGTGTGAGAAGGACGTAGAAGAGAGGGGATCTAAGGTTAGGTGTTGGATAGGCGACGTGCAGCATTCTATCGGGTCTCCCCAAATCAGCTGCGATGAAGATGGGCGGGAGGAGGATTATGATGAGCGCTAGAAGCGTTGCAAGAGTGGAAATGGATTTATACCTCTCTACATTAAATATGTGCGCTGAGGCAGCTATAATGAAACCACCGGCACTTGCCCCTATTAAGAAGATGTAGTTTGTTACGTATAGGCCCCAGACTGCCCCACCCATCGATGGAACCTGTAGACCTGTCCACCAATGTCCCTCCAGCAAAGTTCTCGTAAACCCGTAAACTCCGATTAGTATGAGGAATATAAGGAATGATAACCAAGCAGCTAACTTTCTTGTTAATTTCACTCCCCATATTTCAGGCGTCATAACAAATCACCTAAAACAAGTAGTAAACGGAAGGCTCGTTTCCAAGGTCCTCTAACGCCCTCTGCCACCTTCTTTTAGCCAACAACCTAGAAACATTGCTGTTAGGGTCATCAAGATCGCCGAAATGTAAAGCCTTCACTGGACACGTAATAACACAGGCTGGTGTCGCCTCCCTATCCACGCCGGGTTTAAGACCTCTTTTTACACCGAACCAAATGCGGTGGCTACAAAAGGTACATTTTTCCACTACGCCAACAAAACGGTATTGTAGAGTAGGGATATCTCTTCTAGCAACATCAGGATTAAGATTCGGTGGGATAGCGTCCCCAACATACTCCTTAACTGCACCCCTACCATAAAGATCCATCCCTTCGCTCTCCCAGTCAAAGTATTGATTCTTCTTTGGCTCCTTCCAGTTAAAAGAGTTCACATTATATGGGCAGGCGACTACACAGTATCTGCAACCAATACATTTTGAGTAGTTGGTAAGGACAATACCATCAGCTTCGTTCTTGTGCCTAGCCTGTGTTGGACACGCTTCTGCACAAGAAGGGAAACGGCAGTGCATACAGGGCCTAGGCAGAAATCTCCTCGTCACATTGGGGTACTTCCCCACTTCTCTTCTAAACACATACATCCAAAACATGCCGCCGCCCGTGTTGTTTTCAGCTTTGCAAGCAGCCATGCATGCTCTGCACCCAATACACCTTCTTAGATCTATAACCATCGCCCAATGAACCAACGAGCCCCACTAAATGTTGCTTATGCAGATTCTTTATAAAAGGTTTAAATAAAATTGTAAGCAGAAGACGCCTACCTATCGGGTGGAGGCGTCTCTCTAAAGGGTAGGAATTTCGCCATTAACAGCTCATCTGCGTAGGTGTTGCCGATTTTAAACTGCATCTTCCTAATTCCCTCGATTATAAATCCGAATTTTCTGTATAGCGCGATAGCGGCATCATTGGTTGAGAAGACGCTGAGCCAGACCTTCTCTACCCCACTCTTCTCTGCGCGGCTAAGCATCTCATCCATGAGGGCTTTACCTACGCCTAGCCCTCTGAACGCTTTTGTGACTGCAAGACCGAGTTCTGCGGTGTGGCTGTTCTTCTTAAACACGCCGACCTTTACTTCTCCTACACCAACCACCTTGCCGTCTACCTCGGCTACCAGTATCAAGGTTTTACCAGTTGATTTGGCTGTAAGGATGTGGCGTATCTCTGATCTTAAATCATACTCTCCTTTATCCAATAAGATGAGGTTTTCTTCCGCTGCCACCTCTTTTACTACACTTAATATCGCTTCCGCATCCTCCAGCCGTGCCTCCCTTATGATGAGAGAGCGACCATCCTTAAGTTTGTGCTCCAACTTAGGTGGAATAAAGATTCCTTAAACATTAAAGTTTACTACTATCAATATGAAGCAGCATCAACAGCGGGGTAAGGAAGGATAGAGATGTTTAAATCTTATTTAACCCCAAGTAGATGATAGATCAGCTTGTGGTTAAAGATTAAGCGGATAGGTGTAGCAAAGCCGATAACGTTTGACGAAGAGGGGGAGGCTGCGATCGAGATATTTGAGGACGCCCATACGGTAGTCGATGCATTTAAAGGTTATTCGCATCTAATCATCGTAACCCATTCTAATAGCGATGAGGGGACCAAGACCCGCGTTGCCAGAGTTCTCAGCTACGGGAATAAGGTGATTAATGTTAAGATGTGTTTGAAAGAAAGCGTAGATGTTATACACATACAGCCATATGATGCGTTCAAAGACTGCGTATATGGTGCACTTCTCCCACAAAGATTACTAAATATGCCGAAGAGTGAGGCGCTTAAAGCTATGCTCAAGGCTGGTGAAAGCTTCCACGGCGAGTTGTGTGCCGGAGTAGCAATAGGTGTCAGAATGCTCTATCGAGCCTCGGTCGAGCTAGGGTGTGAACCAAGGGATAAAGAGCTTAAGGCTGTCGTTGCTGTAAAAGCCTGTGTCGCTGATGGCATTCAAGCCGCGATGGGTGCTACTAACAAAAGGTTCCGCGCTTTAGAGAAGATCGACGGTACTGCAACCTTTACCTATAGAGGTAAAGCGGTTAGAGTAAGGCTCTCAGACTCAAGGAGATTCCGCGACGCCAAGGAGGTTCTTTTGGCAAACGAAGAAGATATTATAGGCGAGGTTACGGTTCTTCCTTCTTCTGAACCAAAGCCTTGATTCTGTTAACAAGCTCCTCACCATTCAATTTCAGATTGATTATGGGTGGGCTTTGATCTGTTAGCCGACTTACACTTTCACCTATAACTCCGGTAGCGGCTAAAATAGGAGGCTCGGTACCTATGAGAAGTCCATTTAAGTCCTCCGCATCTTTGGCTGTCAAGATCTTGTATACATCCGCTCTCTTCGCTACAAGGGAGTGAAACCCTTCTATGAATATGAAATCTAAATCTTCACCCTTCAAGCACTCTAGGATGCTATCTAAATTGCTGTAGTACATCTTGGATCTTTTGATCAAAGCCAACTCGTCTGGTGAAGCGCTTAAAACGACCTTAGCACCCGCTTTGGCAAACCGCCACGTATCCTTACCGGTGGTGTCTATCGTTATGCCCTCCTCGTGTATATGTTTCACAGCACCGATTTTAAAGCCCATCCCAGCGAGTCTTGAAATTAGGTACTCCATCACCCAAGTTTTACCAGACTTCTTACGACCAACAATTGCAACTACAACAACCAACTTGACGCCCACCATCTTAAGCCTATCCACGTACCCTTCTAAACCTTACGCAGCAGAGCGCCCTCTCTCTACTTCCCAGTTGCTTTAAGACTACGGTTAGTCGTCAACAAGACTTTTCTCAGCTATAATACCATCTGGTCTATTGTTCAGCACAAATATGAGGATAGTAACAAGGCGAAGGTATTTGAGCCGAGCCATGTACGATAACCACTTGTCTAATCGAGTGTCGGCACCGCTTGACGTTTGCTAAGCAGGAAGATGTCCAACTGTTAATTTGACCATATGACCGATAAGGTAATATACTTATTATCCAATAGGTTATGTTAGGGGAAGTTGAGTATAAAGTATCTGGATCAGGAGAAGCGAAGGGAATTCCTCGCATACCTTAGGAAGGAGTCCATCGATCTTCCTGACTATGAGGTTGTTGACGTGCCTAAGCCAAAGCTCTACAAAGAGTTCTTTCCTTGGGATAAACCGCCGCTAACAGTCTTCGATGGCGTACTCCTCCCACTCAAGACACCTGAGAAGATCTGGATAACTGACACGACCTTCAGGGATGGGCAGCAAGCACGTGAACCATATACTGTCAAGCAGATCGTAGATCTCTACACCTTACTTCACGAGCTAGGCGGCCCAGAGGGAAAGATCCTACAATCGGAGTTCTTTCTATATTCCAAGAAGGATAGAGAAGCTGTTGAGGCTTGTAGAAACCTCGGCTACGAATATCCGATCATAGCTGGTTGGATGAGACCAACCTATGAAGATCTGAAGCTCGTAAAGGAGAGTAAGGTTGAGGAGTGCGGCATGGTTACGCCTGTCAGTGACTACCACATCTTCTATAAGTTCCCTGGGCTAGGTCGTGAGAGGGTGATTTCAAAGTATCTTGAGGTGGCTGAGGAGACTTTTAGGCTTGGTATAGTGCCTCGTGTGCACCTAGAAGACTCCACGAGGGCAGACATATTTGGAGTAGTGGTTCCGTTTATCAAGAAGCTTACGAAGCTTTCACGCAAATACGGGCTTCCGTTTAAAGTAAGGGTCTGTGATACTCTAGGTATAGGACTACCTTGGGACGCTGGAGCCCTGCCGAGGAGTGTTCCGAAGCTCATCTGGGTCATAAACAACCTCTGTGATGTCCCATCGGAGCAGTTGGAGTTCCACGGGCATAACGACTTTCATATGGGTGTTGCAAACTCTGTTTCCGCTTGGCTCTACGGTGCATCATTAGTCAACTGCACCCTACTTGGGATAGGTGAGAGGGCTGGAAATGTGCCGCTAGAGGCGATGGTCTTCATGTATGCGACCATCAAAGGTGACTTGGATGGTATGGATACTAGGGTGATAACGAAGATCGCCCAATATTATGAGGAAGAAGTAGGCTACAGCATCCCACCCTACTACCCTATTGTAGGTGAAAACTTCAACATTACCTGGGCTGGTATACATGCTGATGGTCTTCTCAAAAACATAGAGATGTACCTACCGTTTGACACAGAGAAGCTTCTAGATCGACCGCCTGGTGTGGCTGTCTCAGAATACTCTGGTCTTGCTGGTGTAGTCTTCTGGATAAACCACTACTTTAGGCTCACAGGTGATAACAAGGTTACTAAATCGACGCCTGGTGTGGTTGAGATCCATAATGAGATCAAGGCGATGTATGATGAGGGCAGGCTTACCAGAATTGGGAACGATGAAATGCTTGCGCTGGTTAAGAAGTATATGCCTTGGCTGCTCGAAAAGGCTAACAACAGAGTTAAAGCTAAGATGAAATAAAGATCATTTCAACCCAAGCGCCTAGCAGAAGAAGAGCAGCTATAGCGATTAGTGTGTAAGCGAGGTTGCGTAACTCATATCTTAGAATCTTGGACTTAATCGCCCAGATCAGATAGAGGTTCTGGGTTATGGAGGCTGCGTAGGCTGCAAACTCAAGCCAGAAGAATGGTAAGATAGTAGTGGTTAAGAAGAGTGTAACGCCGGAGATATTATTTACTACGCCAGATGCTGAGAAGACTAGTCCTGTGTTGTAGAGCACGTATGGTGCTAGGATAAGCCCTAACCCTGGGATGAGCATGAGGAGCGCTACTCTTATGTTGTTGCTGAAGATATCTATGATGCTTGGTGTGGCTGGCACGGTCTTTCTCACATCTTCTAATATCTTATCTGCTTCGCTTCTATCTACGGTTGTCGCTGAGCCGAGTGCTGTGAACCCTATTAGGATGAGAAAGACGATTAGGTAGATGCGTCGTCGAGTCAACGTGGGCAGAAGGCTATATGGTTTATTGTTAGATAAACTTACCTAAATCTGCAGCATCTTCATGAGCAGTCTGCCGTTTTCTAGCATCCCGAGGTCGTTGTTGAGGTAGATGTAAGCCATCTTAGCGTTTGCTTCCTTTATCCTCTTTACGATCTCCTCTAGCTCCTCTCTACTATACACGTAGGCATACCACTCCTCTCTTCCGTGTAGCCTAAGGTAGATCAGGTCGTTTAGGGTGATTATGTCTCTTGGTAGGTCTGGTGCGTCTACTGAGCAGAAAGAGACCCCAGAGGTCTTGAGGTCGTCTTTTCTACGCCACCAGCTTCGCTCTCTGAATTCGACAACTGCCCTCTCCCCTAGGTTTAGGCTTGTGAAGAAGTGTGTTAGTTTGGTTATGTTTCTTTCGTTTGGTTTGAAGTTTGAGGGCATCTGGAAGAGCCAGAACGCTATTCTATCCCCGATGGGCTTGAACGGCTCCTCAAATCTGCTCCACAGTCTGAGGGCTTTCTCTGAAAGTTTGGTGTAGTGGGTTATCGAGCGGTGCACCTTTATGGAGAAGTCGAAGTCTCTCGGCGCTTTAACCCACGCTTTCACCCAACTCGGTGAGGGGAATCGGTAGAAGCTAGCGTTAATCTCAACGGTATTGAAGCCTTGCTTAAGATACCACTCAAAGGGTGTCGGCACACCCGGGTTCCAGAAGTAGCTGTAGCCGGATGTGCCAACCCTAAACCTACCCATTCCCCTTATGCAAAAGATTCCGAAGCCTATAATCTTTTAGCAGCGCAGAATAACTGTAGAACCTAGGTGGCTGTGGTGGTCTTTTTGTATAGTCTATAGCGTTTATTTGGTTCGACTATCTCAACGATAACTGTGTCTCCTTCCTTAACACGGTTCTGATCAAACCATTTACTCAGCCCTTTGGTGAAATACTCTCCAGCGTTCGGATCTCCCTTTTTGTCAGTAGCATATCCTCCAGTGATGTAGGTTTCTATTTCCCCAATATTTGTTTCTAAAGTAAACGGTATTTTGTAGCCAGGAAAGAGCGGTCTAAACTTCTTCGGAATATTTATAAGCTTATATTCAACAGCACTCTTTCGCAAAGTGATTTCAACTTTTTGAACCGGTGGTGGGGGCTTTCCGCTTTCTAAAGCTGAGATTCTCTTTTCAAGCTCTTCGACTCTTAACTCTAGCTGGCTTGGAACCTTATAGTCTACGCTTTTAAGGTAATTTATAAGGTCATCTAGGTTGGTGTTATGTTTTTCCAAGATCTTAAGTAGTTCTTTAACTTTTTTAGCCCCACCTAAGAGTTTGCTAACCTTAATAGCTCGAATTCTTCTACAGACAAGGTGTAAGCCATTATGCTTCACCTTTGAGGCTGAAGTAGGTTGCTAAGATATCTCTCCCATCTCTAGTTAATTCGTATTCACCTTGTGCATCTTTGTTCAGCAACCCGCTCTTACACATCTTATCAAGTATCTGGCTTATTCTCGGTGCGAATGAGGTGTCGTAGTCTTCATGATCTCCTTTGTCGATCCTCCCGTTTGTTAGAAATTTGTCGTGGTTCATCTGCCTTAGGTTTATGCAGCTACCCCAAAGATCCTTCACATTTCTGAGTCTGCTTTTCTCAGCAACATACTCAAGAATCTGGATGGAGGAGGCTGCCCAATCATAGGATAGGCCGGGTATGTCTTCAAGCGAGGTAGGCGGGTTGAGTTCGACGATCTTTTCGAGGTCAGCTATGTCGATCACTGGGGTTTTAAAGGATCTATCCCAAGACTTGTATCCTTTACAGACAAGCACGGGATTAATCTGCATACCCATATTCTTAAAGTATTCGCTAATCTTCGCTAAACGTGTGAGCTCTGTTCCAATATCAGCTTTTTCCCCAACTTCAACCTCAACATGAAAATTTAATCCACCATCAAGACTATGGCCGAAGACGGTCGGCACATTAAGAAAGAGCAGATCGAGCTCAGTACCCCATTTTCCCGGTGGAAAGATCTTCGAATAAATGTTTGGGCTTATGTTCACATTCCTCAAAACCATAATGCTGCCACGCAGCTGCTTACTGTAATCGGGGTCGCATAGCGAGCATAGAGGGAACAAGGAATTCTGGAGGGCGACAGCAGCAACCCTCTCATTCCTTCTAGTCCCACCATAAACCCCAAGAACCCTATCCATATGCTCTAAAAACTCCAAAAGATTCCCAGAAGAGACAACATCATCGATAAGCATCATAAACCACCCAAAGAACTCTTGATGTATGACAGTATATAAAAAATTAATATTATTAACCGCCTTTGAAACCGCCTGCTAACTCTAAGGTTTGGCGCCGCGGGGGGGATTTGAACCCCCGAGACCCTTGCGGGTCACAGGCTCGCGGGCTACCTAGGCTCCAGGCCTGCGCCCTACCGAGCTGGGGCATCTAATGTCTCCCCCTTGTTGTCTAGGCGACCGCGGCGCCACTTAAACTAGTGGTTTAGATTAGGTTAAAGATTTTGCTCACATCTACGCTTCATAGTTTGAGATTGGTTGGGGTAATGGTTTAAAGGAGGGTTCGGGTAGTGTTTTGTGGAGCGGGATTGGTCTAGTGGTTAGGATGCCAGCCTCCCAAGCTGGTGGTCCCGGGTTCGAATCCCGGATCCCGCACCAAGCCTTTGTGTGGTTGAGATGTTGGGGGTATTTTTGTGTGTAGTAATAACCCTTATAAGGTGAGTTGATCAATTAGATGGGGTATCATTTATGCGAAGTAGATGTGTAGAAACAGGGGAAGATGTAGGAAGATGCGCGTATTGGGGAGGGTGAAGGATTCAGTTGGGGTTTGAATCTTCTGGGAGGGCTTTTGAGAGTAGGCTTAACGTGCTTCTTGGTCGTCTGTTGAGTAGTGAGCTACGCTTTAGAGCTGTGAGTGAGCATCTATCACGTAGGGGTAGGCCTGATGTCGTGGTGTGGGTAAATGGTGTGAAGGTGGTTTTAGAGGGTTCTTATTCGCGGGTGGACGCAGAGAATGATGTGAAGCGTAGAATTGAAGAAGAATTTGGAGATTTGGGTGTGGCGATTTACTATAAGGAAAGTTTTCCCTCGAACCTTACGGAGTTAGAGCTCGAAGAGAGATTGAAGAGCTCCGTCTTTGAGGTTAGGTTGATAGCCCCGGCAGATATCTCAGCGGTGTTGCTCGCTTATTTAACCAGTAAAAAAGTTGAGTCTAGATGGGTTACTGGTTGGATGGAAGCAAGGATTACAGATCTGACCTCCATATTGAATGAAGCTGTACAATTCATAATAAGTGAGGAAGATTTTACACGCGTAATCGGCGAGATTGAGCAGAAAATCAACGAGTTTGTTGAAAGTTTGAGTAGCGTTGACCAAGGAAAACAGATAGCTAGAAACCTTTACGAGATATTTTATAAGCTGTATGGGCTTTCCGTCGGTAATTATGCGGATATAGGGGAGTTGATTTACGCTAAGGCTGCGCTAACAGTACTGCTTAGCACAACATTCTACGAGTCTATACACGCTCAGCTAGGGCTAAGCAGTATAAGTAGTCTGTGTAGTCAGTACGGTTTCAAACTTGGGTTAAGGAGGGCTTTCGAGGAGATGTCGAAAAAAGTCGATTACGAACCAGTCTATAACTTAGCTATTCAAGTCGTTGATGCCTTGCCTCCAGACATAACCCTAGCCCTCAAGAAGATTGTTGAGCTCGCAGAGACATGTGCCTCCAAAAGAACCCTTCTTAAAAAGGACTTCTCCGGTAAGATTTATCATAGGGTTGTTGGGGATTGGGCTGTAAGGAAGGGCTTCGCAACATATTTTACCACGGTTCCAGCTGCCTACCTCCTCGCTTACCTTACTGTCTTTACAAGAACTGGCATCTTTGAAGAGTTTAAGGATTCGATTGTAGTTGGAGACCTTACGTGTGGGAGCGGAACATTATTGACGGCAGCATATAACGCATTAAAGGATCTATACATATATTCGAGGTTTAGAAGAGGTGAAGTAGATCTCAAAGGTTTCCATAAGTCGATGCTTGAGGAAGGCATTTGGGGTATTGACACCTTAAGGTATGCTGTTCAGATAGCTTCTACAAACCTTGCGCTGCAAGATTCAACAACAAAAGTAAGCCACATGAATACCTACACTATACCTTTGGGGAAAGAGAATAGTAAAGTAACGTTAGGCTCTCTGGAGTTCGTGAAAGGTAGAAGAATACCATCGATAGCTATGTGGTTTGAGGGGGCTTCTCAAAAGTTTGCAGAGGGGGCTGAAGCAGCATCCATAACTGAGGCTGAGAAAGTGCCGGAGGAGATACCTGAGTTCGACCTTCTAATCATGAACCCACCCTTCACAAGAGCCACGGGTAGAGGGGGGAGGGAGAGGGGAGGTCTCTTCGGCTTCATAGTGGATGAAGCGGTGAGAAAAGATGTTCTAGATAAATATAGTGATGTGAGAGAGATAATACAGCGAAACCTTCGAGCGTTGACATATCCGGAAGAGAGACTAACAACCTTAAGTGGCTTCAAGGAGTTAAATGAGCAATACGCCGTTATACCCAAGCTTGATGTTGAGGAAGTATATAATATAGGTCAGGCTGGTGAGGGTCTTCTCTTCCTCTACCTCGCTTCCAAACTGATTAGGGATGGTGGTAAGATAGCCTTCGTACTACCCAAATCGTTTTTGACTGGTGTAAGCTGGTTCTTAGCACGCAACCTACTGTTGAGAAAGTTACATCTTGAGCATATAGTAGTGAGCTATGATGCGGAAAACGGCTACAACTTCTCTGAATCGACAAGCTTAAGCGAGGCGCTTGTAGTTGCGAGGCGGAGAGAACCACATGAGGAAGATGAGGAGGCCACCATTACGATCTTACTTAGAAAGCCATCGACGTCTTTGGAGGCTAGGGCCTTAGCGTTCAAGATACTTGCAACAAAAGATGGTGGTTACCTTGAGGTTAATGGGTCTAGAGCCTACGCTTATAGGGTTTCGAGGAAGAAGTTTGCTGAAAGGATATTTAACTGGGGGAGCCTTCTAGCCTTCCCAGAACCAAAGCTGACGCAAATAGCAAGCGATGTATTAGACGGAATAATATTCAACACAAATCTTCCGATGGCAAGGCTGGGCGAAATAGCAACAATAGGTATCGACAGACACCAATTCCACGAAGCCTTCCAAAGAGTACCTCAAGGAACCCCAGGCTCTTATCCAGCTGTTTACGGTGGTGAAGAGGAAATAAGGTCACGAATGCTAACAGAACCTAACACCAGAATAATGTCACGAGAAGCGAGGTCGAAGGATGGGGAAGTAAGAAGACCAGGAGAGAGACTATTTAATGAGTTTTCAAGCACACTCCTTGTCCCAGACAGAATTTGGGTTGACACCGCTCATGTTATAGCTATATGCGCCGCTGAACAGGTTCTCTCGAATATCTTCTATGCGCTTAGACTCAAAAACGGCAAAGATGAGGATAGGGTGAAGGCTCTATGTCTATGGCTGAATACGACTTGGGGGATACTCTCACTCTTAGCGAATAGATCAGAGACTAGAGGGCGTTGGATTGATCTTAAGATGACCCACTGGAGACTCCAGCCGATATTAGATGTTACAAGACTTGATGAAGAGAAAGTCAGAGGGCTTGCTTCAGTTTTCGACAAATATTGCAGAGAGGAGCTGCGTAGGCTACCAGAGCAGTTCAAACCAAACGATACAGACCCTATTAGAGAAGGCATCGACAAAGACTTCCTACAAGTTATGGAAGTTAAGTTCAGCGACAAAGAACTCAACGATCTATATAGTTTGGTCAACCAAAATCTCAGCACGTGGACTGGGGAAAGCTTGATCGAATGATGATAGAAGAACTGTACCTGAAGTGGCGCCGGGAGGGGGATTTGAACCCCCGAGACCCTTGCGGGTCACAGACTTAGCAGGCCTGCGCCCTACCAGGCTGGGGAGATTTCTCCCCCTGTTTAGTCTAGGCGATCCCGGCTAATTCTTCCCTTGCATAAAGCGTAAGATAAAGTTTATCCACACTCTAACTTTCATAATCCCAAGACACAACCTTTTCAGGCTTAATCTTTATGATTGCTGACTCGCCCTCCTCTATTGGCGCAGTAGCCTCGTACTGAGGATACTTCTCATAAAGTAGCTTCTTCGCCTCCTCAAACTCCTTACCCCTTTCAATAACCTCAGCCCTCCCCTGTATCATAACACCCTTCAGCTTAGACCAATCCTCAACATAGAAGTCGACGACAAACGCAACACTACTATTCCTCCTCACATTCTTAACCTTCTTAGAATCTAGGCTAGACCAATCCTCAACATAGAAGTCGACGACAAACGCAACACTACTATTCCTCCTCACATTCTTAACCTTCTTAGAATCTAGGCTCGTGCCTACGAAGATATCTTTACCATCGTAAGCGTAGCACACAGGCACCAGATGAATCCTACCTTGATCTCCATGCGTAGCTAACCTAGCCACACGCTCCTCCCTCAATAGCTTCTGCCAACGCTCCTCTCGCATAAATTACACAACACCCAGCAATTTAGATAAATGTTGTGTTTGAGGCTCGATCTGCCACTATTAAGGTTAATAAGAGTTGCCAGCCAAATTATTAGTATAAGGTGGGGATCGCTGCCTATAAGCGAGCGCGTATACAGAGCGTTAGAAGGACTCGGCTTAACCGAATACGAAATAAGAGCCTACACAACATTAGTAGAGTACGGCGAGCAGACCGCAGCCGAGCTAAGCAGAAAATCAGCTGTACCGTACTCAAAGATCTACGAGGTACTCAACAGCTTGGAGGAGAAGGGTTGGGTAGCCTCTGACCGCTCAAGACCGAGCAGATTCTACCCCAAGCACCCAGCAACCTGCATAGAGATCACAAAGATGAGGCTAGAGAAGGAGATGGCTGAAAACGAGCGGAGAATCCTAGAGGAACTCACACCAATCTACGAGCAAAGAGGCGTAAGAGAGATGCCTGAAATCTGGATCATAAGAGGCGAACACAACATCCTAAGCAAGATCAAAGAAACAATATCCTCTTGCGAAAAAGAGCTACTGGTAGCCATACCAACCCTCTCCACAAGACTAGCCAACCTACTCACACCTACCTTCACAAAGCTAACCCAAAAGGTTAAGGTTCGCATACTACTCACAACCAACATCGACCGAAGCATAATCACTGCCCTAGCAAGACTAGGTGAAGTAAGACTTAGGGATCAGATGTTCGGCGGAGGAGTGATTGCAGACACCAACCAAGTCATTCTCGTGCTAGGTGGGGGCTCTGAAAACGAATCCCAACTCGCCATCTGGTCAGCCCATACTAGCCTAGCGAAGTTCGCAAAGAACTACTTCGACTACCTATGGTCAGACTCTTATACACCTAAAGATCTAGAAGCTAAGAGGTGAAAGCTCAGTGACCTGCAAGCATACACCTGTCTACGCTGGGGCTGTTAACCTCATGCACAACGGAGACGTTATAGGTGTGGTTGATGTGTGGGTATGCAGCACATGCAAGGAACTATTTTGCGAAGAGAAGCGCTGGGGTTCAACCGAAGTTTCGAGCAAGATAGGCTTCGTAGAAGCTGAGCGCGGCTCAAAGTGGGCAGTCCTCATCTGCAGAAGCAGAAAGAGCGTTGAATGGTCCTTGATAACTGTGTCTGCTGGAGATCGGCTAGACCACAGATGCCCATCATCAGAAGACGCTACCCTAAGAGTCAACGCAGATTTTGAAATCGAAACGAACGAATCTTTAAAGAATAAGCACCTTCTTTACCTAATAGAGCGGCACATCAACAGGACCATCGAAGTTTAGGCTCAGAATCTTCAGTACTTTAAGGTCACAAGCGCTCTCCACCGATCCTAAACCTCAGCATAACATCATCCTCAAGACCGTGAAATAAAGGCTACAAATACCAGCCCACTACACATGTAGCTCAATCCGATAATCTTTATCCTACCACTTCTACCTCCCTTACCATCATTCTTCAACAAGTCGATAAGAGTTGGTAAGAATATGGCAGTAGCTGAGAAAAGAGCGGTATAGCGTAATAGACCGAATAAAGTCAGCAAAATACATTCTGAAATTAGGACAGATAAGCCCACAAAAAGCGGTAGGTCAAATCGTCTCGTATCTGATACTACATTTCTAACCCTCACTCTGGCTGATAAAGTGGCTGCAATTGTATACGAGAGGAGTAGAAGCCAGATCGCTAACTCTCTGCTACCTACAACCCCTGCCAAAATGTAGTGGTTAAGCGGCATAAACAGTGTTAAACTCGCCGAACCTACGACTAATGCCAACACGTTATTCCTCATATATCTGCCTAGCTTCAGAGCTTTAATGGATAGAGCTGCTGCAAAATATATTGCAGCCGATGTTGCTACAGCTAGGAATAAGCCTA